>UMDO01001378.1_pt1 | contig 8501 bp, 6 predicted proteins | sample 1964511 | NCBI WGS metagenome assembly UMDO01 (sample SAMEA4835996, study PRJEB28245) | human gut metagenome | biome: gut microbiome; material: fecal sample | place: Denmark | collected 2008 | reverse complement strand
CACGGTGCCTTTTGCTTTATTTCGGCTGGTTACTGTCCTTGATGAACTTCATAATACAGCATCCCATCACGATGACAGGAAGCACGATTCGCAGGCCCATCGGGTCGTCCCAGCTGATGAACTCGTCTATAAAGTACCCTGCGAGCCATGCCGCCAGTGTAAAAACGGTTGCCCATCCATAACTCATATTACCGCCTCCAATCTTACTTGATGCAGCTCGAGCAGGGGCTGTAGCCTGCGGCCACGGCCTCATCGTAGCTCGAGAACAAAATCTGGTTCTTCTCTGCCGGGAGGTTGGCGCAGCTGGGCAGATGGAACTTTTTGCTGTTCACGTTGCCGATGTAGGCCTGCTGGGCCGTGCTGGATGCTGCCGGGTCAGTGGGGTTCAGCTGGCTGTCCGGCACAAAGCGCTCGGTGCCCACGGTGAAGTTCTGGCCGTCGCTGCCGATGGTGATGGTGCCTTGCAGGTCGGTGCGGTAGACGTCCACCTTTGCGTCCCGCAGGATGCTTAACGTCTCCTCGTGGGGGTGGCCGTACTTGTTGCCTGTGCCGCAGGAGATGACGCCCATTTCCGGCAGCACTGCGTTCAGAAACAGGTAGCTGGTGCTGGTGCTGGAGCCGTGGTGCCCTACCTGCAGCACATCGGCTTTCAGGTTGGCACCGCTGTTTACAAGGTCAGTCTCGGCGGTATTTTCCATGTCGCCGGTCAGCAGAAAGCTGGTGACGCCGTAGTCGATGCGCAGCACCAGCGAGGTGTTGTTGGTCTCGCTGTACTGCGTTACCGGGCCCAGCAGGGTAACGGTGGCGCTGCCCAGCGCCCACTGGGTGCCTACGGCAGGTACTTCGACCTGTAAGTTCTGCTGCTGGGTGTACTTGACGAAATCCTTGAAGCACTTGGTGGAGGCTTCCGTCACGGGGCTGTAAACGTGGTAGGCCGGGAAATAGGCCAGCGCAGCGGCCAGACCGCCCACATGGTCTTCGTGAGCATGGGAGCAGAAGACATACTCCAGCTGCTCGACCCCCTGATTCTGCAAGTAGGAGACTACCAGACTGCCGTCGTCCACATTGCCGCCGTCATAGAGCATGAATTGTCCGTCGCACTCCACCAGCACGCTCAGCGCCTGCCCCACGTCGATGAAGTGCATCTGGAAGGCGGCGTCCTGCCCGTCGGAAGGCGTCGTTCCGGTCTGAGAAGCTGCCGGGTTCGGCATGACGTCGCCGCTGCCTCCCGGGACGATGGAAGAGGTGTCACAGCCCACGAGGCCCAGCGCAAGGGCTGCGGCCAGCGCCAGCGCAGCGAGGCGGCTCATGAGCGTTTGAGCGGTCACTTTTTCTTTTTTGAAGTTTTCCACGATGTATTCTCTTTCTGTTGATTGTTTTTCGGTTTATGCGCAGGAGCCGAATGGGGCGCAAAACGTGCGCCGGGGCTGGGCTGACGGCCTGCCGGGGCGGCGGAGCGGCTCTGCGGCTTGCCGCCCTTGCCTCTGGGCCGGACGGTGTAGGTGCCGTCGCCATGGATAGTCACATCGGCGGCCTCGGCTTTGCGGGCCGAGCGCTGAACCGCAATGCGGCCCTCAGCGGGAACCAGCAGGGGGATGAGGTCTTCGCGGTGGGTCATTTTCAGCGCCTTGATGACCTTTTCGGCGTTGCGGGGCTCATAATACTGGAGCAGGGCGCGCTGAAGCGCCTTGCCCTCAGCGGTCTTTTCCACAAACACCGGCTTCAAAGTGTAGGGGTCGAGGCCGGTGTAGAACATACAGGTGCTCACGGTGCCGGGCGTGGGATAAAAATCCTGCACCTGCTCGGGGCGCATATGGTTCTTGTAGAGGTATTCGGCCAGATAGACGGCATCCTTGAGGGTGCTGCCCGGGTGGCTGGACATGAGATACGGCACGAGGTACTGCTTTTTTCCTGCCTTCCTGCTCAGCTCGTAGAACTTATCCTTGAACTTGTTGAAGGTTTCGATCGGCGGCTTGCCCATGTAGGCGAGGGTGTTGGGGGCGCAGTGCTCCGGCGCGACTTTCAGCTGGCCGGAAACGTGGTACTCCACCAGCTCCTTAAAGAAAGTGTCATCGGGGTCGGCCATCAGGTAATCGAAGCGGATGCCGCTGCGGATGAACACCTTCTTGACGCCGGGCAGCTCCCGGACGCGACGGAGGATTTTCAGGTAATCGCTGTGGTCCACGATCATGTGGGAACAGGTGGTGGGGGCGAGGCAGTGCTTGCCGCCGTTGCACATACCCCGCAGCATCTGCTCGCGGCAGGATGGGAAACGGAAGTTGGCGGTGGGGCCGCCGATGTCGTGGATGTAGCCCTTGAAATCCGGCTCGTGGGTCATCCGCTCTGCTTCGGCCACGATGCTGTCGGCGCTGCGGCTGGTGACGCGTCGGCCCTGATGCAGCTGGATGGCGCAGAAATTGCAGCCGCCGAAGCAGCCGCGGTTCTGGATGATGGAGAACTGCACCTCGCGGATGGCAGGCACACCGCCCATGGCCTCGTAGATGGGGTGGTAGCGGCGGGTGTAAGGCAGGGCGTAGACCTTATCCAGCTCCCAGCGGACGAGGGGCTTTGCGGGGATGTTCTGCACGAGGTACTTCTCGCTCTGCTTCTGGACGATGATATTGCCGCTGACGACGTCCTGATTGTCCATCTGGATGCGGCAGGCTTTCGCATAAGCCACCTTATCGGAGGCGACCTTCCTGAAGCCCGCGCACTCCACATACCGCTCGGGCAGGTGGTCGAAGTCGGTCAGGTAGCAGGTGCCGTCCACATCGGTGATGCTCTCCACCGGCTCCCCTGCCGCCAGACGGCGGGCAATTTCCACGGTCTGGTGTTCACCCATGCCGAAGCTGATGATGTCCGCGCCAGAGTCCTCGGCGATGCTGGGCAGGACGGTGTCCAGCCAGTAGTCGTAGTGGGCAAAGCGGCGGAGCGATGCTTCCAGACCGCCCAGAATGACGGGCAGGTCGGGGTATGCCTGCTTGGCAAGTCTGGTGTAGACGGTGGCGCTGCGGTCGGGCCGTGCGCCGCCCTTGCCGCCGGGCGAATACTCGTCCTCCGCGCGGGGGATCTTTGCGACGGAATAGTGACTCACCATGCTGTCCACATTGCCGCCGCCGATGAAGAAGCCGTACTTCGGCTTTCCGAACCGCTTGAAGTCCTCGCAGTCGGTGTAGCGGGGCTGGGCCAGCACGCCCACCTTGTAGCCCTCGGCTTCCAGCAGGCGGCTGATGATGGCGGTGCCAAAGCTGGGGTGGTCCACATAGGCGTCGCCGCCCACCACCACGAAGTCCAGCTGGTCCCATCCCCGGGCCTCCATGTCGGCCCGGCTGATGGGGAGAAATTCGGTGTAATGTTCCATAGTTATCCTTTTTCTTTCATTATGCCTGCCCTATACAGCAGGGCTCTATTGCTTCCGAAATCAAAAATTCTATTCATCCAGCGTGAGCCTGTCCGGTACGCCAGTGGCTTCCCTGGTAGGGGAGCTGGCAAAGCCGTCCGGCTTTGACTGAGAGGTTATTCATCCGGTTGATTCATCTGCATTTCCAGCCACTGCTGGCGGCTGATGAGGACAGCGCGGGGCTTTGCGCCCTCGTAGGGGCCGATGATGCCCTTTTCTTCCATCTCGTCCATGATGCGGGCGGCGCGGGCATAACCCAGCTTGCAGCGGCGCTGCAGCAGGCTGGTGGACGCCTGGCCGGCGTCGATGACCACCTCCACGGCCTGCTTGAGCATCGGGTCACTGCCGCCCTCCTCGTCGGAGTCGGCAGAACTGCTGCCCTTTTTGCCGTCCTGGATAGCGTGTTTTTCCATAGCCTCTATCATGGCCTCGTCGTACTGGACGGTGGCGCTCTTCTTGATGAAGTCCAGCACACGGCTGATCTCCTCATCCCGCACGAAGGTACCCTGGATACGGGTGGGCTTAGGTGCGCCCACGGGCATGAAGAGCATATCGCCCATGCCCAGCAGCTTTTCGGCACCGGCACCGTCGAGGATAGTGCGGCTGTCCACCTGACTGGACACGGCGAAGGCGATGCGGCTGGGGATGTTGGCCTTGATGAGTCCGGTGATGACGTCCACGCTGGGGCGCTGGGTCGCCACGATGAGGTGCATACCGGCGGCACGGGCCTTCTGGGCGATGCGGCAGATGGAGTCTTCGACATCCTTGCCGACGACCATCATCAAATCGGCCAGCTCGTCGATGATGATGGCGATATAGGGCATCTTCTCGAGGTTCGGGTCCGCTGCAGCCAGCTTATTGAAGGACTTGATGTCGCGGACGTTGTTCTCCGCGAAGAGGTGGTAGCGGCGCTCCATCTCCTGCACTGCGCCGCCCAGTGCGCCGGCCGCCTTGCGGGGCTCGGTGACGACGGGCATCAGCAGGTGGGGGATGCCGTTATACTCAGCCAGCTCGACGACCTTGGGGTCGATGAGCAGGAGCTTGACGTCCTCGGGGCTGGAGCGGAACAGCAGGCTCATGATGATGCTGTTGACACAGACCGATTTGCCGCTGCCGGTGCTGCCCGCGATGAGCAGATGGGGCATCTTGCACAGGTCGGCCACCTGGGCCACGCCGGCGATGTCCTTGCCCAGCGCAATGCCCATCGGCGAGGTCATCCGCAAAAAGCTCTGGCTCTCAAAGACGCTGCGGATGTAGACCGGCGTTTTCTTATGGTTCGGCACCTCGATGCCCACGGCAGGCTTGCCGGGGATGGGAGCCTCCATGCGGACATCGGCCACCGCCAGATTCAGGGCAATGTCGTCCGCCAGCGAAGTGATGCGGCTTATCTTGACGCCCGCCATGGGCTGGACTTCATATCGGGTGACCGACGGGCCGCGGGAAATATCCAGCACACGGGTGCGGACGCCGAAACTTTCCAGCGTGTCCACCAGCTTCTGGGCGTTGGCTTTCAGCTCGTCTTCCGCGCCGGAGTCGCTTTCCTCCGGGGCGCGTTCGAACAGCTCGATGGACGGGTACTGATACTGGAAGCTCTCCTCCGTCTCTGCCTCTTCGGCGGGGGCGTTCGCGGCCTGCTCCTCGGAGACAGCAGGCTTTTCCATGGCGGCTGCCACCAGCGTGTTGAGGTCTTTTTCCTCCACCGGGTCGCTGGTGATGCTGATCCAGCCGTCCTCATCCGGCTCAGAGCGGAACGCCACAGCATTCTCGGCGCTGACCGGCTGCGGGGCCGGTTCCGGAGTCGGGGTCAAATCATAGAGCGGGATGCCGAAGGAGAGCGGCGGCTCAGGTGCGGGCTGCTGTTCCGGCTCTTCTGCCGGGGCAGCGGGCGTGACGGTGGGCGTCACCGTCGGCTCGGGCTGGGCCGTGAAGAAGTCCTCAGCGGCAGTATCCACAGCGTCCGGGACGATGGGAGTCACGGTGGCGCGGATGGGCGCACGGCGGAGCGGGTCCATGCCGAAGGTGCCGCCGGGGCCGAGGATGATGGGCTCGATGGGCTCACTGCCGCCCTCGGTGACGGTGGTATGGTCAGGGCCTAAATCAATATCAAAGGGCGCACGAGGCCGGGGCTTTTCCACCTGTACGGGGGCAGGCTCGGGCTGAGGCGGGGTCTGCGCTTCCGGTGCGGGCGCAGGGACAGGCTCCGCCTGTTCGCCGCCCTGCATCACCTGATGGCCCCAGTGGAAGACGCCAGCCAGCCAGCCGGGAGGCTGGATATGGAAGGCGGGCGCGGCAGGCTCTTCGCCGCCGTAGTAGTCCTCGCCTTCGCCCACTTCGTCTTCCGGCAGGTCGTCGTCATAGGCCTCGTATTCCTCCGCCTCGGCCTCCTCGGCGGCGCGTTCTGCCAGACGCTCGGCCCGGCGGGCGGCATTCTGCTCGTGGACGGCAAGGCCCTTTTCGTGGACGCTGCCGCCCACGTTGCAGAGCCACTGCCAGCACTCGGCGGGCGTAACGTCAAAAATGTACAGGCTGGCGCAGGCCGCCAGCGCCGCCATGACCAGATTGGCGGCGGGTCTGCCGCAGAGCAGCAGGAGCGTCCCGCCCAGCACAGCGCCCAGCGCACCGCCCGAGAGCCATGCGCTCATACCATTATGATAACAGGCAGCGGTCATCTGCGCGGCGGTCTGGTCGGTGGGGATGTCAGAAAAGACGATGACCGTGCCGCTGGCGAAGATGAGCCCCAGCACCAGCTTTGCGATGTGGGGCAGAAGGTCTTCGCCCCGGGTGTAGAGGATGGCCAGATAGCACAGCGCTGCGCCCAGCACGAAACTTCCGCAGCCGAACACACCGAACAGGACATCGTGCATCGTGCGCCAGGCCGAGCTGCCCGGCACGAAAGCCAGCGCCATGAGCACCAGCCCCGCAAACAGGGTGATGAGCCCCGCGGGCATCCGGTCCTGTGTCCGGTTCTTGCGGCGCGAGGCTGTGCTGCGCCCGGAGGTCTTGCGTTTTCTCTTTGCCATGTTTCCTAAAACCCGTTCCTTATTTTATATCATGAAGCAGGGCGCGCTCAGGGCGGCTCTGTTGGTGACGATGGAAGAATTTCGATACTACTCGATTCTTTCATTGTACCACGGGAAAAGTCAAATGGCAATTTATTTCCCCTCGATTTCTCGGTAGAGCCATGCCAGCGCATCCGACAGCCCGCCCAGCTCGTCGATGAGCTTTTCCCGCACGGCTTTTCGGCCATCCAGCACGGTACCCACGTCCATGACCAGCTCGCCCGTGCGCATCATCAGCTCAGTATAGCGCTTCTCCGAGATGCCGCTGTGGGACGCCACAAAGCCGGTGATGCGCTCCTGCATCTGCTCGAACCAGCGCATGGTCTGGGGCACGCCCAGTATCATGCCGGAATGGCGGACGGGGTGGACCGTCATGGTGGCAGTAGGCACGATGAAGCTCCGCTGGGCGCTGACGGCCAGCGGGATGCCGATGGAGTGGCCCCCGCCCAGCACCACCGCCGCACTGGGCTTGGAGATGCTGGCGATGAGCTCCGCCAGCGCAAGCCCCGCCTCCACATCCCCGCCCACCGTATTGAGCAGGACCAGCAAGCCCTCGATGGCGGGGTCCTCCTGCACGGCCACCAGCTGGGGGATGACGTGCTCATACTTGGTGGTCTTCTGGCCCTGAGGCGCTTCCACATGGCCCTCCACCTGCCCGATGACAGTCAGGCAGTGGATGGCGTGAGCTCCCCGGGTACGGTAAACGCTGCCCATATCCTCGATCTGCTCTTTTTCCAGCCGCTGCTGCTCCACGGGGATGTTCTTCTCTTCTTGTGACATTCTGCGTATCCTCCTTTTTGCTTCATTTCAGCTTGTCCGGCATTCCTGCCGGTTATACTTCGGCAAAGATTTCTTTTCTTTCTCAAAAAAATGTGCCAAATGGTTTGACATTCTGTCTTCGCGCTGTATACTTTATACTAGAGATAAGATTGTCAAATATGTATCATTATTGTACAAGAAAGTACAAATCTTTTGCCGGAGCACCCTGCCGCTGCGCACTTCTCCCCGGCAATGCTGCGGATAAAAAGAAAGGAGACCCCCCTATGAACACTCCCGGCAAAGCTTCTCTGCCCGTCATCAAGCGCCTGCCCAAATACTATCGCTACCTGCGCACCCTGAAGAACGACGGCATCACCAGCATCTCGTCCCGTGAGCTGGCCGCCCAGATGGGTACCACTGCCTCTCAGGTGCGGCAGGACTTCAACTGCATCGGCGACGTGAATGGCCGTCAGGGCATCGGCTACTCGGTGGAGAACCTGCTGAGCATCCTTGAGCATCTGCTCTTTGGCAACGGCGACCTCCTGCCCACCATCCTCATCGGCTGCGGCCGTCTGGGTAAGGCTGTGAGCCGCTTCATCACCACCGACACCAACGGCTACAAGCTCATCGCCGCCTTCGACAATGCCCCCGACGAGGTGGGCAAAGAGATCAATGGCATCCAGATTTTACACATTGATGAGCTGGAAGCTTTCTGCGCCGAGCACCACCCCGAGGTGGCTGTGCTCTGTCTGCCCCGCAGCGGCGCAGAGGAGATCAGCGGCCGTCTGGTGGCTCTGGGCATTCAGGGCTTCTGGAACTTCTCCCACTACGATCTGTCTGTCTCCTACCCCGACGTGGTGGTGGAGAACGTCCACCTCGGCGACAGCCTGATGAGCCTGGGCTACCGGCTGCGCAATCAGGACTGAGCACATCCTATCAATAATACAGGCCCTCTCCGTCAGGCTTTGGCTGAGAGAGTCCTTTCATGAGGAGACTTTTTCGACATGGCAAAGCTTTATTTCCGTTACGGCGCAATGAACAGCGGCAAGAGCACCGCGCTGATGCAGGTGGCCCACAACTACGAGGAGCAGGGGATGCGGGTGCTCATCCTCAAGCCGAAGGTGGACACCAAGGGCAGCGGCGACCTCGTGAGCCGTCTGGGCGTCCGCCGCCCCGCCGACCTGCTGGTGCCGCCGGACATGGACCTGGTGGAGGCCGTCCGGGCCGCCAGCAGCGAGGGCCGGCCTCTGGCCTGTGTGCTCTGTGACGAGAGCCAGTTCCTC
>UMDO01038100.1_pt1 | contig 8509 bp, 18 predicted proteins | sample 1964511 | NCBI WGS metagenome assembly UMDO01 (sample SAMEA4835996, study PRJEB28245) | human gut metagenome | biome: gut microbiome; material: fecal sample | place: Denmark | collected 2008 | reverse complement strand
CGGCCGACTTTCTGGCGGCCATGATAGATGCCGGTTACATAGACGAAGCACCCGGCGGATTCCGGCTCCATGATTGGGCCGAAAACACAGGACAGATCGAAGCGGAAGCCCGCCGGGAGGCGGCGCGAGAACGGCAACGGAGATTCAAAGAGCGAAAGCGGGCAGAGAAGGCCGCAGAGGCCGCGAGAGCGGAGGCAAGCAAAGTCCCTGCGCCGCAACAAAAGCCGCTTGTCGTGGCCCCGCAGCCGCCGCAGAGGACGGAACCGCGCACAGATCCAGAACTGGCACGGGCTGGACAGTTCTATTTGAACAACATAAACCCGACGCCGCCGCGCTGGGAACTTGAAGACCTGACCCAGGCTGTCGCTGAGTTTGGCGCCGACGTGGTGATCCACGCAATGGAAATCGCCCAGAGAAACAAAGCGCCGAACTGGAAATATACCCGCGGCGTACTGGCGCGGTATAGGGAGAAGGACGTGAAAGACCTTGCAGCGGCCGTCGATGCGGATAAATGGACAAAGGAGGAAGCACGAAATGGAAAAGCTGGGCGATATGATCGCCAACGGGACGCAGTCCCGGCAACCCAGGACCTCGCAGGATTCCACACCGCGTGAAACCTCCATCCTGGCAGACGAGGCAATCCGCCGCGGCTACAAGATGGACAAACCGGCACCGGAGCCGGAGCATTGCAAGTTCTGCGGCAAAACCCTGCAATACAGGGGCTTCCTCCTTCCGGCCATTGCGCCGCACCGCGTGTTCGGCTGGGATTCGCAGCCGGAGCGCTGCACCTGCCCAAGGGCGCAAGCCTACTGGGAGAGGACGGAGGCCAAGAACAAGGCCGCAGAGGAAGCCAGGGCGGCCGCAGAAGCCGCCGCAGCCTTCAACCGGCGTATAAACCGCCTGTTGGGTGACAGCGGCATGGGCGCCCGCTTCCAGAACAGGACCTTTGACCGCTTCCAGGTGACGCCGGAGAACCAGAAGGCCTATACCGCCTGCAAGGAGTATGCGGCAGCCTTCAAAGTGCAGATGCTTCCAGGCAAGGGCAAGGACGGCGAGGCAGTGCCGCCGCAGCAGGAGCGCAACGGCCTTTTCTTGGTGGGTGGTTATGGCACCGGCAAAACGCACCTGGCCGCAGCTGTGGCAAATGAGCTTATCAGAAACGGCACCCCGGCGCTGTGCATGACCATGATCGACCTTCTGGCGAATGTGCGCCGGACCTACAACGGCCAGGGCGACGAAGCGGACATTTTGAAGCTCTACACCGAAACCCCGCTGCTGATTATTGACGACCTGGGCAGCGAGGCCGCGACGGAGTGGACTTCATCCATGATCTTCACCATTGTAAACGCCCGCTATGAAGCCTATATGCCGGTGATCGTGACGACCAACTGCGGCACCGAAGAGCTGACCCGGAGCCTGACCCCGGCCGGATGCAGCGAACGGAACGCCCAGAAGATGATTGACCGCCTCCGGGAAATGTGCCTTGCAGTTCCCCTTGATGGCCCTTCGTGGAGGGCAAAATGAGCGCAGAGAATGGCCGGTGCTACCGGATCTGTAAGACCTGTGGGAACCGCTGGAACGTGAGCCGCATAACAAAAGGCGGCGGTAAATCCTACGTCTGCCCCCTCTGTGAGTGGCAGAAGAAAATTAAAGCCCAGGGAGGACAGCATGAGAGGTTACAACACATTCGCAAACCGCGGCCGTGATTTTGAAGACTTCGTTATCCAGGTGAACGACCTATACACCCGCACCGGCATTGCAAGCGGTACTGCGCTGACCTTTGGGCAGGGCAGTACCGCAGAAAATTTCCAGCGCATCCTGAATGGCTCCCATACCATTCAGATCACCGCGAACGATGGCAAGGAGAGCACCAGCCTGAACGCCACGTTCACCAAGAGCGTTACCAGCGCAAGTGTGACCCTGACCACCCCGCTGGCCGTGGAGGGCGACATCACCGTTGCCGTGCTTCAGGTGACCGGCTCCATCCCGGACGATGCCGTCTTTAAGACCGAGGTCACGAACAACGCCAACGACCCGTCCCCGGTCTGGCAGGATGCCACGGTCGAAGTCCAGAAGGGCGTGAACATTGTGTTCACCAACAGCACTGCCGCCAACGGCGCGGCGTTCAACTTCCGCGTTTCCATCAGCCGCGGTGCATCCGGCACTGGCGGTTACATCGAAGCCGTCTCCGGTGCATTCCAGTAAGGAGGTATAAAAATGGCACTGAACTGGACGAAACACGATTTGCCCACCCGGCAGGAGAAGGAAGCCGCAGCCAAGAAGCAGGCCGAGAAAGACGGCCTGCCCGACCGTGTGGCTGAAATGGAAGATGCCCTGTGCGAACAGGACGCGGCCAACGAGAAGCGCTTGACCGACATCGAAACCGCGCTGTGTGAGCTGGACGCAGCACTGAACAAGGAATAAGGAGGTATCACCATGAACATTATCTGGGCAAACCGCCTGATTGCAGGCACTAAGACTTGGGCAGAGATGCCCGCATCCCGCCGCGTTGGCGTGAAGAAAGTTCTTGCCGAGCGCGTGGAAAGCGGTGAAATTACCGCCGACGACTACAAGAACATCACGGGCGAAGACTATACGGCCTAAAATTTCGGAGGGCGGCGTGATTTGAGTAATTTACAGATTATCGAAGCCTTAACAGACATTGTGAGCAAGCAGAGCGAGATCATCCGCATCCAGGCGGACGCCTTGGCGCAGGTTGGCGCGGTATGCGCAGAAGAACAGATTGTCAGTGTGGACAGTCAGATCGGCCAGCTTTTGGGCGCGGACGAGCTCCCGTTTCTGCTTTGATGGAAGCAGCAGGAAAGGAGGTGGTAGCCTATGATTGCCGCTTTCTTATAGTGGCGCAAAGTGCAGAAAGAAGGGAACATGAGCACCCAAGACTTACTTGCAGCAGCCGGACTTGTGGCCGCCGGGCTTATGGCGGCCACAAGAATTTTTCAGATTAAAAAAATCGAAATCAACCCATGGAAGACCATCGTGCGAGCCATCGGCCGCGCCCTGACTGCGGAGCTTTCCGAGAAAATGGAGGCCGCGCAAAAAAGCCAGGACCAGAAGTGGGAGGAACTCAAGCACTACCAGGAGGAAACCCGGCGCCTCCTGGACGACCACGTCCGCACAGACGACGAGCGCAACGCGGACCTTTTGCGGAGCCGGATTCTTCGGTTTAACAATGAGCTTGTCCGCGGCATCGAGCACACCCAAGAGGACTTCGACGAGATTTTATGCATCATTGACGATTACAGAACGTATTGCAAGTCGCACGAGGAGTATAAAAACAACAAGTGCACCCATGCTATTGCGAATATTGAGCGTTGCTATGATGAACGCCTGGAAAAGCACGACTTTCTTTAAGGAGGACTCGAAATGATTTATAAGTACCTGGACGCCAGCCGCTACCAGGGGAAAATCGACTGGGACGCGGTGAAGCGCAGCGGGAAAATTGACGGTGCCATCCTGAAAACGGTTTCCACCAACAAGAGCTTCGGCGGCGTCTACATTGACCCCCAGTTTGAGCGCAACTATTCGGAATGCACCCGCCTGGGCATCCCTGTGGGCGCCTATTACTACACCTACGCCCAGAATGAGGCAGCCCGGGCCGTGGAGCTTGTGAAGGTGCGCCAGGCATTGACCGGCAAGACCTTCCAACTCCCCGTTGCCGTCGATGTGGAGGACAACAAGCTGAAACCCATCCCAGCCAAGGAACTGTCCGCCCTGGTGGCGGGCGCTGCCAAGCAGATCGAGGCCTGGGGCCTTTACGCCATGGTCTACACCTATACCAGCTACGCCAACACGGAGCTGGACATGGACGCCCTGAAAGCCTTTGACCTGTGGATCGCGGACTACCGCGGCAAGCGTCCCACCCGCAAGCATGGCATCTGGCAGTATACCAGCGAGGGCACCATCCCCGGCATTACCGGCAACGTGGACCTGAACCACGCTTATAAGAACTACCCGGCCATCATCCAGAGGGCCGGGCTTTCTGTTATCCGCTAAATTTGAAAGGAGTACACCATGAAAGAGATTTTGACCCAGCTTCTTTTCGCTGCCCTGACCATCTGCTCCCCCCTTGTGACCGCTTACATCCACAAGGCCGCTGCTGCCATTGACGCCTCCACGGCCGAGAAGGTGAAGAACGAAACCATCCAGCGCGTATGCCGCGAGATCACCGACGCCGTGGCAAACGCTGTGGCAGCCATGAACCAGACCTATGTAAACGACCTGAAAGCGTCCGGCTCTTTCGACAAGGACGCCCAGGCCAAGGCTCTGAACGGTGCCATTTCCGCAGCAATTAAGAGTTTGAGCAAGGACGCGCTGGACTACATCAAGGAAATTTCCGGCGACGATACCGTGGGTTATCTGACTACCCGCATCCAGGCCCAGATTGACCTTAACAAGGCGGCCAAGGCTGCGCAGCAGTAATACCCGCATAAACCACACCTAAAAGCACACGAAAGCCCCACTTCTGGCAGTACGCTGGAAGTGGGGCTTTTTCTTTTTGCCTAAAAATAATCTAAAAGCGCAAAATTCCCTCTTGACTTATAAACCGATGCGGTTTATAATAAAGGCGTAGAGAACAGCAACACACAACAACAGGAGGGCAAAACCATGAACGCACTTTCCATTAACATTCCGGCCAACTTCATTGCAAGCTGCGAAAGCACCTTGAAGCGGTACAACGCAGCCAAGACCGACGCAGAGCGCCGGGCCGTTCTGGACCGCCAGACGGTGCAGGGCCTTTGGTGGGCGATTGGCTTTGTCAGCAAGATTCCTGCCGCTTGCATGAGCGAAAAGGAACTGAACCACGCAATCCGGCTCACCCGTTTCCGCGGGGCTGTGTGCCCGGTATTCCAGGCATGAGAGGGGAGGACACAACCATGATGCTGAACATGACAGAGGCCGATTATGAGAGCTGGCGCGATGACCTTCGCTGCGGTGGACGGGAGGAATACGACACCCAGTATTCTGCGGCTTCCCTGTACGAAGGCGGTTGGCGGTCCGATGCGATTTCCGACCTGATCGAACAGTTCAACTTGACCGGCGACGAGGCCGAAAGAATTTACAACGAGCTGCTCGAAATTGAGCAGAAAGCCGAAGGCAAGGAGGACTAAACCATGAAAACCAGTACCTTCAACCGCATTTTTGAGAATGCCCGTTCCGTGAACATCCAGAGCAACGAGTGGTTCAATTACGCAGGATTCTTCTGGATGCAGTGCACCGAAAAGCAGCTGGCAAAAATGCGGATGCTGCTTAAAGCGCAGGGCTGCAAGACGACCGTTAAGAACGGCGAAGAATGGTACATTCTGAACAGCGGGACGCTGATTAAGGTACACTGAGGAGGGCGGCGCGATGATCTACACCATGGAAAGGCGGCACTACTTCGGAAGCGGCTCGATGGAATCACGATGGGAAGAGCACGAGTATTCGCACCGATGCCCGAGCGGCGACCTCCCGGAAGGCAAGCTGGTTTACAGCTGCAAGGCAAAGAAAGAGGCTTCCGCATATTGTAAGGCCCACGGCATCGAGCCGCAGCCGCGTTTTATTGCACCAGAGGAGGACTAAACCATGAAGAACGTTATTTTCACCTACGACACTATCCAGAACGGCGAGCGCGGCGAGGCCTGCGCAATGATCCTGGTGGAGGACGCCCAGGCCTGGGCACTTCAATCTGCCTTTAGTGGAAAGGACAACACCAAGGCAGGGTATTTTCTGAGAGAGCGCGGAATTGGCTTCTGCTGGAGCTGCGAGCACCTCCGTGGCCGCAGTTACGTTGAGAACAGCATTAAGAGCGTGGAAGTGAAGGAGGCGTGAACGATGAAAAAGGAAACGCTGAAACCGTGCCCTTTCTGCGGGCAGGAGCATACGACCATCACTGAATCTAATACTGAGGGCATTCGGATTAGATGTCCGAAATGCAATATCACATTTACCCGCGATTTTTATGAACATCGCGGGGAATTGGGCAGACAACGAACTATTGAAGCGTGGAATACTCGCCCTGAATAACCCCGCCTGACGATGGCCCGAGGAAAGGGCCGAAACCACCCGGCAGCCAGCCGGGCAAGGTCGCGGGAACCATACCGCAGAGAGGAGCAGTAAATGGACAAGGCAAAATTTTTCAAAATGCAACTGAACAGCGAAATTGTTCTGTGCGAGATGGACGCAGAACGCATGGCCGAAACAATCCGGCGGCTTTCCGCCGGGGACGACCCGACAAACTGGGCCGACGATGTGGCCGTTACCGCTCTTTCGCTGGCCCAGACAGCTGGAAGGCTCGCTGCACTGCGGAAGGTTGCGCACGATGCCGAAATTTTGATAAAGGAGGAAGAAGCATGAGTACAAAGACGGTTTACAAGACCCTGGCCCCGTTCTTCGATGCGGTGGACGCCAGCGAGGAGAAGGCCTTGAAGTTCAAAGCTGACGGATATATGGACCTGTGCATCGAGGCCCTGGGCTACAATGACCACGAGGGCCGCCCGGTGTATTCCGTGGCCCACTACGGAGAGCAGAATGGTGACCTTATGCGAGATCCGGACGTGACGATGGGAGTTGACCGTGAGGCCGGGACTGTGGAGCCATTGACCTACCAGAACGACTACATCGGCCGTTATTGGGAAGTTTACAAAGACTTCGTGGACGGGAAGCCAACGAAATATTACCCGGCCATGAAGAAGGACCTTGCCGCCATGGTGACGGCCTGGGCGAAGAATATAAAGGCCCAGGGGTTCAACCCTGCGGTTCATGCGTAAGGAGTTGGACACATGATAGGCGATCATTTGAAGCTGGTCGAGAACGTACCGGAAGGAACGGCCTTCTGCTTTGACGGAAAGACCAAGAAGCAGAAAATCGACCAGAACGACATAATCCGGGAACTTTTCGACCTGGGCATGGGCGGCAGCTATTATGCCCAGGTGGTGAAGGTGCCGGAGGAGTACCCGTCGGAAGAACTTTCGGCGGTTTTGCTGTACGAGCCGGAGGAGGCAGCGAAAATCTTCGCACAGTTGTGCGGCTACACACTTTTGGACCAAAACGGCCGAGTGATTACAGGCCGAATGCCTGGACGGGAGGAACAGAAATGAAGAAGATCAACGAAAAGCAGCTTGACCGAATCCGTGGTGCCTTGTACGGCGTGGCCGTTGGCGACGCCCTGGGCGGCCCCCTTGAATTTATGAGTGACCAGCAGATCCGCGACGCATACGGTCGCGTTACCGACATGATCGGCGGCGGCTGGCTGAACTTGAAGCCCGGCGAGGTTACGGACGATACACAGATGACCCTTTGCGTTGCCCGCGGCATCCTAGATGCCCTGGAAGGGGACAACGGCCTGGACCTGGTGGCCTCCGTCGGCCAGCAGTTCATTGCATGGGCCGACAGCAAACCAAAGGACATCGGCGGCGCCTGCTCGCACAGCATTGCCATTGCAAAGGGATTGGGCCGTATTCGCTGGCAGGGCGTTCCGACGGCTGCGGACTGGATGGAGGCCGCGCGACAGACCAGGCGCGACGGCGGCCGCCCTGTGGAAGGCAACGGCGCTCTGATGCGCACCGTATACCCTGGCCTTTACTGCAAGACAAAGGGCGCTGCGGAGATGCAGGCCAGGGCGTTTGCAGAAATGACGCACTGCGGGGACAAGTCCACCGAGGCTTGCGTTTTGTACACAAGAATGGTATATTTATTAACGGAATCGGTTGGTAACTTCCAGGACGGCGACGTGGCGGACTTTCTGCACGAGTGCTTGAAGGGGACGTGTTACGACGGCTCCGTGGAAGCGGCTGCGACGTATGCAGCGGGCGGCTATGTGGTGGACAGCATGAGCACTGCCGTGAGCTGCCTCGCACACGCCCAGACCTTCGAGGAGGCCGTCTGCGCGGCCGCAAACCTGGGTGGTGATACCGACACCAACGCAGCCATTACCGGCGGCCTGGCAGGCGCCTGGTTTGGCTTCTCGGCCATTCCGGCGCGCTGGGTGGACGCCCTGGCCCCTGGGCTGCGGCAAGATCTGGACATTCTGGCCGCAGCAGCAGAGAGCCACCGCAACAAGTAACAGGAGGAAAAGCAATGCCATACGGAAGGCCTATGAAGGGCGCCAGCCGGAGAGTGCCCACAACGGTACACATCCCCACCGGCACCCTGGACATTATCGACAACTATATTGACGACCGGGAAAAGAACATTGAAACCGGCCGCATGAGCCGCAGCGACTTCATCAACGAGGCCGTGAACCGCTACCTTGTGGAGCTGGGTTTGGTGGAGCCTGAAAGTAACACCGAAGTAACACCCAAGTAACAGAAGCACCCAGAAGCCAACGAGAACCAAGGAAATACAGGAAATACAAGCATTGGAAAGAATAGAAAATAACCAATGCGAACAGAAGACAACCGCCCACCATAGAGCTCGAGTAATCTGAAAACCTTTAAAAATATTGATGAAACGCAATATTTTGAGAGCCAAAAGGCTCTGTGATACTGCTTTGATACTATCAGGCGATTAT
>UMDO01024516.1_pt1 | contig 8520 bp, 8 predicted proteins | sample 1964511 | NCBI WGS metagenome assembly UMDO01 (sample SAMEA4835996, study PRJEB28245) | human gut metagenome | biome: gut microbiome; material: fecal sample | place: Denmark | collected 2008 | reverse complement strand
ATCTCATCCTAAAGAAAAGCGGGAGGCCCCTGCGGGGCCTCCCGCTTTTTTATTTACGCTCCGATGGCGGCACACTTCTTAGCCAGCCAGTCGCGCTCGTCCTCGGTCAGGCGGGGAGCCAGCTTCTCGAAGACCTCGCGGTGGTAGGCGTTCAGCCAATCCAGCTCGTCGCGGCTCAAAACGCCCGGGACGATGGGGGAGGTGGCGATCGGCACGAACGTGATGGGGCGGAATGCCAGGAACTCGCCGTACTGGTTGGATGCTTTGTGGTAGCACTCCAGCTCATTCTCGATGCGGATGCCCACGACGCCGCCCTCATAGACGCCCGGCTCGTCGGTGACGATCATGCCCGGCTTGAAAACGGTGGTGTTGCGGCCGTTCAGGGCGTGGGGGCCTTCATGGACGTTGCCCACGTGGCTGACGCTGTGGCCGGTGCCGCAGCGGTAGTTGATGAGGTGGCGCCACAGCGGCTCACGGGCGATGGTGTCCAGCATATGGCCGTCGCAGTAGTCCAGCCAGACAGCCCGGGCGATGTCGATGTGGCACTGTAAAGTCCAGGTGTAGAACAGGCGCTCGTCCTCGGTCAGCCCACCCAGCGGGTAGGTGCGGGTGATGTCGGTGGTGCCGTCCATATAGGTCGCGCCGCTGTCCACCAGCAAGAAGCCCTTCTTCTCGAGCTTTGCGTGGTCTTCCTCGGTGGCGTGGTAGTGCATCATGGCGGCGTTGGGGCCGTAAGCTGCAATGGTGCCGAAGCTCTCGGTCAGGAACTTGTCCTGTGCGCTGCGGTACTTGTGCAGAATTTCGTCGATGGTCAGCTCGGTCAGCTCTTCGCCGGCGGCCAGACGGTTCTCCAGCTCGATCTGGAAGCGCACCATAGCCACGCCGTCGCGGATGTGAGCCTCGCGGGTGTGAGCCAGCTCGACTTCGTTCTTGACGCCCTTCATGGGCAGCAGGGGGTCGGCCTCGTCCTTGACGGTCAGAGCCGGGTTGGCCTGCAGGGTCTGGTAAACAGCGTAGTTGACGGAAACGGGGTCGGCCAGAACGGTCTGCTCTTCGGCCTGGGCGGCGAGGAAGGTAAGCACATCGTCGTACTCAGCCAGCTCCACGCCGTTCTCCTTCAGCTCCGCAGCAGCCTCAGCGCTGACGCGGGCGTTGTCGATGAAGAGCGTCGCCTTATTCGGGGTCACATAGCAGTAAGCCATTGCATAAGGGGTGCATTGAATGTCCATCGCACGCAGATTGAGCAGCCATGCCAGATTGTCCAGCTTGCCTACCAGCTGTGCGGTGCAGCCCAGCTCAGAGAGCTTCGCACGCAGCTGGCCCAGCTTCTCGGCAGGGGAGAAGCCTGCGTACTCTTTCGGCAGGAGCCATGCCGGGGTAGCGGGCAGGGCGGGACGGCCCTCCGTCCACAGCTCGTCCTCGAGGTTCAGCAGCTTGATGGTGCCTTTCTTAGCGTCCAGTTCTTTCTGCAGGCTGCGCACCAGACCGCAGGAAGCAGTCAGGCCGCAGAGACCCAGCTTGCCACCCTCGGGCAAGACTTTGCCGCAGTACTGCTCGGCGGTCGGCACGCCCGGCTCGCCCATCCGCATCAGCTGGATCTCGGTGCCGGCGATCTCCTTCTCGGCCTGCACGAAGTAACGGCCATCGGCCCAGACAGCGCTCTCGGTCATGGTGACGACGAAGTTGGAGTTCTCGCCGTGGAAGCCGGAGAAGTAGGTCAGGGCAGTGTAGTGGTCGGGCATATACTCGCTGGCGTGCGGGTCTCCCACCGGGATGAGGTAGACGTCCACGCCGTTTGCCTTCATGGCCTCGCGCAGGGCGGCCAGACGCTCGGGAACGGTATTCATGCTCATGTCAAAAAGCCTTCTTTCTTTATTATGCCGGAAAAACGTCCGGCGGCGATGGTTTGCCGGGTCTATTGTATCATTCTGCGCCACAGAATGCAATTCATGGGCGGCGTTTTGACTTTTCGCGTTTTTCCGTGTATGCTAGGGTCGGAAGCTCTTTATAGAATGGAGGCGTTTTCATGGTATTTTCCATCATCATGCTCGTCTGCCTTATCGTCTGTGTTGGCATCGACTATCTGAGCCTGAAACGCATCGAGCGGAACGGCGCCCTACTGGGCGTCACGCTGCCGCAGAATGCCGCCGAGCTGCCCGAAGTGCAGGACATCGTACAGCGGTATCTGCGCCGACTGCGCACCATCTGCCTGCTCTGTGCCGCTGTGAGTGTCGGGCTGTTTTTCGCGCCCAATTCGCTGTTTTATGTCACGGTCTGGGTCTATTTCTTTTTCGGAAGTCTGGCCCTGCCGTATCTGCCCTGTCTGTGGGGGAACCGCGCTCTGCAAAAACTGCGGGATGCCCACGGCTGGCCTGCCGCGCCCGAGGACGCCGCATGGAAATACGGTCTGCTCTATTATGACCCCGACGACAAGCGCATCTCCGTTCCCAAACGTATCGGCAAAGGAAGCGCTGTCAACCTCGCCACCCTCCGGGGTAAAATCGCTATGGCGGTCAATGTCATTGCAATCGTCAGCATTCTGCTGGTTGGGCCGGTGCTGGGCGTTCTCGACCACACCCCCGCAAGGCTGGAACTGCAAGTGTCGCCCACGGTAGAGCTGCAATCCTACCATGGAAAGACTCAGAAGTACACGATTCCCATAGACGACATCACCGAGGTTCAGGTTTATTCCTCCCTGCCGGAGGCCGGCCGGATACACGGCCTCGATTTGGAGCACTACTGGCAGGGTTCTTTTGTCATGGTACACGACGGCACCGTGCATCTCTGCCTCGACCCCACCGCCGGGAAGTTCCTCCGGGTGGAGACGGAAGACGGCATTTTCTGGTTCACCGGCGAGACGGACGAAAAGACTGAGAAAATCGCCGAATGGATTATTGAAGAGATGGGGCAGACTGCCGATTGACACCGCATTTTTTGCTCCCTGCCTGCTTGCGGGGAGCTTTTGTTTTGCCCCTGCCGCCCGAAAACGCAAGCAAATTGCAAAAAATGTTACAAATTTCTCATCAAAAAGGCCGGTTTGCCATTGACAGCCTTGTTATAATAGGAGTGTAGGAATTTTACGGGTCAGCACTCAGCGGCCCGGACTGCTTGTAAGGCCCGACGGGCCTGCTGGGCAGCGCCTTTGCGGCGTCTGCATAAAAGAAAGAGGCATTTCAGACTATGACCAAGATCGATATTTTCTCCGGCTTCCTTGGCGCCGGTAAGACCACCCTTATCAAGAAGCTCATCAAAGAGTCCTTTGCAGGCCAGAAGGTCGTGCTCATCGAGAACGAGTTCGGCGAGATCGGCATCGACGGCGGCTTTTTGAAGGAGTCCGGCATCCAGATCAATGAGCTGAACGCCGGCTGCATCTGCTGCTCTCTGGTGGGTGATTTCCGCACCGCTCTGCAGCAGGTGGTGGAGCAGTACCACCCCGACCGCATCGTTATCGAGCCCTCCGGCGTCGGCAAGCTGTCCGACGTGACCCGCGCTGTCGAGGGCGTGGCCGAGCATCTGGATGTTCAGCTGAGCAGCTTCGTTACCGTGGCCGACGTCAACAAGGTCAAGATGTATATGAAGAACTTCGGTGAGTTCTACGACGACCAGATCAGCCACGCAAGCTGCATCATCCTGAGCCGCACCCAGAACGCCACCGAGGAAAAGATCGCCGCCGCTGTGGCCATGCTGCGTGAGAAGAATCCCACCGCTACCATCGTCACCACCGCCTGGGACGCCCTGACCGGCGAGCAGATCCTGAAGGCCATGTCCACCAAGGACGACTTCAAGGCTGAGCTGATCGCTATGGCTGCCAAGGCCAACGAGGAGCACGCCCACGAGGACGAGGAAGAGGAGCACGAACACCATCATCACCACGACCACGATGATGAGCATGATGAGCATTGCTGCTGCGGCCATCATCATGATGACGACGACGATGATGAAGACGAGCATGAGCATCATCATGACCACGATGACGATGATGAAGACGAGCATGAGCATCATCACCACCACGACCATGATGACCACGACGAGCATTGCTGCTGCGGCCATCATCACCATCATCATGACCACGACGCCGATGAGGTCTTCACCAGCTGGGGCGTCGAAACGGCCAAGAAGTTCTCCAAGGCTGACATTGAGCACGCCCTCACCGAGCTGGACACCGGCAATTACGGCATGATCCTCCGCTCCAAGGGCATCGTGGACGGCGGCGCAGACGGCTGGCTGGAGTTCGACTACGTTCCCGGCGAGTGGGAAGTCCGCGCACGCGGCGCAGACGTCGGCGGCAAGCTGGTGGTCATCGGCTCCAAGCTGGATGAAAAGGCCATCGCTGCACTGTTCGGCTGCTGATCGACCCTGAAAGGATAAAAGATTATGGCAAATGAGATCCCGGTTTACCTGTTTGTGGGCTTCCTCGAGAGCGGCAAGACCAAGTTCATTCAGGAGACTTTTGAAGACCCCAACTTCGACTCCGGCGACAAGACCCTTCTGCTGGTCTGCGAGGAGGGCGAAGAAGAGTACAATGAGAAGAAGTTCGCCTTCCCCGGCGTGACGCTCTACAACCTCGAGGACAAGGCTGAGCTGAACCCCCAGAACCTCGCAAAGCTGGCCAAGGAGGCCGACGCAGGCCGCGTGGTCATCGAGTACAACGGTATGTGGATGCTGCAGGACCTGGCAAACAATCTGCCTGAGAACTGGATCGTCTACCAGTGCATCGCCACCGCCGACGGCACCACCGCGCTGACCTACGCCCGCGACAACTCCATGCGCGCGCTGATGCTGGACAAGATCGCCCGCAGTGAGCTCATCGTCTTCAACCGCGCCGAGGCCGTCAACAACGACGCCGCCCGTCAGGAGCTGCACAAGCTGGTGCGTCAGGCATCCCGCAAGTGCGACATCGCCTACGAGTTCAAGGACGGCAGCGTGGCTTACGACGACATCCCCGACCCGCTGCCCTTCGACATCAACGCCCCGGTCATCGACATCCCGGACGACGATTACGGCATCTGGTATATGGACTGTCAGGACGAGCCCCAGAAGTATGCGGGCAAGACCGTCAAGTTCCTCGCACAGGTCTGCCAGACCAACCGCGCCGGCAAGAACAGTTTCGTGCCGGGCCGGTTCGCCATGACCTGCTGCGTGCAGGACATCCAGTTCGTGGGCTTCCCCTGTAGCTACGACGGCTATAAGGCCCTCGAGCAGCGGGCATGGGTCAAAGTGACCGCAAAGGTCGGCTATAAGTTCCATAACATCTACCGCGGCAAAGGCCCGGTGCTCACCGCACTGTCGGTGGAGCCTGCCGAGAAGCCGCTGAACGATGTTGTCACCTTCTCCTAACTGCAACATAACTAAGGAGGTCATGGCATGAAAGCAATCTTCCGCATTCTGGGTACTGCCGCCGCTGTGGCGGCCACCGGTGCCGCCATCGTCATCATGGACAAGCTCCTGAACGAGAAGGCCGCACCCATCATCGAATCCATCGAGTTCCCCGAGGAAGCCGAAAAGGACGACGCAGAGGCCGCCAAGACCGCCGAGGCATACGCCGAGGGTGAGGCCAAGGCAGAGGCCGAAGCCGCCGCACCGGCAGAAGAGACCGCTCCCGCTGAGGAGCCCGCCGCCCCTGAGACGGAGGCAGCGCCCGCTGAGGCCGCAGAGCCTGTGACCCTGCCCGACCTGAGTGAAGAGCGCCCGGTCTGTGACCCCGAGGCTCCGAACCCGAACCCCGTGGAGGCCGGCCCCGCCGTCGCCCCCAAGGACGAAAACGGTAAGTTCGACCCGACTAAAATCGCCGACGTCTCTGACTTCGGCGACTGGGAAGAGCAGGGGTGCAAAGGGTAATTCCCTTTGATAGCAAAAATGCCATCGCGCTTAGGCACGATGGCATTTTTTATCGCTCGTAGTGAGCCCAAAGACTCAGAATTTTGATGGTCTTTTCTTCCTCATAGATCTGATAGACCAGTCTGTGCTGTAAATTGATGCGGCGGCTGTATGCGCCGTTCAAATCTCCGACCAGTTTTTCAAATGTCAAGCAGTTTCAACGACTTTCTGCGATTTTTATATGGTTCACCACATTCTCAGAACTTCTACGCAGAGTTCCAACGCTTTCCGCAGCGAATCCTTTCCCCAGTCACGGTCATCATGCTGCTCTGCATTTGCAAGGGAATCCGCTGTGTACAGAATTTGTCCAAAAGCTGCTCCGCGCTTTTTGGCGCAGGCCGCAAGGGCAGCACATTCCATTTCTACCGTTGCGCAGCCTTCGGCTTTCCGGTACGCCACCATATCCCTTGTTTCTCGGAAAAAGCCGTCTGTCGTCCATGTGATGCACTCACGGAAGGGAAGATCCAGCGCACGGAAGGTCTTTTCTATGGCCTGCACCGCTTCCGAGGCCGGTTCTGCATACCGGGCGGCAGGAAGATAGTGATAGGATGTACCCTCATCCCGCAGCGCTTTGGTCGGGATAAGAAATTCGTTCTCTGCCATTTCGGTCAACACGCCGCACGAGCCTGCCGTAACAATTTTCCTGCACCCGCAAGCAATGAGACAATCCATAAACTGCGCCGCAGCGGGCGCTCCCAGTGGGGCTTGACAGAGGCAGAATTCTTCGCCGTCATTTTTTACAACATAAATCGGGTAGGTCTTTGTGATAGTCTCAAAATGCTCTGCAACTGCCGCGCCCGTCTCGGCGGCATAGGAGTCGATGGTGTCCCCCAGAAAAGCAAAGACGCATTTCTCCGGTAGAGTTAGCTGCTCCGCCCCGTGGTTGGGCTTTAATATCTCTGTCGAGTCGAAATCGTATTCCAAAATGGGAAATTCATTTTTCTGTATCATGCTTCACCTCTCGCGATCCGGTTCAGTCTTTCCTTGTCCAATACCTCTACCCCGCCGCGGTAGAGCTTCACGATGCCCTCACCGGCGAAGTATTTGAGCAGGCGGCTCACCACCTCGCGGGCGGAACCCATGTACTTTGCCATCTGGTCCTGGGTCAGGCGGACATCGTCGCCGCCGGTCTTGGCAAGCTCGTCTGCGAGGAAGATGGCCAGCCGCCGGTCAGCACTCATGAAGAGGATCTGCTGCATCGTCCACATAGTGTCGGAGAAGCGCTCAGCGGTCATCTGGTAGGCGAAGCACCGCACCTCCACGTTCTGCTGCATGAGACTGCGGAAGACACCTGCGCTGATGCAGTAGGCCTCGGTGTCCTCTTCGGCGTCGATGTAGAGGTCAAAGTTCACCGAGTCCATAACGCAGGAGGCGGAGAGGATGCAGATCTCGCCGCCAAAGAGGCGGTAGAGGGTCACGTCCCGGCCATCGTCGGAGAGAAGATACGCCCGGAACTGGCCGGTGCGCAGCAGCAGGATGCCCACGCAGTTCTCCACCGGGCTGTGGACCCGCTCGCCCTTGCGATAGCGCACCGGACGGGTAGTTCGGCAGAGTATATCCTGCTGTTCGGCGGTCAGCTTGTCCCAGAAGGGGAAGGCACAGGCGAGACATTGGCGGTGCTCGCCGCATTTAGGGATAGGCAGGATTTCCGGCATTTTAAATCACCCCTTCCGCAGCGCTTTGGCGGCTTCGGTGCCTGCCAGAGCGCCCTCATAGACGGCCTTCGCCACCTGCAAAAGCCCGCCGGTGCAGTCTCCGGCGGCGTAGAGGCCGGGGACGGTGGTCTGCATTTTTTCATCTGTCACGATGCGGCCGTTCTCCACAGCGGCACCGATTTTCCGGGCCAGCGCCGTACTGCCCGCAACGCCCAGAGCCACAAACACACCCGCCAGCTCCACTACATCGCCGCCGGACAGCTGGACGCCGGTGACTTTCTGCTCGCCGAGGATCGCGTCGATTTTTTCAGGCCGGACAGCCACCTCCGGCGGAAACTCTGCCGCCAGCGGCGCACCATTCAGCAGGAGGGTGACGCTGGCCGCCACCGGCAGGAGCGCCTGCACCTCATGCAGGGCGTATTCGCCGCTGCCTACCACGGCCACATCTTTGCCGCGATAGAAAAAGGCATCGCAGGTGGCGCAGTAGCTGACGCCGTGGCCCTCGAGGCCCGCCAGCCCCGGGATGCGGGGCGTCGCCCGCGAAGCACCTGTGGCGAGGATAACAGCGTCCGCCGGGTAATCTCCATCGAGGGTTTCTACAGTGAGTTTATCGGTATAGGTCAGACCCACGGCCTCGGTGGTCACAAATTTAACGCCCACATCCTTGGCCCCCTCGATGCCCTGACGCTCCAATTCCGCACCCGATATGGGGGCGGCGAAGCCGTAGTAGTTCTGGATAAGCTCTGCACGGTCAAGCGCACCCGGCCCCCGAGTGAGGACGGTGGTGTCCACCCCCGCACGGGCAGTGTACAGCGCAGCGGACACCCCCGCCGGGCCGGAGCCGATGATGACGATGTTGGACATAGTGGGCCTCCTTGTACTTCTTGTATTATCGTAAAATCAGTTACTTTCTTTGCGCGCCGACGGCGCGGGGTTAGAGCGCTTTTTCATTAAGGCTAATTGTTCTCTTTTGATGTCAAAAGAGAAC
>UMDO01049669.1_pt1 | contig 8545 bp, 8 predicted proteins | sample 1964511 | NCBI WGS metagenome assembly UMDO01 (sample SAMEA4835996, study PRJEB28245) | human gut metagenome | biome: gut microbiome; material: fecal sample | place: Denmark | collected 2008 | reverse complement strand
TTATGTATTATGAAAGCTACCAAGATTATTTCGGAGTGCGAACTTTTCCGGCTGTTCTCGCTCTGCGGCGAAGCATTTTCATCCGATGAAATTTCCACACGTCTGGAAACCGCCATCGAACATTTCGTGGAACGTATTTCCCGACTGTTAAGAAAACGACCCGTGATCGACCAGCTGCGCTTGTTGGCGCATTTGTGCGGTTATCTGGAACGTATGAAGTATCGATACGCCGAAGAGCCGATCAAAAAGGGATATTTCGAAACGATCATCGCACACGTAGAGATCGAACGACGAATCCTGCTGGTGCAGTTGCGTTATCCTGCTCTGGCGACTCGGCAGAGCAAGCATATCCGCTCGCCGTACTATTGGTCCGCAGAGTACACCCTGACCGACCTGATGGAGCTGATCTCGGCGCTCCATGCGTCGGGTGCGATCCGCAAGGCAGACGGTACGCCTGCCGAATTGAACAAGCTCGTCCGCACTTTCGAACTGCTGCTGAATGTTTCGTTCAAGAATCCCGACCGCTGCCGCAATGCCGCGCTTAATCGGAAAGTCAACGTGACCAAATTTCTGGATGCATTGAAACAGGCTCTCGTCGAACGAAGCCAACGATAGTGATACGCGGCGTGTGATTTTTTCGAATTACACGCCGTATAATATGAATTTTGCAAAACAACCGGCCTGGATGTGCCCGGAACGGACATACACACGAGCAGCCCGGAAGCGAAGGTATCTTCGTTGCAAAAACCGTATATCATGCAACAGGAAGATGACCTGAGAGGATTGGAAAAAGTCATGCAGCTCATGCGGGGCATAAGCGTTTTGTTCCTGCTGCTCCACTTCTATTGGTTCTGCTACGGATGGTTCGATATGCACGGCTGCACGCTCGGCGTATTGGACCGTCTGCTGCGGAACGTCCAGCGTACGACGGGGCTTTTCACTTACTTGTATCTGACCAAACTCTTCGCTGCGGGATTTCTGGCTCTGAGCTGCTGGGGTACGCGCAGCGTGCGCTCCGAGCGCATCACGCACCGGCAGATTCTTCTCGCAGCTGCGGCGGGCCTGCTGCTTTTCTTCTTCGGGGATCCGCTGCGGCACCTGCCGCCGCAATGGGCGGCACCGCTCTATGTCGCAGCTACAAGCATAGGCTTCCTCTTGCTGTTTCTGGCGGGTCTATGGCTCGGACGTCTGGTCAAGGAACGGCTGCGCGAGGACCCGTTCAACGACGAAAACGAAAGTTTCATGCAGGAAACACGCCTGATCGAGAACGAATATTCGGTCAACCTCCGTTCGCGTTACTACTACGGCAAGACATGGCACGAAGGCTGGATCAATGCGGTGAACCCCTTTCGTGCGACAATAGTACTCGGCACGCCCGGTTCCGGCAAGTCCTACACCGTGGTGAACAGCTTCATCCGCCAGCAGATCGAGAAGGGCTTCGCCATGTACCTCTACGACTTCAAATTCGACGACTTGTCCTCGATCGCTTACAACCACCTTTTGAATCACCTGGACGCCTACGAAACCCGACCGAAATTCTGCATCATCAATTTCGACGATCCCCGTCGTTCGAACCGCTGCAATCCCATCGCTCCGGAGTTTATGACCGACATCTCGGACGCCTACGAATCGGCCTATACGATCATGCTCAACCTCAATAAGACGTGGATACAGAAGCAGGGCGACTTCTTCGTCGATTCTCCGATCATCCTGCTGGCTGCGATTATCTGGTACCTGAAAATCTACGAAGGAGGGAAGTACTGCACCTTTCCCCACGCCATCGAATTGTTGTGCAAACGCTACGAGGACATCTTCACGATCCTGACCTCCTATCCCGAACTGGAAAATTACCTGTCGCCCTTTATGGATGCGTGGAAAGGCGGGGCGCAGGACCAGCTGCAGGGGCAGATCGCTTCGGCCAAGATACCCCTCTCGCGCATGATCTCCCCGCAGCTCTACTGGGTGATGACGGGCAACGACTTTACGCTGGACATCAACAACCCCGAAGATCCGAAGATTCTGTGCGTGGGCAACAATCCCGACCGGCAGAACATCTACTCGGCAGCGCTGGGCCTCTATAATTCGCGTATCGTGCGGCTCATCAACAAGAAAGGAAAACTCAAGTCGTCGATCATCATCGACGAGCTGCCCACGATCTATTTCCGGGGGTTAGACAACCTGATCGCCACGGCCCGCTCGAACAAGGTGGCCGTATGCCTGAGCTTTCAGGACTTCTCGCAGCTCGAACGCGACTACGGCCAGGAGGAAGCCAAGGTCATCGAGAATACCGTGGGCAACATCTTCGCAGGTCAGGTTTTGGGAGATACGGCCAAGACGTTGAGCGAGCGCTTCGGCAGGATCGTGCAGCTGCGGACCTCCAACTCGCTGAGCAACGACAACCTCACCACCTCGACCAATACGCAGCTCGACAGCCTGATTCCCGCCTCGAAGATCTCCAACCTCTCGCAAGGCATGTTCGTGGGTGCCGTGGCGGACAACTTCGACGAACGCATCGAGCAGAAGATCTTCCACGCCGAGATCGTCATCGACAGGGAGAAGCTCGCCGGAGAGACGGCGTCGTACGTTCCGATCCCGGAAATATCCTCGTTCCGCGATGCCGACGGCGTGGATCGTATGGAGGAGATCATCCGACGCAATTATACGCAGATCAAGGAGGACGTCACGCAAATCATAAAACGGGAACTCAGACGCATCGCCGAAGATCCTGCACTGCGACATCTGTTGGCAAAGAAATAGCTAAAAATTACATTACCTTTTTGCCGTGATGAATTTTCGTATTCCCGATACGAATTGCCGGAAACTTTCAGAACGGTTATGCTCAATGTCGATGTAAGGAGCAATCATTTGTGCCGTTGCAATTTGCTGATAGTCGCCTACAATATCCTTAAGCCTTGTTTTGGGATTTTGGCAGGTATCTGGCAAACGAAACAGAGATTTTTTGAGATGTCTCGCAGGGTTGAATCTGGGAAACACGGCCTGAATAGCCTTCATATCCCCTAAATACCAAGCCTCCAACTCATGACAGACGATACGAACGAGAAACTTAATATTCGGTGCCTGGTTTGCCTTGCATAGCGCTACGAGTTCTTGTTTCAGTTGTCGGCAGTCATTACTGTCTTGATCCTGGATGATAATAAAACCGGTGGTCTGTTCTTTATGTTGGGCGAATCCTTTCAGTTTCTTGGGAATGGAACGTTTCAAATCCGATTTTCCCTCATGTGGACGGATGAAATAATTCTCATCCAACACCCAAGATGCCGGTAATATCCGAGGCAAAAGCACTTTCAACACTTCTGCCATCGACCTTTCTTCGACAAGAAATTCCAAACGGTCCATGCTTTCCTCGATTAGTACGGTCCGCTTCCTTTCAAATAACCTTCTCTCCAGAGCCATCCCAATTTATCGCCATTGGCATATAAGGCCTTGATGGTCGCATCTTCGGATGCTTTCCGAATGGTTGTGGCGCCATTGCTTTTCTGAAGCCAGAACAGTTCATCGGGTTGCAGGGCATTGACGAAGTCGGGCGAATGAGTCGAGATGAAAACCTGCCCGCCCTTGTCGGCGTATTCTCTGAATTCTTCCGCTAATTCGGGCAACAGTTCGGGATGCAGATAGTTCTCAGGTTCTTCCACGCACAACAGAGGATGTTTTACAGGGTCATTCAGCAATACCAAATAAGCGAACATTTTAATCGTACCATCGGATACGAAACGCGCGACAAAAGGATCTTGGAAAGAATTATCCTTGAATTTAAGAACAATACGACCATCCTGCGTCTCTTCCGCAATGACATTCTCGACACCTGGAACACGTTTTCTGAATTTCTCCAAAATGGTATTGAATACGTTCCGGTGATTTTCCCAGATATAGCGGGTGACTTGTGCCAGATTATTTCCGCTCGTAGAAAGATGTTCGCTGAAGCCGACATCTTCTACATTACGGGCTTCCTGTATCTGAAAATTCGACACATACCAATCGTCCAACAATCTGCGAAAAGAGCTGATTGCTTTGAATTTCTGAAATTGGCCCAATCCCTTTATCGCCAAGATGTCGGGAGAGTCGAGGGTTTGCTGTTCCCGACGGTCCTGAAAAGTGGATGATGAGGAAGAAGAATACTCATCTTCATTAATAATGGCCGTTCCCTCGCCCCGATGAAAATCAAGGAAACGATACGGACATCCATATCCGCCGCGCCGATAACTCAGGATTTCAGTAGTGATAATAGGCAATCCATTCTCAAATCCGATTTCCAAGCGATAAGTAATTAGAGGCTGTGTTTCTCCTTCGATCTTATCGTTACGGAATTTTATTTCAAAAAGTATAGGCCCCTCTCCGTCACGCGAATATACTTCCCTGTAGCCGCCTCTTTTGTTAAGTGCGGTTTTTACGTTCGCCTTCAATGCATCGCTTAAAAAACCGAATACGTCGAAGAGCGTTGATTTCCCAGCACCGTTCGCCCCCAGGAAAACAGAGAAATTGGATAAATTTCGAATCTCTGTATTTCGATATACCTTATAGTTCTCAATTTTTATTTTCTCTATTTTCATACCGGCTTTGATTAAATAGGTTGTCAAATATACGAATTTAACTCGATGAACACAAAAATGACTTGATATATTTAGGTTGAATGCCCATATGCCCATTCGCGAATTTTATTCTAAAGTTTGAAATGACAATATAGTTAGCACAGCAAGGCACAAAAGTTACAGTTTTCACAAGAAGCATCGAAAAGCAGGTTTCAGATTTTCGTATCTTGTTTAGATTGGATCGTTTGAACGATTCTATTTGGAATCTCAGTTAAATTGTTGCGTTTTTTATTTTACGGGCTATTTTCGTCTTTCTTCACGCCCAGAACGGCCCTGACGTGCCATCCGTCGGGATCGTCTTCCGGGCCTCTATATTTGCCGCTGTCGAAGTACAAATCACACATTATTAACTAAAAGACAGTATTATGGCAACAGAAGAAAATGTAAATCCGACCGAGGGTCAGGAACAGGAAAACGACTACCGGGAAACGCTTCTCGTGCGCAATCCGGACAGCGGCCAGGTAGAGGCCGTTTCCAAGCTGGTGACCAAAGGGGATCGCCGAGAGGTGCATACCGTGCAGCCTCTTGCGAAGAACCGTCCGGCGTTCTATCCGTTCCGGAGCAGCAATGCCGTAGCGGCTTTCATCCGAGGTTTCAAATCCCAGAAGGACAATCCGATCCAGTTCCAGTTTTTGAAAGTGCCCGTCCTTTCCGTCGGCAAGATCGTTACATCGCTGGGCAAGCTCGTCAGCAATCCGAAGAGCGAGGAGGGCTGGGAGACGTATAACAAGTACGTCGTGAACACGGCCGAACTGGAACAGGTGAAATACGACAAGGTTGAGATTCCACGCGCGGAGTTGCAAGAATTGGGCATCGACTTCGATGCGCTGCCGCAGCGCACGCAGCGGAGCCTGATGCTGGGGCTCCCGACCAGAGAGCTGTTTCCTGCGACGGTCCAGCTTTCGGACCACGGCACGACGACGGGTCTTTTCAACCTGAGTTTCTACCGGGATCATAACGATGAGTTGAAGTTCCGCCTCGATACGCCGCTTGTGCAGCCCGAATACGAACGCGAGGAGTATGCCTCGGAGATCACGCCCGACGACAAGGCACTTCTGGCTCGCGGCAAGACGCTGCAACACCTTGTCACGGTCCATAACAGCATCACGGGGGAAGCTGAGCGCTGCCACGTGGCCTTCAACCCTTCGACGAACCGCCTTGTGGCGGTTCCGCACCGCGATGTCAAGATCCCGGAGTTCGCCGAGGGGCGTCGCATCGACGATGCGGGACAAAAAATCCTTCGCAGCGGCGGCTCGATCCCGCTGGAAGGATGCACGGCCTACGGCGATACGGAGAACACCTACAAGGGCATCCTGAACTACGACGTCTATCGGGGCCGCTATACGATCAGCGACCCGGTTTACGACAAGCCGTACGTCCCTAAGTACCTTCGTGACCAGCTTTCGGATGCCGATGTGAAGACGCTGCTTGCCGGCGGCCAGGTCTCGGCGGATCAGGTCAAGGATTCGTTCGGAGAGCCGATGAAGAACAAGGTTCTGTATGTGAACCCGCGCGACAACCGTACTTACAGCCGCTTTCTGTCGCGTCAGGAGCGCAGCGAGGCGGCCGAAGCATCCCATCAGGCCTCGCAGGGCGCCGATGAGTCGCAGCAGGGGCGGGGTCGGAAACGATAGCATACCGCTATGGAGATATATTCCGAGCCGTGGTTCCGGACAAGACTGGATTATTACCTTCGCGAACGCCATCCCCAGCTCCAGTACCGCGCACAACTTCTGGATCGTCGCAGCGCCGTGGCCGCCGACCTCTACCGTCGTACTTGTGACGCGGGCGGCAGTGCCGAGTGTGCGCTTCGCCTTGCTGACCGGAGTCTTTTCCGAGGTCTGCTGTTCTCGAAGTTCGATACGATCGACCTGATCCTCGCGAACGATTTCCCCGACATTCCGGAAGATCAGCGCCGCACCGTCGCCCGGGCTTTGCTGACGCCCTGCGAGCCGATCTTCGCCGGCTATGCTTTGGGCGACGACTTCGCCTCGCGTCCCGAGTTCCGGCAGCTGAAAGCCGAGCTGCGCCTCGGCATCCGGCAGTGGATCGACGACAACGGCCCTCCGGGCTATGAAGCCAAGCTCCGCCACCGTGTACGCACGCGGAAGATACGGGACGGCGAGCCGAGAAAAACGAACCGAAATAAATAACGACCCTTTAATCCTTTATTCCATATATGAAAAAAACATTTGTCGCGGCTTTGGCCGCCCTTGCGCTGGTCTCCTGCTCGAAGGAGGAGACCGTGACTTACGGTACGAACGGTGAGCCGCTGGACGGCGCTGCCGTGTGCCTCACATTTACCGATGCCCCGGCCTCGCGTGCATCCCTGAACTCGACTGCCGCCGCCGAAACGTGGGAGAAGAGCCTCACGTCGCTGACGGTTTACGTTTTCAACTCCCAAGGCAACCTCGTTGCGCAGCGTTCGTTCACCTCCGAGGAACTCGTCGACAAGTCGGCGACCTTCGCGCTGCCGCATTCGGCGGCGGGTACGACGTGCGACTTCTACGCCGTTGCGAACCTTTCGCTCACGGGTGTTACGACCAAATCGGCCTTGCTCTCGAAGGTCGAAGCCTCCGCTGCGGACTATAACGGCACCTTCGCGGAGGTCTCGACCAAGGCCAAGCGTGCGGGCGGCTTCGTGATGTCGGCCTCTGCGAGCAAATCCATCGCCGAGGGTTCGACGACCGACGTTGCGATGGCGCTCCGCCGTACGGTGGCCAAGCTCTCCGTGCAGACCACGATCGATGCGGCCTTCGCGGAGAAATATTCGGGAACGATCACCGTCACGGGCGTCAAGCTCTCGAAAGCGGCGAGCCAGTCGCCTGTCATCGCGCCCGCAACTCCTTCGCCCGGCGCGATGAGCTATACCCATACGCAGACCGCCACCGCCGCAGCGGGCAGATACGACAACCTGTTCTACGTCTTCGAAAACGGCGCTCTTGCCGAGGGCAACCGTGTACAGTTGGAGATCACGGCGAGCTACGACGCCGACGGCAGCACCTCGACGACCTCCGACCGTACGGAAATCGTCTATACGGTACCTGTCACGGGCAAGGCAGGCGGAGCGATCGTGCGTAACGGCTACTACCGCATCGAAGCTGCGATCACGGGTCTGGCAGGCTCGGAGGTGGGCCTTACGATCACGGTCGCCGACTGGGAGTCTCCGGTAACGCAGCAGATCGATCTGGGAGCCTGAGAAACCTTTTCCCGACAGTCTGTCGCCCGCAAGGGCGGCAGACTGTTCTAAAAAAACCGATTCCTATGTTCAGAACAATCTCTCTTCCGCTTTTTTATCTGCTGCTGTGCTCGTGCAGCCGGGAAGTGACTATGCCGGTCGATAGCGCAGCCTCGGAACGTCCGGTCACGGCCGAACTGCGTATTACGACCGAAGATATGCTTCGCCTTGCGACCCGCGCGACGGACGAGGAGGCGATCCGCGACATCAACCTCTACCTGTTCGGCCGCAGCAACGGCCAAAGCCTGCATTTTTACTCCCGTTCGGCACTGGTACGGTTCGAGTGCCTGCCCGGGGAGTACGATCTCTACGTCGCTGCCAACCTGGGTGCGGACCTGGGCGAGCGGAGTGCAGCAGCTCCTCGACTATACGATCAAGTGGCAGGAGGAGTATGCGACGCTTCCCATGTCGGCCGTCATGACCGTTGCGATCGCGCCCGATAAAGGGACCGTTACGCTTCCTACATTGAGCGTGCGGCGCACCGTGGCCAAGATCGCCTACAACATCCGCGTAGCGGATAAGGTCCCCGACCTCGAACTGCGCTCCGTACGCCTGTGTTCCGTCCCCGAATATACGACGCTCTTCACGCCTGCGAGTGCCCCTTCGACCTCGGAGAAGGATTTCACCGATGCTCCGCTCGTGGAGCTTCCCGACGCTGCGCGGCGCAGCTGTTCGGGCGTGCAATACCTCTTCGAGAACC
>UMDO01053801.1_pt1 | contig 8755 bp, 3 predicted proteins | sample 1964511 | NCBI WGS metagenome assembly UMDO01 (sample SAMEA4835996, study PRJEB28245) | human gut metagenome | biome: gut microbiome; material: fecal sample | place: Denmark | collected 2008 | reverse complement strand
AGCAGGTCTATATCGTTGGAATGCTAATGAGCTGGATGAGGAGAGAAATGGAAAATTGAGAATGGAGAATGGAAAATTAGCGTGAAGAGAACGTAATGTTTTACCCTTCTTCATGTCATTATATTTCATCATAAATGTAAACCGTAGGGTGCGACGACTCGGCGCACCATTTGTAAACCATCTGCACATGCTTAATCGTAGGGGCGCACAGTGTGCGCCCGCAGCGCGACTGGAGTCTGCGCAAGAAACGTTCAAGAACCGTTTGATTTGACGTTGCGCGGGAGCACAATGTGCTCCCCTACGGGGTAACGTGTATCAATCGTTAGATACGGTGCGCCGAGGTCGTCGCACCCTACGGTAAAGTTTATTGATAATTGTAGCCTGCAGGTGCCGTCCGCAGCCACCTACCAACGAGTTGCGCGACACTGTTATGTCGCGCCTGCGTAGATGAACCCGCCTGTGTAGCAGAACGAAATCTGACACTGCGTAGAGATAGAGAAATGGGCGCACATTGTGCGCTCCTACGGTAGAAAGAATCCTCTGCCGTTCTCCTTTTCGAAGCGGTCGCCGGTCTCTGGTCTGCGCCGGATTCGGAAACAAAGGGAAACGGGAGTTAAGAGGGTAGAAACCGCAGGTGTCTGCCCTCTTGCCCGCCGCCGCGGGTGCGGTGAACCGCTCAGTCGTCCGGACAGCGCCCGTTCCATATCCGATAGTGAACAATTTGATGAGGATTTGTATAGCGGCAATAATCTTCATGATAAAAATCTACATTTCGTACAATCAATCTCTTGTCACAAACGACACGATTTGATAATATATAAAGTGTATTGCTGTTTTGCTTGCCAAATGACAAAACAGCATAATTGATTCTCTGCCGGGCGGCAGGGATAAGGAGGAAATTGAGGTTTCATGAGTAAGGTTGAGCAGTATATCACCAGCATTCCGGATTTTCCGAAGGAAGGCATCATCTTCCGCGATATTACCACCGTGCTCGGTGACGCGGACGGCTTCCATCTGGCGGTGGACGAGATGACTGCGCTGCTGGACGGCGTAGAGTTTGACGCGATCGCCGGTCTGGAATCCCGCGGATTCCTGTTCGGTGCACCGATGGCGTATAATCTGCATAAGGCATTCATTCCAATCCGCAAGCAGGGCAAGCTGCCGCGTGCAACGTCCCGCATGTCCTACGAGCTGGAGTACGGCATGGAGACCATCGAGGTACACCGCGATGACATCAAGCCGGGGATGAAGATCGTCGTTGTCGATGACCTGATCGCTACCGGCGGTACGCTTGAGGCGGCTGTCCACCTGTTGGAGCAGCTCGGCGCAAAGGTCGTCAAGGTTGTCTGCCTGCTGGAGCTCAAGGGTCTGCACGGACGCGACCGCATCAAAACCTGTCCGGCGGAGACGGTTGTCGCTTACGAGGGGAAGTAAGCAAGGGCAATACCGCATAATTGAACAAGAGTGATTTGCAAGTAAATTTTGCAGTGTTACCCAAGACATTTCACAGTAATCAAGGCGAAAGCCTGAAAATTAAAAAGGGGGTTATTCGATGTTTGAACGTGTTTTCAAGCTATCGGAACACAAAACCACAGTCAAGACCGAAGTCATGGCCGGTATCACTACCTTTATGACCATGGCGTACATCCTTGCCGTAAACCCGAGCGTACTCGGCTCCACCGGTATGGATACCACCGCGGTATTGCTGGCAACCGCCCTGGCATCCTGCCTGGGCACGCTGTGCATGGCGTTTATGGCAAACCTGCCGTTCGCGCTCTCTGCCGGCATGGGTCTGAACGCCTTCATGGCGTACACCGTTGTTGCAGGCTATGGCTACAGCTGGCAGGTTGCGCTGCTGGCCGTATTCATTGAGGGCCTGATCTTCATCGTCCTGTCGCTCACCAACATCCGTGAGGCCATCTTCAATGCCATTCCGCTGACGCTCAAAAAGGGTGTTTCGGTTGGTATCGGTCTGTTCATTGCCTTCATCGGTCTGCAGAACTCCGGTCTGTGCGTAGACTCCGCTACGCTGGTCGGCATCATCAGCTTCCCGGAGAATTTCCACACCGCGGGCATCTGCGCACTGCTGACGCTGATCGGTCTGTTCTTCACCGCAGTATTTTACACCCGCAAGATGAAGGGCGCCATCCTGTACGGCATTCTGCTGACCTGGATCCTCGGCATGCTCTGCCAGGTGACCGGCCTTTACGTTCCGACGCCGGACGCAGGCTTCTATTCCCTGTTCCCGAGCTGGGGCATGACCGACTTCTCCAAGCTGGGTCTGACCTTCGGGCAGTGCTTCAACGTGGATTTCAGCGCAGTCGGCATCGTAAACTTCATCGTTGTCATCTTCTCGTTCCTGTTCGTTGATATTTTCGATACTCTGGGCACGCTGATCGGTGTTGCCACCAAGGCGAAGATGCTCGATAAGGACGGCAAGCTGCCGGGCATCAAGCCCGCTCTGCTGGCAGACTCGATTGCAACCTCCGCAGGTGCAATTCTGGGTACTTCCACCACCACCACCTTCGTTGAGTCCGCATCCGGCGTTGCAGTCGGCGGCCGTACCGGCCTGACCGCTCTGGTTACCGGCATCCTGTTCCTTGTATCCACGCTGTTTGCACCGATCTTCACCGCCATCCCGTCCTTCGCAACCGCTCCGGCGCTGATCATGGTCGGCTTCCTGATGGTAGGCACCGTAACCGAGATCAACTTCGATCTGGACAACCTGACCGAGTCCATCCCGGCTTATCTCGCCATCATCGCTATGCCGCTGTTCTACAGCATCTCCGAGGGTATCTCTCTGGGCGTTATCTCCTACGTTCTGCTGAATGTTGCAGCCGGCAAGGGCAAGAAGGTTGCTCCGCTGATGTACGTTCTGGCAGTACTGTTCGTACTCAAGTATATCTTCCTCTAATTCAGAAATCGTAAAGATTGCAGAAGGCTGCCGAAGCTCGCTTCGGCAGCTTTTTTGTGGCATGAAAATCATGGTAAATATCAGAGAAAATAAGCGAAAACAGCGGAGATTGCAGTTGAACGGTGTCGATACTTGACAGAAAACGTAGGAGTTGGTAAAATATAAAACGACTAAATTTGGGCAGTATACCCGTTTATCTTGTATCCAAAGGAAAGGAGGCAGCGAATATGACACAGCAGCGCAAAAGGTGCGGAAAAGGCGGCTTTACTCTTGTAGAGCTGGTGGTTACGCTGGTCATTCTGAGCATTCTGTTTGCCATCGCTGTACCGAGCCTTCTGGGGTATATCCATCTGTCGCAGTTCCGAAAGAATGAATCGTACGCTAAGACCATGTATCTGTCGGCAGAATCCGAGCTGACCTACCTTCGTACCGGCGGTGAATGGGAGTCATTCTGCAGCAAGGTGAAGAAGGAAGGCGTGCTGAATCAGTCGTTTGATGAGTCGGATGAGGACCGGAAAAAGCTGGTCGGCCGTATTTACGGCATTCGTCTGGATGCAGGCGAATACGCAGAAGGCGAGCTGTCGGGTGACGGTGCGCTCGTCGGTGCGCTTCTTTCGCAGGATACCTACGATAAAAGTGTGCTGAATGCTGCAATCTGCATCGAAATCGACGTGAAAGCGGTCAGGTTTATTCGGTTTTCTACGGCACAAACTGCAAGGGACTGTACTACGGATCGAATGAGGACAGCAAACCGGCGGATATGTCCGGCAGCTGGCTGGATATTGATTACAGCAAGCGCGACCGCGATACGCGCCAGAAAGAACGGCTGGGCTATTACTCGGTTCAGGATGCAGTCAATGCTGTCAGTCTGGATGCGACCAAGCTGAAGATCACCTCGATCAATCTGGTAAACGGTGAAACCCTGTCGCTGAACTGGTCGAGCAATGTGAAGGATCAGGATCTGGATAAGGTTTATTACGAGGTCAAGCTGTACAGCAGTGAGGATAAAGCACAGCTCCTGTCGATCAATATTCCGGGCAGGAATTTGAAAACGGGTTCGCAGTCGGTTGCGGTTACGACCGAGGACAATGCGACGAAGGATTATACCTTCCCCGTGGAATACGACCGTACCAACAAGCGGGCAACACTTGTGCTGGACGGTATGATGAATGCGAAGCTGTACGACCAGCTGGATAAGCTGTCCGCTGATAACGCAGCAGCCTTCCGGCAGAGCAGCGATACCAGCATCACGCGCTTCGGCGGCAAACTGGAAAACCCGCTGAATGTTTACGCAGCTGTGCAGGTATTTCCGGACCCGAATGCAGAAAACACCGGCGGTGAGGAGTATCAAAAGAGTGACGCTATCGAATCCAATAAGGCGAACACGCTTTTCGGTGACGGCACCCGGTCGAATAACAGCCGGTGCGAGATCGAAACCTTCCGTCATCTGTCCAATATCCGTTATATGGATACGGCGGCGGCATTTGCCGTTACCGCGCGTTCGCTGGACTGGACGAGCGACAGTGTAAAGGTTTACGGTACGGCAGCCCGCGGCGCGCTTTCGGTCTCCGCCGGCAAGGATATCGGCTTCCCGAGTATCCCTGCGCTGCGCAGCAATCAGACACTGGACGGCACAGGCGGTCTGCTGAACCGCATCGTCAGTGTTATCACCGGCGGCAACACCATCAGTAACCTGAAGCTGGATGAGGATTCGGTTGCCAGCGGCAGCGAATACCTCGGCCTGTTCCAGCAAAACGAGGGCAGTATCATCAACCTCAAGCTCGCAAATCCGTCGGTCAAGGTCACTTCGGATTCCCTCAAGGGCGTGGGCGCAGTCTGCGGCTTCAGCAGCGGCAGCCTGAAAGACAGCGAAGTCACAGGTGCGGCTGTCGATGTTAATCTGGCGGGCAGCACGAACGCGCAGGGCATCGGCGGTGTGGCCGGTGTGATTGAGGTCAGCGATTCTAAGTCAGTAATCAAGCTGTCTGCATCGGGTACCGTGACCGGTACGCTGCCGACTGGCGATACTGCGCGCGGTATCGGCGGTATTGCGGGCAGCCTGACAACAAACGGTGCCGCAGTCAAGACCCTGACCAACAGCGCCGCTGTAACGGGCAATCGCTCGGTTGGCGGCATTGCAGGCTATTTTTCCGGCAAGGATCAGGCCACGGGAAAAGATATGGCTGACTGCCAAAATGAGGGTCTGATTCTCAGCAGCATAGCCGCAGATGATCATTCGCTGGCAGGACATTATATCGGCGGCATTGTCGGCTACGCGCATAATGCGTCTCTTTCGGAATGCAGGAGCCGTGCTGGATATGCGGACGGCTACACCTATAAGCAGGAGGATCGAGACAAGCTGCGCGGCAGATATGTCGGCGGCATTGTCGGCTATGGCGAACAAAGTGTGCTGTATGACTGCGAGACCGAGGCAAACGGCTACGTTCTCGGCAGCGAGTATGTTGGCGGCATCATCGGTGCGCTGAATCAGTCTGATACGCAGACGGCACTGCTCAGTGAAAACGGCACCAGAACAACCGTTAACGCAAGCTATGTCATCGGCAATTCGTATGTCGGCGGCATCATCGGTGAGAATAAAGGCGGTTCGACGATCAAAAACTGCGTCAACACAGGTGTCGCTGCGGGATACAATGCGTATATCGGCGGTATTTGCGGTGCAAATGAGAACAAGGCGGCTATCATAAACTGTGCAAGCTATGTTTCGGACACCAATAATGCGATCTACAGGCGTGTCACGGACTGGGGAGCTGTCGGCAGCTATGCGGGCGGTCTGACCGGCTACAACAACGGCACGATCACCTTCAGCGACAAGGATAACGCAGTCTCCAACCGGAGTGTGGCGGGTATCGTTGTCGGCAGGCACTATGTCGGCGGTCTGGTCGGCTATAACGACACGGACGGCACGATTGACATCAATTACACGCTTATCGGCGGCCGTGTTGCCGCAACCGGAGATTGTGTCGGCGGTCTGGTCGGTCTGAATGCTTCGACGGAGCTGCTCGAGAAGAAGCTGACCATCAAGCCGAGCAGCGTACAGGGCCGGTATTATGTCGGCGGCGCGATCGGTGCGAATGTCGTTAACCCGGGAGAGAATGTCACGGTCAGCGGTCTCAAGGTCGATAACAGCCTTGGCACGGTCACTGCAGAGGCATTCTGCGGCGGTCTGATCGGTTATCAGCGCACCTACACGGAGCAAGACCGGGCAGGCGGAACGCTGTATGCGCTTCTGCCGGGCATCGCGGCAAACAACAGCAATGCGCCGGGAACGGTCAAGGCTTCTACCAATAGGCATACCATCACCATCACAGCGGACGGCAACAGTGCAGGCAGGCTGTCTGCGGTTTCCAACAACATGACCATCCGCGCGTATGCGTATGCAGGCGGCATTATCGGCAGCTGTGAGCCGCAGACCCGAATGAAGGTGGAGCACTGCCTGAACGCAGGCGGCTTTGACCGTCCGGCAGAGGACACCTTCCCGGACAGCAAGCTGAAAACCGGTGTGGATCTGGTGTCCTATCTGCAGGCGCAGAAGTACACGGATGCCGCGAAGGCACTCTCCGATGAGCTGGGCGGCGGCGAGCTGCGTGTTTCCGTCATCGGCGGTGTGATCGGCGTCAACGGTGAGAATCATGTGATAGAGCACTGTGCCAGCAAGGGTACGATGAACGGTCTGAATGCCATGGGTGGCGTGGTCGGTCTGAACGAGGGCATCATCCGCGGCTGCACGCTCTCCGGCAGCATGGGCAGCGCAACGCAGGATTATATCGGCGGTATCGCGGGTCTGAATGTCGGCGGCAGGACGGAGGGCACGATTGAAAACTGCACGACCGAGAAAAACTGCACCGTCACCGGACGCAACACGGTCGGCGGTATCGTCGGCTATAATCTCAGCGGCGGCAGGATACAGAACAATACCAGCAGCGCCAATGTCAGCGGTGCAGGCCGTGTCGGCGGTATTGCGGGCGAAAACGGCGGTGCGATCACGCTTTCGAGCACACCGGCAGGAAAGCGCCGTGTCAACGGCAGCGGCAGCGGTGTCGGCGGCGTGATCGGCGTGAATACCGCAACCGGCACGCTCAGTCCGGCAAGCGGCAGCGCACAGGGCGATGTCATTGCCGCGGATAACAGGCTGACCGTGCGCGGCAGCAGTATGGTCGGCGGTATTGCCGGCATCAACCGCGGCACACTCGGCGGCACGAGCATCAACTGCCTGACCAATCGGGCGGCAGAGGTCCACGCAGCGGCGGGCAGTGCAGGCGGCGTTGTCGGCGCGCAGGAGGGCGCAAAGGCTGTTCTGCGGTACGCGAAGAATCTCGGTCAGGTGACCGCAAATGTCGGTGCGGCAGGCGGCATTGTCGGCATGAACAGCGCGAGCAGCACGGTCGAGAACTGTATCGGCAACGGCAGCATCACCAGCAACGACGGCTATGCAGGCGGCGTTGCCAGCGAAAACTACGGTACGATCAGGAGCTGCAGCGTCGGCACGGCGGATAACAGGGTAACGCTCATCACCCGCAACAAGACTGCGGCAGGTGCGATCTGTGCGGTAAACTACAAGGGCGGTACGGTTCAGGGAGCGGTACTCGGCGATCATATCACGATTTCCGGCAGTGCATTCATTCTGGGTGCTGTTGTCGGAGACAATAGCGGTACGGTCACGGAAACCGAGGTTTCGCAGCAGCCGACATACAGCGTTTCCGCAAGCACGCTGCAGGTCGGCGGTGCAGTCGGCATCAATCGAGCGGGCGGTACGATCAGCAAGGTGAAGGTCACCTCGGATTTCGAGAAATTCACGAAGTATACCTATCTCGGCGGTGTAGTCGGTCAGAATAATGCAAGCGGCAAGGTAACCGAATGCACTTACTCCGGCACGATCGACGAAGGAAAGAGCGCGGTCGGCAACTGCTACGGCGGCATTGCCGGACTGAACGGCGGTCTGCTGCAGGGCAGCACCGTTTCCGGACTGACGCTGATGGCGGACGGTGTGTACACCGCAACCTCCACCAGCTCGGCGGCAGAGAAGGAACGCCTGTCCTCGCATATCGGCGGCATTGCAGGCAAGAATGATGCGACCGGCATCATCGAGCAGTGCTACATAGACAATACCGGAACCGGCACGATTACGGTCAAAAACGGCATGGTCGGCGGTGTGACCGGCTATAACAAGGGCACGATCACCATGTCCGGCGATAAGAGCACCGAAGCCTTGATGGAAAATGTCAGCAAGGTGAGCGAGCTGCTGGCGAATGCCAAGGCGCAGAAGCTGTCTGCGGATTCCACCTGGGTAAAGTGGGCAGACCGGACGGATGTGGAAAAGCTGTCCTACAACGGCGGCAGCAAGAGCGTAGCGGCAGAACGCACCATGCAGATCATCGTATCGAGCAACGGCAACCTCGGCGGCGTGGCGGGCTACAACGCGCCGACCGGTGAGCTGAATCGCTGCGTCAGCGGCAGCTGGCTGCTGGTCAACAAGTCGGACGGCATCGGTGTCGGCACCGGCGGTATTGTCGGCATGAACGAGAGCGAAAAGGATCTGTCGTTCCTGCTCAACTGCGCGTTTGTCGGCCGCCAGCTGAAAAAGCAGAATACCAGCCGCTTTGCGGGCGGTATCATCGGCACGCAGTCCAACAAGACCACAAGCGACTGGACGATTGAGAACTGCATCAATTATGGCACGGTTTACGGCTATCTGTCGCACTATTCGGGCGGCATTGTCGGCCAGTGGACGAATAACGGCGGTACGGTTGAGGATTGCTACAATTACGGCAATTTGCAGACCACTTATGCAGCCAACTGGGTCGGTGCATCCGGCGGTATCGT
>UMDO01026624.1_pt1 | contig 8837 bp, 8 predicted proteins | sample 1964511 | NCBI WGS metagenome assembly UMDO01 (sample SAMEA4835996, study PRJEB28245) | human gut metagenome | biome: gut microbiome; material: fecal sample | place: Denmark | collected 2008 | reverse complement strand
ACACAAAGAACTGAAAAAGCTACGTGACAATAAACTGACCGGTGCCCAACTGACTGCCGCCAAGAAACAGATTATCGGACAAATCGGTGTGGCAAGTGACAACTTTGAAAACAATGCACTCGATATGGGAAAAGCATTTCTGCATTACGGCAAATTTGAAGGTCCGGGAGAAGTCTTTAAACGTATAGAAGCCCTGACTGCAGAGCAATTACTGGAAATAGCCAATGAAATGTTTGCCGAAGAATACCTTTCTACACTTGTATACTCATAGAAAATCGTATCTTTGCAAAATAAAACCTAACTAATATCATAATGACATGAAAAAGCTTCATTTATGCCTTATCAGTACTTTACTGGCTGCCTCTATGCATGCACAAAGTATTGATTACACAAAAGGGCTGAGCATTTGGTTTGACAAGCCCAATAATCTGGACGGACGTGCTTCTTGGTATGCCCCGACTGCCGACAAATCATGGGAAAGTAACTCTTTGCCAATCGGGAACGGAAGTCTGGGAGGAAATATATTGGGCTCGGTAGCTGCCGAGCGTATTACACTGAATGAAAAGACTCTATGGCGCGGTGGTCCGAACACAGAGAAAGGAGCTGACTATTATTGGAATGTCAACAAGGAATCAGCTCACCTATTGCCTGAAATACGACAAGCATTTGTTGAAGGGAATCAAAAAAAAGCAGAAGAGCTTACCCGCCGCAATTTCAACGGACTGGCAGATTACGAACCCAGCCGCGAAACTCCGTTCCGTTTCGGTTCTTACACCAGTTTGGGAGAAGCATACATTGAAACAGGACTGAGCGAGATAGGCATGACAAACTACAAACGCGCCCTCTCTCTGGATTCCGCTCTCGCTGTTGTAAGCTTCCGTAAAGACGGTGTAAACTATGAGCGTAAATATTTTGCATCCTACCCCGACAGTGTTATGGTTATTAAGTTTACAGCCGACAAACCGGGTATGCAGAATCTTGTATTCAGTTACGGAGCAAACCCCGAAGCAACAGGCACCATAAAAGTGGACGGAAATAACAGCCTGCTTTATACCGGACGTTTGAAAAACAATCAAATGAAGTTTGCCCTTCGCATCCGTGCCATCCATAAAGGAGGAAACCTGACTGCCACTGACGGGAAACTCATTGCACAAGGAGCAGATGAAGTCATTTTTCTCTTAACAGCTGACACCGACTACAAATTGAACTTTGACCCGGACTTTAAAGACCCGAAAACATACGTAGGTGCAGACCCGGAACAGACCACTCTTACCATGATGAATACTGCCGCCGGCAAAAGCTATAATGAGTTGTGCGAACGCCACAAGGCTGACTATACCAACCTGTTTAACCGGGTAAAACTGACACTAAACCCTCATGCCCCCATGACGTTACAGTATCCGGCAATTACCGATCTGCCCACCTACCAACGTCTGGCCCGTTACCGTAAAGGCAATCCCGACTATAAACTGGAAGAAATTTATTATCAGTTCGGCCGTTACCTGCTGATAGCCAGTTCCCGTCCCGGCAACCTTCCCGCCAACCTTCAGGGTATGTGGGCCAATGGTGTGGACGGTCCATGGCACGTGGATTACCATAACAATATCAATATCCAGATGAACTATTGGCCTGTCTGTTCCACTAATCTAGGCGAATGTGCATGGCCATTAATCGATTTTATTCGCACATTGGTAAAACCGGGAGAAAAAACAGCCCGGGCATACTTCGGTGCACGTGGCTGGACAGCATCCATCTCCGGCAATATCTTCGGATTTACTTCTCCGCTGACAGACGAAGATATGTCATGGAATTTCAATCCCATGGCAGGACCATGGCTAGCTACTCACATATGGGATTACTATGACTACACACGCGACAAAAAATTCCTGAAAGAAACAGGGTATGACCTGATTAAAAGCAGTGCCAACTTTGCCGTAGACTACCTGTGGCATCGCCCTGACGGCACTTACACAGCCGCCCCATCCACCTCTCCCGAACACGGACCGGTAGATCAGGGAGCCACCTTCGTACATGCCGTCATTCGCGAAATTCTGCTGGATGCCATCGATGCCAGCAAAGTATTGGGAGTAGACGCTAAAGAACGTAAACAGTGGCAACACGTATTGGACAATCTGGTTCCCTATCAAGTGGGTCGTTACGGTCAACTCATGGAGTGGTCGGTAGATATTGATGACCCCAAAGACGAACACCGCCATGTAAACCATCTGTTCGGCCTGCATCCGGGACATACAGTCTCTCCTGTCACGACTCCCGAATTGGCACAAGCCGCCAAAGTAGTATTGGAACACAGAGGTGACGGTGCGACCGGTTGGAGCATGGGATGGAAATTAAACCAATGGGCACGTCTGCAAGACGGGAACCATGCATACAAGCTCTTCGGCAACTTACTGAAAAACGGAACAATGAATAACTTATGGGACACTCACCCACCCTTCCAAATTGATGGAAACTTTGGAGGCACGGCAGGCATTACCGAAATGTTGCTGCAGAGCCACATGGGATTCATTCAGTTATTGCCCGCACTTCCCGATGCTTGGAAAAACGGTGCTGTAGAAGGATTATGTGCAAAAGGTAATTTTGAAGTCGACATAACATGGGAAAACGGTAGCCTGAAAGAAGCCACTATCCTGTCTAAAGCAGGTGCTCCCTGCCATGTGAGATACGGCGACAAGACGCTCACCTTCAAGACCTCAAAAGGCAAAACTTACAAGATTGCAATGGAAAACGGAGAGTTAAAAACCCTCCGTTAAACCCTCATTCCACACGTACGTACGTGTGAGCTCACGCGGACGTACGTGCAGGCTTACACGAACGTATGTATAAGCCCACGCGGACGTATGTATAATTCCATGCATACGTCCGCGTTTTTAATACCTGGAAACAGACCGTTTATTTGCCCTCTTCCATACTCATGGCAATCCCCTTTTCCAGTCCGCGAAGCTCGGAAAGACCGCGCATACGACCCAGGCAGGAATATCCCGGATTAGTCTTTTTCTTTAAATCATCTATCATCTGATGACCATGATCCGGGCGCATCGGAATAGACACACCACGTCGCTGTTGCAATAACAACAGGTTTTTCATCACATGATACATATCCACATCACCCTCCAAGTGGTTGGCCTCATAGAAATTTCCTTCCGCGTCACGCTGAGTACTGCGGAAATGCACAAAGTTGATACGGTCACCCCAACGTGTCATCATTCCTGCCAAATCATTGCGTGCAGACACACCCAATGAGCCCGTACACAGACACAAGCCGTTAGACGGATTAGGAACTGCTTCAACCAACTTCTCAAAATCCTCTTCCGTGCTCATGATACGAGGCAAGCCAAGAATCGGCTGTGGCGGATCATCCGGGTGGATAACTAATTTCACTCCGACCTCATCTGCCACCGGACAAATCTCTTTCAGGAAGAAAATAAGGTTCTTGCGAAGTTTTTCCGCATCAATATCTTTATAGCGGTCTAACTCTTGCTGGAACTGCTCCAATGTAAAGCTCTCTTCAGATCCCGGCAAACCGGCAATCATATTCCGGGTTAAACGATGGATTTCTTCCGCATCCATTTGGGCAAAACGAGCCTTAGCCTTTTCCCTTTCCTCTGCCGAATATTCTTTCTCTGCACCGGGACGCTTCAAAATAAACAAATCAAAAGCCACAAACGCAGCCCGTTCAAACCGCAAAGCCTTCGAGCCGTCGGGCAAAGTATAAGCAAGATCGGTGCGTGTCCAGTCGAGTACCGGCATGAAATTATAAGTAACAACCATAATGCCACATTCTGCCAGATTACGTAAACTCTGTTTATAGTTCTCTATATACTTCAGATAGTCTCCTGTCTGAGTTTTAATATACTCGTGTACGGGCACGCTCTCAACGACACTCCAAGTCAGCCCCACCTCTTCTATCATTTTTTTGCGCTTCATGATTTCCTCTACCGTCCACACTTCCCCATTGGGAATATGATGCAAGGCAGTAACAATACCGGTTGCACCGGTCTGTTTGATGTCCCATAAAGATACAGGATCATTCGGGCCGTACCAGCGCCATGTTTGTTCACATAGTATCATAACCAATCAAATATTACATTGCAAAAATATTAAATCCGCCGTCTACTACTGCCACCGTACCGGTTACAAAAGACGAAGCTTCACTAATCAAATATTGTATTGTTCCACACAACTCTTCCGCACGACCGAAGCGTTTAAACGGAGTCTGGCGAATCACATCATTTCCACGCTCTGTGTAGCTTCCGTCTTCGTTAGTCAGCAAAGCACGGTTCTGTTCGGTCAGGAAGAAACCCGGAGCAATGGCATTGACACGAATACCTTCACCGAATTTTGTTGCCACCTCATGCGCCATGAATGCGGTAAAATTGGAAATACCCGCCTTGGCAGCCGCATAACCGCACACACGAGTCATCGGACGAAAGGCAGCCATAGATGAGAAGTTTACGATAGCACCTTTTTTCTGTTCCACCATCGGTTTCAAAAATACCTGAGTGGGCAGTACTGTACCTGTCAGATTCAGGTTCAGCACTTTCTGAAACTCATCCACCTTCAAATCAAAGAAAGTACCTGTAGGAGCAATAGTTGCCCCCGGCATATTTCCTCCGGCAGCATTCAACAGCGCATCCACACGGCCATACTTAGCCAAAATATCTTCCAGATTTTGTTTCAAGACAGCCTCATCCAGCACATTAGTCACCAGGAACATGGCTTCCCCACCTTTTGCTTTGATATTTTCCACAATGGCATTGCCCACTTCTGCCTTACGGCCCAGAATCACTACCTTTGCTCCTTCAGCAGCCAAGTGCGCAGCGATGGCCTTCCCTAATACACCTGTTCCACCGGTGATAACTACCACCTGATCTTTTACACTAAATAAATTATTCATGATATTATAAGTTTAATGGTTCTATACTATCTCGCAAAACGAGTAAACTCTCCGGCCCCATATTAAATAAAAGGTCGGCTATACTCAAATTCGGCAAAAAGCCGTGTTTTTCTTTAAACACCTGATAGTAAGGCTTAGGGATAAAGGCAGTATCTGCCACACGATAATCACGTTTAGGATGGATAACTTCACGAAAATCATCCTCTCCGGCAGCAAATTCGGTACGATAGCCGGCCGTTCCTTCCATCTGGGGTTCGATATCAATTAAACGGCATATCAAACTACATAATTCCTGATTGAAATCCCATAAAAAAGGATATTTCTTCTCATAAAACACACGGAAGTCGTCGGCATAATAATCAAAGAAAGGACTATGCTTATAAGCGGCTACCAAAGCATGCCAATGTATATGCCGCCAATTACCGTGATCAGAGATACGGACATCTTTCATCAGACATTTATTACTGTCACTCTTTTCAGTAGGAATAGTCAATGCCAACGGACCATCGGCTGCTGCAATCACACAACGATTACGGTAAGTCTGTTTCACATAGTTGTCATAACGCTCCACATACACCTTATCGTATGCAAACAATTTGGTATAATATTCTACCGGAGCTAAATAGGCAGAGCCTACATATATTATTTTCTCCATTATTGTACTCGTTCAAAAAAGCGTCCTTTCCGTGAGGAAAACCAGATGCGCCAGGCCTTGCCTATCAAATGATCATCGGGTACCAGCCCGAAAAGACGCGAGTCACATAGATTTATCGGATTATTGGATGCCATCCAATAATAATTCTTCTCGAATGTATAAGCCGAAACCGGCTTGTCCTCCACCAGCAGAGTATCTCCTTTGACAGAAGCCCGCTTTCCCTCATGGCGCATGATAGTATTACACAGCAAAGTCACATTCCACGGATATACCTTTACCGATCTGCCTTTGGCCGGAATCACAAACGGATGACTCTTGCTCACCTCCTTCTGATACAAGGGAAGCAGACTCACTTTTCCTGCCAGCTTCTGCTCAAGTAAATAATACTCATAGTGACTGAAACTGCGGATATACCTTTCATCCATATACCCTACCAGCTGATTTCCTGTAATACCCAATTGCTGCATAGCCAGCAACACAGTATCTTCTGCCGTATGCGGATATACATAAAGAGACTTGCTGTCGGGGCTGAGCACATGCTCGTCCGTCAGCAATAACTCCTCATTCAACATTAATGTATCTCCCGGAATACCGACACAACGGCTGATAAACAACTCGCGGTTACCAACCATTGTCTGCAAAGAGCGCGGGCTGGGATTATTGAATAACACGATATCCCCTTTCCCGACCGGTTTTTCCAACCATCGCCAAGTGGAAAAAGGCACACGAAACCCGTAACTCCATTTATTCACCAAAACCCTCTCGCCCTGATAGAGGCTGTTTTCCATGCCGGTAGAAGGAATGGTGCAGGAGGTGAAAGCGAATGTCTTTATCAGCAGCACCAAAACGACTGCCGTAAGCATTGCCTTTATCCATATTGAGACACGGGGAATGTGCACTATTTAATATTATCTACAAAAGAGAACAATCTGTTCCAGCGTATCTTGCCGTCCAGCCAACCGCGGTCGGGGTCAAGAGACAACCAGATAAAGATAGGTTTTCCCACCACATGATCCTCGGGCACAAATCCCCAGAAACGGGAATCGGCGGAGTTATGACGATTATCACCCATCATCCAGTAATAGTTCATCTTGAATGTATATTCGTTTGTTTCCTTTCCGTTGATGTAAATCTTTCCATCTTTCACTTTCAGGTCATTGCCCTCGTATGCATGGATGGGACGTTCATAAACCGGCAGATTATCCAATGTCAGTCGGATTGTCTCACCCTTCTTCGGAATCCACAAAGGACCATAATTATCGGTAGTCCAACCGGTCAGTTTATTCAGCGGATACAGGCCTCCCGCATCATCACCCGGAACATTCTCGATACCGGCCACTATATCCTTACGTGCCAATAAACCGGCTTTTGCCTTCTCTGTCAAAGGAATATTATAAGCCGAAGCCTCCGGATAATAATAAGCCAAATCCTCGTGGCTGATACCCAACTCGTGTGCCAAATCATCCGGTATGGCTTTATGCACCTTCACCAGATAGCGATACTGCACGTTATCAGGTTCTTTATTTGCCTTCCCATCCAGATAGACAACACGGTCTTTTATTTCAAGCGTTTGTCCGGGAAGTCCCACACACCGCTTTACATAGTTCTCGCGACGGTCTACGGGGCGGGCAACCACTTCGCCATAAGTACCGGCATTCTCATCGATATATTTACGGCCTGCCTGATAATAATAATCAAACACCATCCGCTGCTGTTCGGGAGTCATTCCGGTCATATCCACCGGTTTAGTCAGTTCTTTACCGGCCTGATAGCTCACACGATAAATATCATCATTGGGCACATTTGCCATCACCGTATCTCCGGCAGGGAAATTAAACACCACAATATCATTCAACTGCACATCCCCCAGACCTTTTACACGCTTATAGTCCCATTGCGGAAATTCCAAATAAGACTTGCAATTGAAAACAGGCAATGTATGCTGTGCCAGCGGCATGTGCAACGGAGTCTGCGGTACGCGGGGACCATAACTCAACTTGCTGACAAACAGATAATCACCCACCAGTAATGACTTTTCCAGTGAAGAAGAAGGAATCACATAATTCTGGAAGAAATACAAATTCACGAAGTAAACTGCCACCAAAGCAAAAACGATAGCATCTACCCACCCCATCACGGTCACCACAGTGGGATTCTTTGACTTTCTCCACCAGGTCCAAGGAATCTTCTTCGTAATATATGCATCGAAGATAAACGGCACTACCACCAGTCCCAGCCAGCTTTTCAGCCAAACGAGAAACACCAGCCAAAGTACCAATACAATGACAAACTTAATCCATTGTGCACGTGTTGCTTTTATCATATTCTAAAATTGAAATAAATCATTCATACCTACAAATCCTTCGTGCTGAGCCGTATATTCGGCAGCCAAAACTGCACCCAAAGCAAATCCTTTACGATTCTTTGCATCATGGGTAATCGAAATACTGTCTGCCTCCGAATCATAACGAATAGTATGAATACCCGGCACTTCACCTTCGCGAACAGAGCTGACGGGAAGCTCATCAGGAGCATAAACCGTATTGCCCGACACGCTGCCATCCGGTGCCACCAAAGTTCCCTTCACCCATTTATCCTTGCGGTCGATATTCTCCAAAATACCTTCTGCAAGAGTAATCGCTGTTCCGCTCGGTGCATCCACCTTATGAATGTGGTGCGTTTCCACCATAGAGACATCATAAGCCGGGAAGTTGTTCATAATTTTAGCCAAATACTTGTTGACAGCCGAGAAAATAGCTACTCCCAGACTAAAATTGGACGACCAGAACAAAGTCTTTCCTCCCTCGGTACAAAGCCTTTTCACCTCTTCACCGTGGCGATCCATCCATCCGGTACTGCCCGATACCAACTTCACCCCGGCTGCAAAAGTCTTCATATAATTATCGTATGCCACTGTAGGATTAGTGAACTCAATAGCCACATCCGCCGATTTGAAAGCTTCGGAGTTAAAATCTTCCTGATTATTAATATCTATAATACTCACAATCTCATGTCCGCGGGCAATGGCAATCTTTTCGATTTCCTTACCCATCTTTCCGTATCCAATTAATGCTATTTTCATTGTATGTCTATATATTTTTGCTACAAAGATAGCTTTTTTCACTGTAAACCATTACATTTGCCTAACATTTACACCTCATTAACATGGAACAACTACTACATTACATTTGGAAACACAAGATATTTCCGCTTCAGGAGCTAAAAACCACAACTGGCCAAAAGGTTGAAATCATAGATACGGGACTG
>UMDO01052220.1_pt1 | contig 8870 bp, 8 predicted proteins | sample 1964511 | NCBI WGS metagenome assembly UMDO01 (sample SAMEA4835996, study PRJEB28245) | human gut metagenome | biome: gut microbiome; material: fecal sample | place: Denmark | collected 2008 | reverse complement strand
GTTCACACCACTGACTGCGGCAGTTTTCTCCGGGTACTTCCACAGCCAGATGGGAGAACCAGCTGTCCGGCGCAGCGCCGTGCCAGTGCTTGACGCCAGGCATAATGTTGATCACATCGCCGGGGTGCAGCTCCTGTGGCTCTTTGCCCCATTCCTGATAGTAGCCCCGGCCTGCCACGCAGACGAGGATCTGTCCGCCGCCCTTGTCCGCCTCGTGGATATGCCAGTTGTTGCGGCAGTCGGGTTCAAAGGTCACATTGAAGATTTTGACCTGCTCCGTGGAGACTGGCGCAAGATAGCTCTGCCCGCTGAAATACTGTGCAAAGCCGTCATTGGGCGCGCCGATGGGGAAGACCATACTGTTCTGGTGCAGCTGCTTTTCATCAGTGTTTTCCGCATCTGCCCAGATGTCCTTTGCCATTCGGAATGCCGCCCAAGCCTTGGGCCAACCTGCATAAAACGCAGCGTGCGTCAGGATTTCCGCAATTTCACTGCGGGTAATTCCGTTTTCCTTGGCCATTTGCAGATGATGTCCGAAAGAGGTATCCGTCAGCCCCTGCGCCATCAGTGCTGTCACGGTGATGAGGGAACGGTCGCGTGCAGAAAGCTCGCTTTCCCGGCTCCAAACCTCACCGAAAAGAACATCATCATTGAGCTGCGCGAACTTCGGCGCAAATTCACCAAGCACATCTCTGCCTGCTGTGATTTTCTTCATGGTCACTTGCACTCCTTCAAAATTTCGTAAATCTCGTCATGGCTCAGCTTCTTGCAGCAGCCGCCGGTCAGCACGGTGGAATCGGCCACAGCCTTGAGGTCGGTGACGGCAGGGATGCCCAGTTCTGCAAAGGTGGTGGGCATCCCGATCTCCTTAATGAAGGCCGCCAGAGCCTCCACGCCAGCCTGTGCCAGTTTCAGCTCGGATTTGCCCGCCGGGTCGATGCCCCAGACGTTCTGTGCAAAGCGGGCGAACCGTGCGGTGTTGGCCGGGAGCAGGTGACGGTACAGCACCGGGTGAATGACCGCCAGACCAGCACCGTGGTTGCAGTTGGTGTAGGCACCCAGCTGATGCTCGATCATGTGACACTGGAAGTCGGTGACCTTGCCGATTTTCAGGATGCCGTTTTCGGCCATAGCCGAAGCCCATGCCAGTTCGCTGCGGGCCTCGTAGTTGTCCTTGTCGGTCAACAGGACGCGGATGTTGCGGATGACGCTGCGCATGACGGCTTCGTTGATGTCATCGGAGAGGTTGTTCTCGTCCGGCTTGCCGAAGTAAGTTTCCATCGCGTGGCTCAGGGTGTCGAACGCACCGGAAATGACCTGCTTCATGGGAACGGACAACGTGTAGGTGGGGTCAAGGAAAGCAAAGTCGGCCTGTGCACCCCACAGGGCCCCCTTAATCTTCTTTTCCTCATGGGTGATGACCGCGCCGTTGTTCATCTCGGAGCCGGTACCGAACACCGTGACGATGGTGCCCAGCGGGATGAACTCAGTGGGACGAGTATGCTTGGTGTTTTCCAGCTCCCATAAATCTTCGTCCACCTTGGCCTGTGCGGACACTACCTTGCAGCAGTCGGACACGGAGCCGCCGCCCACGGCAAGGATCAAATCCACATGGTTCTCACGGGCCAGCTTTGCACCCTCCTGCACCTTGGCGTAGGTGGGATTGGGCATGATGCCGGGAAACTCCACGATGCGCTTACCCTCGGCGTTCAGAATACCGACGATTTCATCATAGACACCATTGTGCTTGATAGAACCGCCGCCGTAGGCCAGCATCACGGTATCGCCGTAGTGCTCCAGCAGACAGCCCAGATATTCCTTCATGCCACCCTTGCCGAAATAAACCTTGGTCTTGTTTTCAAACAGAAAATTGTTCATAGCTGTTACACTCCTTTATATAAAACTGGGAAATCAGACGTTTTTGCCCATCTCGTAGGCTTCCTTCATGGCCGGGGAGGACATCACCTCGCCGGGCCGATATACGCCGGTGCCGTAGATGACCCCCTTTTCCTTGGCACCATTCAGGCAGGCGGTAAAGCCCCGGAAACACTCCAAGGTGCAGGCCATGGCAGCACGGTTATCGTCCGCGCAGGTCATGATGAAATAGAACTCCTTGTTCGGAATGTTCGTCCACCGGGCAAGGCTGCGGTCGATGATGATCTTCATCTGTGCATCAATAGAATAGAAGTACACTGGGCTTGCCATCACGATGACATCTGCCGCCTGCATTGCGTCCAGAATTTCGCTCATGTCATCGTTCAGGGCACACTTGCCGCTGTGGTCGCGGCAGTAATAGCAGGCATTGCAGGGCACAATCTTCTTGCTGCGCACGAAGATCTTTTGCACTTCGTTGCCGCTCTCCTGCGCACCACGCATAAACGCACTGCACAGCAGATCGGAGTTGCCGTCCTTGCGGGGACTGCCGGACAAAATCAAGACTTTCTTCATCGGTCGTTCCTCCTTTGAGGTACTCTCTTTTTCTGGTTCCAGTATAGCGCAAGTCTGCATTTCCCGGAATCTCCACTTTGTTCACTTGTTTGAACCCAAAGGTTCAAACAACCCGCTTGACCCCCTGATTGTAACACTTAGAGTCAGCTTTAGGTCAAGTGCATCTTTTGTAAAAATTAGAGGGAGTAAATTCCATAAACTGTTCTCCTTATTTTACCTGTTCATAATCTTCATTGCTGACAGCCTCGCACCATTCGGTATGGGTATTTTCTCCTGGCACTTCCACCGCAAGATGAGAGAACCAACTATCCGGGGCTGCTCCGTGCCAATGCTTCATGCCTGCCGGGATATTGACGACATCACCCACCGTCATCTTCTAAGATGACAATTTCTTTGTCATCTCGCTTCGCTCGAATCTTATAGCTAAAGCGTTTCTACTCCACCAGCGGAGCTGGTGGTTGTCGCTCGCTCAAGCTACCCAAAGCAAAAAAGTGCTGTCCGGAAACCGGACAGCACTCCTTATCGGATAGACAGATTCAATTCAAGGTTACAGGCCCAGCTCGGCAACAGCAGTTTCCGCTGCAATGTGGCCTGCTGCGGTGTAGAAGCCCAGCGAGAAGCCGCCAAAGTAGTAATCACCAAACAGGCGGGCCGTAGACATTTCACCCACTGCAAACAGGTTGTCGATCACATCGCCGTTCTCGTTCAGTACCTGGAAGTTATCATTGGTGACACAGCCGCCAATGGTGCCCCAGGAAGCAGGGTAGACACGCACCGCATACAGCGGGCCGTCCTCATACGCGATCAGATGACTTGCATCCTTGCCGAACGCATCATCCACACCATTCTTGCACACTTCCTGATAATGGTCGAAGGTCGCGCGGAGAGTATCTGCATCCACATCCATCTTCTTGGCCAGTTCCTCCAGCGTATCGGCCTTGACAACGATGGTATTGTCGTCACGTTCCACCAGCTTCTGAACATCCGACAGGAAATAGTCTGCCATCTTGCTTTCGTCAAAGATCGCATAGTAGGCGGAACTTGCCTGACGCAGCATCTGCTTGTTGAAGTACATCTGATTGTAGGGGGATTCGTTGGCCACGCGCTCGCCATCGGCGTTCACCACCAGCTCATTCTGCTGGGTGGGACTGTTGGCATAAGTGTAGGCAAACACAGGGGAAACATCCGGGTAAGCAGACTTGATATAAGGGCCTACATCCATCTGCGCGCCAATTTCCTCCATCATGTTGAAGCCGTCACCGGTAGAAGAAACCGCAGCTTCGTCATAGAAGTCAATGGTCTCCAGTTCAGGGTTGGCTTCCACCATGCGATCCCAATCATGGGATGCGCCGCCGGTAGCAACGATCACCTTGTCGGCGTAAATTTTGTAGCTGCCGCTGCGGTTGGAAACTTCCATACCAGCGGCCTTGCCATCCTCCATGAGAATATGCTCCCCCTTGGTATTCAGGAGAACAGTGACACCCTCTTTTTCCAGCAGCTTGGTCAGAGAATCGGTGAACACTGCACCATTGCCGCCAAAGTTAGTGCGGACGTAATCGCCGCGGTCAGTGGAGGTATGTTCCAGACCGAAATCATTGGTCAACCAGTCAATGGCACGGCCAGTTTCCGGCAGCATCTTTTCGATAAAATCATAATCCGGCTGACGCTCGCTGGTCTCGTTCACTTCCTTGAAGTAGTCCAGTGTACGCTGCAGGTCATCGTTTTCATCCACGGTTTCTGCACCTACTGTGCCCAGACCGCCGCCTGCCAGCAGCAGGTTGCCGCCCAGAAAACTCATCTTGTCGATCAGGATAACATCCGCACCCTTTTCGGCAGCGGCAAGGGCTGAGATCATACCGGCCATACCGCCGCCCACGACCACAACATTGGTAGTCAGATCATCCGTAGCCATCGGCTCATAGTTCACAGGAACCGCACGCAGTGCATCCAGATCAACACCGGATTTACCCAGTGCATCGGCCACAGCATTAATGATGCCGCGGCTGGTCATGGTAGCACCGGCAACGGCATCCACGCCCAGCGATTGGCTCTGGATGATGCTGTCAGGAATCTGCTCAACTGCACGATCCGAGATACCGGCGGTGTCCGGGTTCTCGGTCACATCAATGGACAAGATCTCCTTGTCGCTGACGGTAACGTTGACCGTGACGACACCGGCGCGGCCATTGGCTTCGCCGGTATAGGTGCCAGCGGTGTAAGAAATTTCGCCACTGGAAGCGTCCAGAACACCGGCCTGCGTCAGAGCATCCTTGACAGCATTCAGGATAGCAGTGCTGGTAATCGTGGCACCAGTCACGCCATCCACGCCATCAATGCCGCCTGCATCCAGAATGGCCTTTGTCATAGGCTCCACAGCCTGACCGCCAACGGTGGGGGTCTCGTCCTCGGCCGACACTTCCAGACCAACGACCTTGCCACTCTCGTCCACGGTGACGTTGGCAGTCACTTCGCCGCCGAAGCCCTGACTATGGCCAACATACACGTTAGTTGCAGAGGACGTTGAAGCCGACTGCGTGGAAGAACAGCCAGCAGCGACCGACAACATCAGTGCCGCAGCAAGAACACCTGCAACGGCTCTTTTCATCTTTCTCATGCTTTCACTCCTTCATCATTGTTATGTATCCGACATAGTTAGTATACTTGTATAAAGCAGGCATGAGAAGACACTTTTAACTTGCAATGTAATAAGCTTAAGGTTTAAACCACTTAATCTTCCCTGATTTCAAATACTGAAATTTTGTGGCATCCCTCAAAAGCAAAACGCCATGCAGTTCTCAGCGACCGCACGGCGTTTTACAAGGAGAAAAAACTTACAGACTGTTTTTCCGATACCGCATAAACGCGGTTGTTGCAAGGAACAACGATGTAACTGTAATTGCTGTCACAATCCAATAGGCCGGAACATAACTGCCTACAGCGTCTGCAATGATACCCGGAATCGTATTAAATGCGATTGAGCCAATCATTGTAAAGATTTGTAAATTCTTGGTTGTGCGTCCAAATCTTTTTTCGGACGAAACGCTCTTTGCAATAGCAGACAGGCCTACGGTAGAAAGTGCCATACCGAGATTGATGAACACGACCGACAAAACGGCCAGAACCATACTTTTGCGGCCTGCCATGCAACACAGTAGCCAGCCTGCAATCAGGAAGCAGTAGAACAACTTGGTCGTACTGCTTGTGCCAGCCTTGTCCGCAATTGCTCCGAACAGGCATTTTCCGGCAATCATCAACGCACCGCCCAGAGATAGGATGTTGGAAACCTGAAATTCCGAGAATCCGGCGTTGATATACAGAACCGAAATGTGCTGATATCCGCCGCCGGTTACTGCGCCCAACATCAAAATACCGACCAGCATAAAGTAAGTCCAAGATCTTCTTCCAGAAGGTTGATTTGCTTGGTAACCGCCGGAGGTGTGATATAGAGCAGTTCTGCCGTTTTGCTGAAACTTCCCGATTCCGCCACCTTCAAAAACGTTTCCAGTTGTGTGTTATACATCATAATAGCAACTTACTCCAGTTTCTGCTCAATCTGCATTATTAGGGATTCTCCGGCTGAATTATCCATATAATTCTTTGCTGGCGATTTTGGCTGCATCCAGAAAACGCTGAACGGCAGGCGTTGGATTCGGGGAGTGCAGGATACCATAGGGGATGCCGTAATCCCAATCTACTGGAATCACTTTCAGCAATGGGTGGACATTGGCCCAGCCCGGAATTGCCAGCAGCACATCGTTGGTGTTTTCGCAGCGGTTGAAGATGTCCATGCTGTAAAATTCAAAATCCACGATTTTGATTTGTGGGTGATGCTGCCATAAATCGTCCCGGAGCTCATCTACATAATGGCTCCAACCACGGTGCATCAGCAGTAGATTTTCGCCGTACAGGTCTGTGATCTGCAAGCGGTCTTTTGCCGCAAGTTTATGATGGATGGAAACCGCGCAGTAAAACGGCCTGCGAACCAGTTCCAGACCGGCACATTTGCGCAGATGCAGCATCGTTTCATCAAAGATGCCGCCTACTACATCAATGTTCGTGCCGAGGTTCGCCAGAATTTCCCGTGCATTTTCTGGGGTGTTTTCAAAAGGCACAATCTGGAATTTGATGTCCGGGCAGATGGTCTGCACTTTCGACCACAGTTCCATGAGCAGCTGGGCAGGTGTCATGGGAGAGGAACCAATGCGGATGACGTTGGAATCCTCCTGCATTGCGTTCCGGGCACGAATGACAGAATCATGGCAGTATTGAATGATGTACTTGGCATCCTGATACATGGAACGGCCTGCTTTGGTCAGTGTTAGTCCCCGGCGAGTACGCTCGAACAGCTTGACACCAAGGGAATCTTCCAATAGGTTGATCTGTTTGATGATGGCCGTTGGCGTGATGTAGCTTTCCTCTGCCGCCTTGTTGAAGCTGCCTGCATCCGCCACACGGATGAAGGTTTCCAGCTGATGATTGTACATGAAAACACCCGCCCTTCGGAGATTTCTATAAGAATAGGATAACATCCGATTGTGTTAAAATCAAGAAGTGTTCCAGCGAGATAAGCGGTATGCGATTGTAGCAAGCAGGGCATTCGCCTATACAAATGCTATTTTGCTTTGCAAAAATGTTTGTTGGGCTGTGCCCAATCCCCTTTATTCTGCACCGTTCCGATGCAGGCTACGCGTTTTTTCGAAACGCTTCTATTTATATAAGGTAAGCAATGTTGTTGGCGGTGTAGAACACGGCGTTCAGCAGTGTGTATGCAATCAGGAACCATGCATACTGTGCAAACTGACCGAGGTTCGTTGGAATTGCAAAAATCGCCACCAGCGTGATGGCACAGCCGATATAGCCGTACAGCATCCACGGACGAGCCTTACCCATCTTGGAGTGCGTTTTGTCGATCAAAGCAAAGAAAATGTCCGTTACACCATCCAGCAGCTTGGAGACTGCGATCAGGGTGCCGACGATGCCGGGGTTCAAACCAACCGTGTTGGTCAGATAGATCATGACGAAGGAGGACAGGAACGCATACACCACATTGCCTGCTATATCACCCGAACCATAACCAACTTTGTTGTACCATTTCAAATAGCGCTTTTCCGTCATTTTCCGATTCTCCTCATTTGCTTCGATTTTACAAGGCTTACGCTTTTTCGGCAAGATGTCAAATTCTCTTGCGTTTTGTCTGAAAGTATTGTAAAATTTATATTGACAAACTCATATTGAAAAAATGGAACAAAGTATGCACAAAATCACACAGTTTGTGGAAATCAAACAGAACGCATTCCGATTCCGGCGAAGTCTTTAAGAAAGAAGATGGTATTGAGATGTATTTCAACTCTGGCTACTTAAACAACCTTCGTCTTGATTTCAAGGATTACACAAAACCATTGGTGGTAGGAAGCTGCGGCACCTACCGCCTGAAAAAGCGTCCCATGCTGCCGACATACTGGAAGAAGGGCCGCAGAGACTATCAGATCTTGTATGTGGCATCGGGCAAGGCGCATTTCTGGTTTAATGGAATCGAGGAAATCGTTGAAATCTGGTCACATGGTGCTTTACCAGCCAAAAGAGGTTCAAAAGTACGTTTATTATGTTGAGGACCACCCGGAGGTGTTCTGGATTCATTTTACTGGCTATGACGTTAAGAACATTCTGGAGTACCATGGCATCTCTTTGGATCAGCACGTCTTTTACAGCGGAACGCTCCCGGAGTATAAGATGTTGTTCCGAAAAATCATTCGGGAGCTTCAGCAATGTGAAGATGGGTATGAAGATTACATCGCTTCGTTATTCAACAACATTCTGCTGCTTGTCAGCCGCCAGCAGCAGAACGGTGAAAACTATACCGTGACGATTCCCGAAGAAATTGAGATGGCGGTTTCCTATTTTAACGAAAACTACAATACGAAGATCAGCGTGGCGCAGTATGCCGAATCGCTGCATATCAGTACGAACTGGTTCATTCGTAATTTCAAGCAGCACATGAAGATAAGTCCTGCACAGTACCTTCTCTCTCTGCGGATGGTCAACGCACAGAGCTTGTTGGAAAATACAGATTACAGTGTCGGTGAGGTCGCTGAGATCGTGGGGTACGATAACCAGCTTTACTTTAGCCGGGTGTTCAAAAAGAGTACGGAGTTAGCCCAGCACAGTATAGGAAACAGCGGCATGAATTTGAAGATGAAAGGCAATTTATAAAAAGGAGCAAAACTTATGAAACCTAATATTTATAGATTTGCAGATGTTGTTGATGGAACCGATGTGTATGAAAAAATAAAAGACGCAATTATAAACAATCGAATGATTCCAGTCTTAGGATCTGGTTTTTCTTATGGATTTAAGGCAAATAATGGAACCGTTCCATCTGTAAACGACTTGAAAGAAAAAATCAAACAAGAATTAACAGAAGA
>UMDO01045024.1_pt1 | contig 8948 bp, 9 predicted proteins | sample 1964511 | NCBI WGS metagenome assembly UMDO01 (sample SAMEA4835996, study PRJEB28245) | human gut metagenome | biome: gut microbiome; material: fecal sample | place: Denmark | collected 2008 | reverse complement strand
CTTTCTGGACTACCTGAAGGAATTCAGTTAATCTTTGGAGGATCTGGTATTGTACCTGCGGCACTTGTTGCAATTATTTTAAATATTGCATTACCAAAAGAAGATTAAATAAACTAATAAAAACAGCACTGCATTGGGAATTTTATTCCTGTACAGTACTGTTTTTCTATATGCTTTCCTGCGTCTATTATCAGCTCATAACACCAATTTCATCCGGTACGATCACATCAGCTTCTGTGCATGCAAGGATATCTTCTACACTATATCCTTCTGCAAGTTCCCTTAACACGAGACCATCTTTTGTAACTTCAAAATAGCAACGTTCTGTTACGATATCTGTTACACAATGAACTCCCGTCAAAGGAAGTGTACATTTCTTTAATATCTTAGACTTTCCACTCTTTTCACAATGGTCTGTTGCTACGATGATCTTCTTCACTCCGGCACACAGATCCATGGCACCACCCATTCCTGGCACCATCTTCCCTGGAATCGTCCAGTTAGCGATATTGCCTTCTTGGTCTACCTGAAGTGTACCAAGAACTGCTGCATCAATATGTCCGCCACGTATAAATGCAAAAGACATCTCATGATCATACACGCTTCCACCTTTGATCACAGATGCAGGCTGTCCGCCGGCATCAATAACATCAATATCTACTTTATCCCAGCTTGGGGTTGGTCCACTTCCGACGGTTCCGATCTCTGCTTCCAGCCACAGATCCACACCTTCTGGGAGATAATTTACACACATCAGCGGAACTCCGATACCAAGATTTACAAAATCTCCATCTTTAAAAAACTTTGCACATCGTGATGCGATCAGCTTTCTTCCTGTCAATCCTGCCATATCACTGACCTCCTTCCGCTTTTGCTTTGGCTCGCTGCCACATTGGACACATTGGTCGTTTCTCACCGGTTCTTTCATAGATCATATCAATCACAGGTGCTGGAACATCGATCTCTTCTGGTCCTAGTTCACCCACTTCCACGATCTCTTCGACTTCAACGATCACCGTATCAGCAGCCATAGCCATCGTACTGTTTGTTGCTCTGGAATTCATTCGGAATGAAATATTACCTGCAGTATCTGCTTTCGTTGCTTTGATTAAAGCAACATCTGCACGCAATGGTAATTCCAGAAGATATTCTTTGCCATCAATCGTTAGTTTTTGTTTACCTTCTTCTACTTCTGTACCAAGTCCTGTTGGTGTCAGACAGCCACCTAAGCCTGCTCCACCACAACGGATTCTTTCTGCAAAGGTTCCTTGCGGACTAAATTCTATCGCAAGTTCTCCTGCAAACATCTGATCCTTGGCGATCGGGTTCAACCCAATATGTGTTGTGATCAAACTCTTAACTCTGTGATCTTTGATCAGCTTTCCGACTCCTTGATCCGCCATTCCAGCAGATACAGCGATCGCATCAATGTCTTTGATTCCTTTTTCTAACATTCCATCAATGATCTCATCTGCTGCAAATTCTCCATGCCAGTCTCCAAACATGATCGTCTGTCCATCATGAATTCTTGAGAGCGCTTCCTCTCTTGTTACAACTTTTGACTTCAAAGGCGTGACCTCCCTTCTATGTTCATGGTTTGATCCTGGCTTTATTCTCCTTTGAATTCAGCCTTTCTCTTCTCCATAAAAGCTTTGACTCCTTCTATAAAATCAGAAGATGCCGCACATTCACGCTGTGTCGGAATCTCACATTCATCCAGGTATTTCTTATAATCAGCAAGCCCTGCCTGATAAATCTGTTTCTTGATATTCTTATAAGAAAGTAATGGTCCACTAGCAAATTTCTTAGCAAGTTTCATAACGGTATCATCTAATTCCTCCGCTGGAACTACATCATATACCATTCCGGCATCTTTTGCTTCCTGTGCTTTCATTGGTCTTCCTGTAACACACAGTTCCATTGCCTTCTGAATTCCAAGACTCTTAACAAACAGGTACGTTCCACCGGTATCTGGAACTAGTCCAAGATTCACAAATGCCATAATAAACTTCGCATTGTCTGCGCATACAACAAAGTCCCCCGAAAATGCAAGACTTACTCCTGCACCTGCTGCCGCTCCACTTACACTTGAGATCACAAGCTTACTCATACGCTTCAGACCATCGGTTACATTGCCAACTTTACTGATCAGAGAATCCATATTCACTTCTCCACCTTGTTGGATCAGGTTATAGAAGTATCCAATGTCTCCTCCTGCTGAAAATGCCTTTGGCATTCCTTTTAAAACAACAACTTTCACATTCGGGTCATTCTCACAAGTATCTACTACGTACATCAACTCGTCTGCCATCTGATCATCAATTGCATTAAGATTCTTCATATAGTTCATTGTGATGATACCAACTCCATCTTCTACAACGAACTGCAATTTCTCTAGCTTCATAGGCATATCCTCCTTTAAGTTGTTTTGATAATCATATTGTATCACTTTTTGTACAATTTGTGAAGTTTTTCGACAAAATTAAGGGGGGTTGATGGACCAGGGATACGAACTGTTATCTTTTTACAAGGATGTGCTCTAAGATGTTGTTTCTGCCATAATCCTGATACTTGGGAATTATCTGGCGGGACCGAATACTCACCGGAAGAACTCGTTGCAAAGATCCGACGATTTAAACCTTATTTTAAAGAAGATGGTGGTGTTACTTTTTCTGGTGGAGAACCTTTATTACAACCTGATTTTTTAAAAGAGACTTTAAAACTATGCAAGAATGAAGGCATTCACACTTGCATCGACACTGCAGGTTATGGACTTTCTGATTATGATGAGATTTTAAATCATACAGATCTTGTTCTTCTTGATCTGAAACACATCCATAAAACGGATTATGAAAAAATGACAGGAAGATCAATGGATCGTTTTGAAGAATTTTTGAATGCTTTAAAAAAACATCAGACTAAGATATGGATTCGCCATGTCGTTGTTCCAGGAATTACTGACAGCGAAGATCATATGGATCAGTTAAAAGCTTATATTCAAACGATTCCTAATGTAGAGAAAGTTGAGCTGCTTCCCTATCATTTACTTGGTACCAACAAATATAAAGTTATGGATATTCCTTATTCTTTAGAAGGTGTACCTGCCATGGATAAAAAGAAAACAGAGATGTTACAACAAACCTATTTTGATCATGTTTATTTTACGGAGGAAAAATCATGTTAAACGAATGGAATGGATTCAACGATGGTGTCTGGACAAAAAAAATCAATGTAAGAAATTTTATACAGAAAAACTACACTCTCTATGAAGGAGATGACTCTTTCTTAGCTGATGTATCTCAGAAAACAAAAAAAGTCTGGAATAAATGTGAAGAACTGCTTGCTGAAGAATTGAAAAAAGGAGGCGTTTTAGATGTTGAGACAGATATCATTTCTGGTATCACGAACTTCGCACCTGGATATATTGATAAAGAAAATGAGGTGATCGTTGGACTTCAGATAGATGCACCCCTAAAACGTATTGTCAATCTATATGGCGGTAAACGTATGGCGCACCAGTCACTGGAACAATATGGTTATAAACTAAATGAAGAGATCGACCGCCATTTTAATGAATACAGAAAAACACACAATGAAGGGGTTTTTGATGCCTATCCAAAACGTACCCGTCTTGCAAGAACTGCTGGACTTCTAACAGGACTTCCTGATGCTTATGGACGTGGACGTATTATTGGAGACTACCGTCGTGTTGCTCTTTATGGAATCGACCACTTGATCGAAGAAAAACAAAAAGATTTAAACTTTGAAGATGGACCTATGACAGAAGACCGCATCCGTCTGCGTGAAGAAATTTCTGAGCAGATCCGTGCCCTTTCTAAAATGAAAGAAATGGCTACATCTTATGGTGTTGATATTTCAAAACCTGCAAAAAATGCGAAAGAAGCTGTTCAGGCGGTTTATATGGGATATCTTGCGGGAACAAAAGAAAATAATGGAGCTGCAACTTCCCTTGGACGTACTTCTACATTCCTTGATATTTATATTGAACGAGATCTTAAAAATGGAGTGATCACAGAAACAGAAGTTCAGGAATTGATCGATCAATTTATCATCAAACTTCGTCTTACAAGACATTTAAGAACTCCTGAATATGACGAACTATTTTTTTTTTGGGGGGGGATCCTACGTGGATCACGGAATCTATCGGTGGAGTTGGTATTAATGGAAAACCTCTGGTTACTAAGAACTCTTTCCGTTATCTTCATACTTTATATAACATTGGAACTGCTCCAGAGCCTAACTTAACTGTTTTATGGCCTGAAAAACTGCCAGACAACTTTAAACATTTTTGCTCTAAAGTTTCTATTGATACGGACTCTATCCAATATGAAAATGATGATGTTATGCGCCCAGTCTATGGGGATGATTATGCGATCGCTTGTTGTGTATCTGCAATGAAGGTTGGAAAACAGGCACAGCTGTTCGGAGCCCGCTGCAATCTGGCAAAATCACTGCTTTATGCGATCAATGGAGGAATTGACAAGAAAAAAGGAATCCAGGTTGTTCCTGGAATCGAAACGATCACAGATAACGTTCTTGATTTTGACAAAGTATGGGAAAACTATAAGAAAGTTATGACTTATGTTACTGAATTATATGTTGATACAGTAAATATCATTCATTTTATGCATGATAAATACGCATATGAAGCCAGCCAGTTTGCTCTTCATGATACAAACTTAGAGCGAATCGCAGCTTATGGAATTGCTGGTCTGTCTATTGCCGCAGACTCTCTATCAGCGATCAAATATGCAACTGTAAAACCAATCCGCAATGAAAATGGTGTAGCAATTGACTTTGAAACCATTGGGGATTTCCCTAAGTATGGAAATGATGACGACCGCGCAGATGATCTTGGAAAAGATCAGGAACAACGAGTACAAAACCTTACAACAATCTTAGACGGATACTTTGTTCAAGGTGCACATCATTTGAATGTAAATGTTATGCATAGAGAAACTTTGATCGATGCTATGGAACATCCAGAAAAATATCCAACACTTACGATCCGTGTTTCTGGATATGCCGTGAACTTTAATCGATTATCCCGCGAACAGCAGGAAGAAGTGATTCGTCGTACATTCCATCAGAGTATGTAGATTTTTATGAAACAGCAATGGTGCCTGATTTTTTGATCGAATCAGGCACCATTACTATTCTTCAAACATTTCTCCCTCTATATCACTTATCTGTTCAATAGGGATGATCGTCTGATCAGTCATAACAACTGTATGTTTATATTTATCAATTTTCTTTACACAACCAGAACAGGTAATATATGCTCCCCCATCTTTCTTAGCATCTGGTACAAAATACGTGATCTCAACCATTTGCTGTGTACCGATCGTTTCAGCAATCAGATATAACTTTTTATTTAATTCTGCTATAACTTCTTCACTCAACACCTGTTTTGCATCTGTTTGTCTTACAGTTTCTTTAATAGCTGCTTCGTGTCCGGTAAGTGCCGCAAAAGGCGAAAACTGTGCTGCCCTGGCATAAAGTGACATACGAGGGTGCTTCTTTGAAGTTGGATGCGGCAGATTGATAATATCATCGTATTTATGATTGCACTGATCCTTCATAATATTCCTCCATTGACACTGAATACTTACTTTCTATGCTTTATGTCCGCCGATCTGCTCATACGTTTCTTCTTCCTTTGAAAAACTTTCATCCACGAGCTTGTTCGCTGTGATATTGATTCTTCTGATCAGCAGATTTTTATCCACGATCCGATCATATAATTCCATCACTGCATCTGTGATCAGCATGGTAGATGATGTCTTCCTTTTCAGGTTTGTTGTTCCATGAGCGTGTTTTGGAACTTTCCTTCCATATCGGTCGATCGTAACAGATCCCTTGTACTTCCTATATCTATCTGGATCCGTTAGATTTTCTATATCATAACCTACGGTCAATACGATCTGGTCAGTAACAAGTCTCTTATCTACCAGATCAAGTGTCATAAGATCAGTCATTTCTTTTACAACTAACTTTGCCTTATCAAAGTCATAGGGGCAGTGAAGTACTTGCCCGGAGCATACACTGTTGGTTTCCGGTTTGTACGCTTTGACTTGCTCCATAGTACAAGGCTCATAGCCCCAGGCATGATCGATCAGCAGTTCCGCATTGATCCCAAACATCTTATAAAGCAGTTCTTCATTATGGAATTCATTTGGCTTTCCGATGGAACATCTTGCAACATCTCCCATTGAGAAAAGACCGTGTTCTTCCAACTTCTTCGCATAGCCTTTGCCTACTCTCCAGAAATCCGTAAGCGGTCTGTGATTCCATAGCTTCCTACGGTAAGACATTTCGTCTAATTCGGCGATCCTTACGCCATCCTTATCCGGTTTAATATGCTTTGCTACGATATCCATCGCAATCTTGCACAGATACATATTCGTTCCGATTCCGGCGGTTGCTGTAATTCCCGTTGTTTTTAAAACGTCTCGTATCATAGTCATGGCAAGTTCCCTTGCAGTCATCTGATAAGTATTCAGATAATCTGTTGCATCTATAAATACTTCATCAATTGAGTACGGAAAAATATCTTCTGGAGCAATATACTTCAGATAGATATTATAAATCTTGGAACTATATTCCAAATAGTATTCCATACGTGGTGGTGCAACAATATAATCAACCTTCAATGCCGAATTTACATTTAATTCTGTGCTGTCATCCGACGAACCTGTAAATGTTCTGTTTAAAGCTTTCCACCTGCGGGTATTATTGACTTCTTTAATCTTTTGCACGACTTCAAACAAACGTGGTCTGCCTGGTATTCCATAGCTTTTCAGCGATGGAGATACCGCAAGGCAGATCGTCTTCTCCGTCCGGCTTTGATCTGCAACCACAAGATTTGTCGTTAAAGGATCGCGATTTCGCTCCTTACATTCCACAGAAGCATAGAATGATTTGAGGTCGATCGCAATATAAGCCTTTGTCTTTGTCATTATTCTATACTCCTCTATTTGCATAATGAATTAACCATCGTAGCGAACCACATCATACAAAACATAAATAAAAAACACAATAGTACAGAACCACACCCAACATTTGATTTCCCATCATCGGATGATTCTTCCTTTTCTCGGTTATGCTTCGATGCATCATCTTCTTTCAATTTGTTATAAAGATAATATTCTCTGGCATTGTCTTTCTAATCTTTTTTCCCATTTCGATCATAATCAAAAAAGGCCATATTGATCACTCCCCATTCCTTAGCCTATTCATATTTTTCTCTATTTACTAGAGCTTGGAAAATATGGGCTTAATACTCCAGCTACATTACTGATCGGCATTGTTTGCAGCCATACTTTCCCAGGACCTGTAAGTATTGTGTTAAACACTCCTTCTCCACCAAACAACATATTCTTTACACCCGGAACACTTTTGATCTCCATCGTACAACTTGCTGTCATCGCGGCCAAATGTCCAGTGTCTACAACAATCTGCTCTCCAGCCTCTAATTCATATTCCACAACATGACCATCAAATTCTGCAAACATGATACCATGGCCAGATGCTTTCTGCATAATAAAACCTTCTCCGCCAAATAATCCAGCTCCGATCTTTTTATTAAAGAATGCAGATAACTCAACTCCATTCTCACCGGCAAGATAAGCACTTTTTTGTAATATCATTTCCTGTCCAGGTGCAATTTCAAATGCCTTGATGGATCCCGGGAAGCATGAAGCAAAGGCGATCATCCCTTCTCCGCCTTGTGCGGTATAAACATTCTGGAACATCTTTTCTCCTGAAAACGCTCTTCCAAAGATCTTTCCTATTCCTCCATTCGAAGTTGTTTCCATTTTCATATTTGGAGACATCCAAGACATTCCTCCACCTTCTGTAACCATTTTTTCTCCAGATTCCAGATAACAGATAACTACTGGAAGTGTTTCACCTAAAATTTCATATCTCATAATGTTTTCCTCCTTACTCAACATTTGATTTGTTATTTTTCTTTGCATTTACAATATAAATTCCAACACATACAAGTGCGAGTGCAATCAGACTTCCAATATTAAATGCCTGTTTGACTTCTCCCAATACCAATGCCGACAAGATTACACTGCATAATGGATTTACAAATCCAAAGATTGCTACCTTTGACACATCATTATATGCAAGTAATACAGACCAAAGTGTATAGGCAACTGCAGATACCAATGCAAGATACAACACGACCGTAATTCCACCAACTGTTACATGATCTAAATGTCCACCCATTGCGTTTCCGATTAAAAATAATACAATTCCACCAATAAAAAACTGAGTTCCACTTAATATAACTGGTGATACTTTTTTTGAATAATAATTGATCAATATCGTGGATGTTGCATAGGCTAACTGTGAAATCAAAACGAATCCTTCTCCCATCATCGTAAAGCCGAAATCCAAAGAATTCCCAAGAAGATTGATCACGACAACTCCTGCAAATCCTAAGATGCATCCTGTTAATTTTCTTCCCGTTAGTTTTTCATTTCGTACAATCAAACATGACATTAGGATTGCGATAAAATTTCCTAAACCTGTAATGATTCCACCTTTCACTCCAGATGTATGTGCCACGCCGATATAAAAGAAAAAATACTGTCCAACAGTCTGAGCAAGGCAGACAGGAACTGCATATTTTAGAATCTTTCCATCGGGCAGTGTCACTTTCTTTTCCTGTATAGAAGCAAAAATCAAGACGAAAAGTCCTGCTAACGCAAATCTTATTCCTGCAAATACGATCTGACTGGCTGTGTTTGTCGTATCTACTTGTAACAGTCGATATCCTGTCTTGATCATCGGAATAGCACTTCCCCATAGAATACAGCATAAACTTGCCAGTGCTGCTACAACCCAGGTCTTTGTTAATGTATGATGTTCTGTTTTCATTATCTTTTTATTTATCCTCTCTTGTATAGTACTAT
>UMDO01043612.1_pt1 | contig 9004 bp, 4 predicted proteins | sample 1964511 | NCBI WGS metagenome assembly UMDO01 (sample SAMEA4835996, study PRJEB28245) | human gut metagenome | biome: gut microbiome; material: fecal sample | place: Denmark | collected 2008 | reverse complement strand
TTTATTCCTCGGTAAGGATTTTTTGTTTTTTAGCGAATCTTCAAACGTTGTCCGATGGAGATTCGAGTCGTTCTCAAATTGTTGATGATACGGATTTTAGAGACACTCGTGCCGTACTTTTTTGCAATTGAAAAAAGCGTCTCGCCGCGTCTGACCACATGAACATTTTTCCCAGGGGGCGGTTGAGTTGTAGCGCGCGGCGGTATCACAAGCACAAGGCGCTGTCCGATACGCAGGCGAGAGCTTCGCAAATTATTTGTGCGACGGATGGAGCGTTGTGTAATACCGTATTTTTTTGCAATGCTATAAATCGAGTCGCCTCGGCGGACGCGATAAACGACGCGGCGCACTTCCGGAGCCGAAAGCTTAAGCCCGGCGTTGAGTTCCTCCTGAGCAATTTCAGGAGCAAGTTGACCGTTGGCGTCAACCAGCAAGGCGGAGCCGGCCAACACCTTGCGTCCTTTGGGAATACGGTTGACGCGGCGCAGTTCCTCTTCGGTCATGCCGGACTTTAGGGCGACATCGGCAAGCGTTTCTCCCTCTTTAAGGTGATAAAGCACCCAGCTTGAAAGGGGTTTGCCGGTGTTGACCCAACTAGCAAGGTTGTCCATGAAGACTTCCAAGTTTTCCATCGGAAGCAGCATGACGGAATTGTGACTGGCGACGATCACCGGTAAGTTGAAGCCGGGGTTGAGCAGTCGAAACTCATCGGAATCCATTTCGGCAAGTTCGGCTGCGGTCTTCATGTCGATGTCACGGCTTTTTGTGACACGGACAAAGTATGGAGCGTTTTCAATTTCCGGCAAGTTAATGCCAAACTTCTCCGGGGTAGCCACGATTTCTCGGATGGCTTCTAGACGCGGTACGTAGTAAGCCGTCTCTCGGGGCATGCGCAAATGAGCGTAATCGGCTTTGCGACCGCGCGCTTTCGCTCTTCGGATAGCACGCGAAACACTGCCTTCGCCCCAGTTGTAGGCTGCAAGAGCTAAATGCCAGTCGCCAAATTGTTGGTAGAGCTTCTCCAGATAATCCAACGCCGCGCGCGTGCTTTGCAGTACGTCTCGGCGTTCATCTTTCCAGAAGTTCTGTTGAAGCGAATAAATGTTGCCGGTCTGAGGCATGAACTGCCAGAGTCCGGATGCTTTGGCGTGCGACAAAGCTTCGGGTTGAAAAGCACTTTCAACGAACGGCAAAAGCGCAAGTTCGGTGGGAAGCCCTCGCTGTTCAATTTCGTCAACGATGTGGTAGAGATACTTGCCGGCACGCTCAAAGACACGCTCAATGTGGCGAGGATTACGGCTGTAGCTCCTAAGCGAAGTTTTCACTCGGGAGTTGTTGAGCTTAGGCATGGCGTAGCCGCGTCGGATGCGATCCCAGATGTCAACCGGGGGAGATACTTCTGCTTCCGTAGCTGGAAGATCATCAGCTTGGCGCACTTCGGCAACAGCCGGTGTTTCTGCGCAAAACACCGAACCGACGAAGCAAATGCCGGCAATAAAACAGATCAAAGATTTGCGCAGAGAGTCCATGAATGCGAGACAAGAAAAAATAATCAGCCGCGAACAGAGTGAAAGGGCAAAATAGCAGACAGGTAATCATCTGTTCCCGTTTGTGTGCTTCGCACGGCACGGGCATAATTCTACGTTCTAATTTCCATTTTCAATCAAAGATCAGGACAAATGGCTCAATACGTCATGACCATGAATCGTGTGGCTAAGGTGGTTCCGCCCAAGCGATTCATTCTCAAAGATATTTCTCTGTCGTTTTTCCCTGGCGCCAAGATTGGCGTTTTGGGACTCAACGGTGCCGGCAAGTCAACGCTGTTGAAGATTATGGCCGGTGTTGACAAGGAGATTGACGGCGAAATCACGTGGCAGAACGATCTCAAAATCGGTTATCTACCGCAGGAACCGCAGCTTGATCCTGAAGCAACGGTTCGACAAGCTGTTGAAGAAGGCATGGGCGAAGTGATGCAGGCACAGGCCAAGCTCGATGCTGTTTATGCCGCGTATGCTGAGTCGGACGCCGATTTCGATGCTCTGGCTGCTGAACAGGCTCGCCTGGAAGCCATCATTGCCGCTGCCGGTACGGATGCTTCGACGCAGATGGAAATTGCCGCTGATGCGTTGCGTTTGCCGCCTTGGGACGCCAAGATCGGTCATCTGTCGGGCGGTGAAAAGCGCCGTGTAGCATTGTGCCGACTTTTGCTTTCTCGTCCGGATATGCTTCTGCTTGACGAACCGACCAATCACTTGGATGCTGAAAGCGTCGAGTGGTTGGAACAGTTCTTGCACCGTTTCCCGGGAACAGTAGTTGCCGTAACGCATGATCGTTACTTCCTTGATAATGCTGCCGAGTGGATCCTTGAATTGGATCGTGGGGAAGGCATTCCCTGGAAGGGCAACTACTCATCCTGGCTTGATCAGAAGGAAAAGCGTCTTGAGCAGGAAAAACGTCAGCAAGAATCCCGCGCCAAAGCCATCAGGCACGAGTTGGAATGGGTGCGCCAGAATCCCAAGGGTCGTCAGGCAAAGGCCAAGGCCCGCTTGAATCGCTTTGAGGAGCTGTCGAGCTACGAATACCAGAGCCGCAACGAAACCAATGAAATCTTTATTCCGGTGGCAGATCGCCTTGGCAATAAAGTCATCGAGTTTCACAATGTCAGCAAGGGCTTCGGCGACCGTCTGTTGATCGACGACTTGTCCTTCACGATTCCGCCCGGCGCCATTGTCGGTGTGATTGGTCCCAATGGTGCCGGTAAGTCGACGCTCTTTAAGATGATCACGGGTAAGGAACAGCCGGATTCCGGTTCGATTGTTATCGGCGACACTGTCAAGATCGCCGCAGTGGACCAGACGCGTGAGGGGCTTCCCAACGATAAGACCGTTTTTGAAGCTATTTCGGGTGGGCTCGACATTTTGCAGGTCGGCAAGTTCGAAATGAGCTCGCGAGCTTATCTTGGTCGCTTTAACTTCAAGGGCGGTGATCAACAAAAGACGGTAGGCGTGCTGTCGGGCGGTGAGAGAGGTCGTTTGCATTTGGCGGCGACGCTCCTTAAGGGCGGCAATGTGCTGCTGCTCGACGAGCCTTCGAACGACTTGGACGTTGAAACCCTGCGCGCGTTGGAAGAAGCATTGCTTGAATTTGCCGGTTGCGCACTGGTGACCTCGCACGATCGTTGGTTCCTTGACCGAATTGCGACGCACATTTTGGCGTTCGAAGGCGACAGTAAGGTGGTCTTCTTTGACGGCAACTACAACGAGTACGAAGCCGATAAGAGAAAACGCCTTGGTGAAGAAGCGGCGCGTCCGCACCGCATTCGCTTCAAGCCACTCAAGCACTAAGATCTTTTCAGTTAACCGGCGTATTTTCCTGAGAAAATGCGCCGGACTGCTCTTTTGCGTTGTCTATGTCCGCCAATTTCGTTCACCTGCGCTTTCATTCCGAATATTCCATCCAAGACGGCATTGTGCGTCTTGACCCCATCCTTGAAGAAGTGATGGAGCAGGGCGGGGTAGCTCTGGGTATTACGGATTCAATGAATCTTTTTGGTGCTCTTCGGTTTTATTCGCATGCGATGGCCGATGGCATCAAACCGATCATCGGTTGCGATTTGTGGATCACCAACACAGCGCAGGGTAAGCGAGATAATCCGTATCGTTTGACGCTCTATTGCCAGAACCATGATGGTTATCTGTCGCTCTGTGAGCTTCTTTCCCGCGGTTGGATGGAAAACCAGTATCTGGGCCGTGGTGAGGTAAGGCTGGAATGGCTGACTCCGGACAACTGCAAGGGATTGATATGTCTTTCGGGCGGACCGCAAGGGGTGATCGAGCGCCATCTTCTTGACGACAATAAGGCTGAAGCCAACGCAGTTGTCGAACAATTGCGTACGGCTTTCTCGGATCGTTTTTATTTGGAGGTTCAACGAGCCGGACGTAAAAACGATGAAGCGGTTGTGGCCAATATTGCGCAACTTGCCGTGGAGACGGGACTCCCGATGGTAGCGACGCACCCGGTGCAGTTTTTACATCGTGAGGACTTCAACGCTCACGAGGTACGCTGTTGCATCGCGGGCGGCTATGTTCTTGCGGATCCCCGGCGTCCAAAGCCCTATACCGAAGAGCAGTATCTGAAGACCGAAGAGGAGATGCGAGCTCTCTTTGCCGACATCCCTCAGGCCATCAATAACACCGTGGTGATTGCTCAGCGCTGCAATCTGGACGGGGTATTTCAAAAGCCGCAGTTGCCGCTTTTCCCGACGCCCGAAGGTGTTTCGCTTGATGAGTATATGGCGCAGCTTTCCCACGAAGGCTTGGAGCGTCGACTTGAATTCTTGTATCCGAATCAGGCCGAGCGCGATGCGCGCCGCCCCGAGTATGTCGAACGATTGGAGTACGAACTCAAGACGATTTCGTCCATGAAGTTCCCCGGGTACTTCCTGATCGTTCAGGACTTTATCAATTGGTCCAAGCGAAACGGTGTGGCCGTAGGGCCGGGGCGCGGTTCCGGTGCCGGCTCTCTGGTGGCTTATGCCCTGGGCATTACCGATTTGGATCCTTTGCATTACGGATTGCTGTTCGAACGCTTTTTGAATCCCGAACGCGTTTCGATGCCTGACTTTGACGTCGACTTTTGCCAGCATAACCGAGACCGAACCATTGAATACGTCAAGCGCACGTACGGCGTGGATGCCGTGAGTCAGATCGTGACGTTCGGCGCGATGGGTGCCAAGGCTGTGGTTCGTGACGTCGGACGTGTGCTTAACATGGGCTACGGCAAGGTCGACGATCTGGCCAAATTGATTCCGCAAAAGCCCGGCATGGACGTAACGCTTGCAAAAGCGGCCGAGATGGAGCCCGAATTTAAGGCGATGGCCGAGCGAGACGACTATGTCGAGTTAATGAGCTACGCTCAGAAACTCGAGGGGCTGACGCGAAATCTGGGTATGCATGCAGGCGGCGTATTGATCGCACCGAGCAAACTCACGGATTTCTGTCCTCTATACAATGCTGACGGCAGTCCGGAAAATACCGTCAGCCAATTCGATAAGAAGGACATTGAAAATGTCGGGCTGGTGAAGTTTGACTTCCTGGGGTTGACGACGCTGACGATTCTTACGAAAGCGGCGGAGTACATTGACCGGCTGAATCCCGGCACGAAATTTGATTTATCGCGCATTCCGACCGACGACAAGAAAACGCTGGAGCTTTTCCAACAAGGTAACACTGGCGCCGTGTTCCAGTTTGAATCGGATGGTATGCGCGAGCAGTTGAGGCAAGCAAAGCCCGACTGTCTGGAAGATCTTGTTGCTCTAAACGCTCTGTATCGTCCTGGTCCGATGGATCAGATTCCGCACTTCATCGATCGAAAGTTCGGGCGAGAGAAAGTGGAGTACCTTGATCCCCGTATGGAGCCGATTTTGCGCGAAACATACGGCATCATGGTGTATCAGGAACAGGTGATGCTGGTAGCTCGAGCAATCGGCGGTTACTCTCTTGGCGGCGCAGACTTGTTGCGTCGTGCCATGGGTAAGAAAAACGTCGAAGAAATGAAGCGCCAGCGTGCAGTCTTCATTCAAGGCGCGGCTGAGCGAGGAGTGACCGCTGAGACTGCTACCGAAATCTTTGACTTGATGGAAAAGTTTGCGGGTTACGGCTTTAACAAATCCCATGCCGCAGCCTATTCCTATGTAGCCTGGCAGACGGCTTACCTGAAGGTCCACCATACGGCTTGCTTTATTGCCGGCAACATGTGTCTTGTGATGAACCAAGGCGAAAAAATGCGTGAATTGGTGGAAGATGCCCGGGAGATGGGGGTAACGGTTCTTCAGCCTGACATCAATATAAGTGAATGGTTCTTCACAGTTCCGGATGAGAAGACTGTTCGTTTCGGTCTGGGCGCTATCAAGGGAGTCGGACAGAACATCGTCGAGGATCTGCTCAACGAACGCCTACTCAATGGTCCGTTCTTGGACATCTTTGATGTGGCTGCGCGCGTGCGATCGATGAATCGAAAGGTTCTTGAACAACTGATTAAGGGCGGTGCTTTTGATTCGTTGGATAAGGATCGCGGCAAGCTTTTCGGTAATGTGGAGAACGCTATTCAAGCTGGGCAAGCCGTCGCGGCGTCCTTTGGACAAGCGAGTCTCTTTGCGGATGAAAACGGTGAAGAAGAACGCATTGTGAATTGGACAAAAGCGGAACGCTGGGATGATCGCAAGCTTTATACGCTCGAGCGAGACGCTTTTGGCTTCTGCCTAACGGGGGATATGTTTGATCCGTACCGCATGGAAGCACGTAACTTCGCCATTCCGTTTAAGGATGTCCGAGACAGTCGGGAACAACAAACGATTGCAGGTATTGTCCAGAGTGTGCGTACGATCACGGGTAAGCGCGGCAATTTCGGTATCGTAGTTTTGAGTGATGGACAGACCACGATGGATGTACTTGTGTTCTCGAGAGCTTACGATAGCTATAAGCAAATGCTCAAGGCCGATGAGATGTTGATCTTTGTCGGCAAAGGCCGCAAAGATGAGCGTAGTGGCGGTATGTCGTTTGTGTGCGACGAGGTGTTGACGATTGAGCAAATGCGTGTCCGGAAAGGCGCTACGCTGATGCTTGAATTGACAGAAGGTAGGGGCTTGAAGACTCTTGTCGAAGTGCTTCAAGCCGGACAAAACGACGAAATCGGCGGCGTTTCGTGCGAAGTATCCATTCGGAGCAACGGTGTAAAAGCGGAGATGTATCTTAAGAACGGATACATTCCTTCCGATCAGTTACTCAACCAGCTTAGAAATTCAGATAGCGTTGCCTCTGCCAAGTTCGTGTACTGATTTGCCGCTGTAAGAGATGTTTTATTTCAGCACGTTGTCCAGAGTTTGAAGAACTTCAGACACTTCAGGCCAACGACCGTTTTCGCCAAGGACAATCGCGTCGGGATTCCAAGGGCCGGTCCGTTTGGTGTCCGTGACGCCGACAAGAGTGATTTGATTGGCACCGACGGCTGCTGCAATATGGCTGACACCAGAGTCATTGGCGACAACGACCTGAGCCCGTTTCGCAATGGCTGCAAAGTTTCCCAGAGTGGTGGGCGGCAAGATAGTTGCGTCTGGGCAAGCCGCCTTTGCTAAGGCTTCCTCTCTCAAAGAAGGAAAGACAATGGGTTCAACCCCTTTCGCGCGCAAAGGAGCCACCAATTCGTTGAAATGTTCCCAGTGTTTGGCTTTACCCTGATGTTTGCCGCGGGCGATCGGGGCTAGGAGAGCAAATTTTTCAGGAATCTTGTATTGCTCGATGAGGTTTTTAGCCGCAGCTTCATGTCGCTTCATCAGAATAAGGCTAAGGCGTTCCGGTATCTTGTCAAAGGCAGGTGTGGATCCCCAGGCCTTAATTGCTTCGTGGGCAACATAGAAGAAACGCTCAACTTCGTGCATTGTTCCCGGTTCCGGAATGCCGTTATCGAGCAGAAAAGAACGCATATCCGTCCGGAGTCCGGCCGTTTTCAATCGGCCCAACTTAAACAGAAGGGCAGAACCGAAGGAGTTGGGAAACAGAAGTCCTTGAGATGCGTTAGCGTTGCCAGCAAGATAACGAATGCGCGAAAGATCTTCGGAAACTTTTCCTTCAATCGGATCGAAACGCCATCCCATGCCTGCTAATAGGTCCTCTGCCCAGCGCTTGCCTACTAGAGCGGGTGTAAAACCGCTTGCAGCTAAAAGCCGCAACGCAGGCAGGCACATACAGCAATCACCAACGTGGTTGGGTAGACGACAAAGAACGGTGGGCATGGAACAGACTCAAGCAAAACAAAGAAACGTGAACCGCAAGGATAGCGAGTCAATCAAGCAATTGTCCAATGTTACAAAAATAACCGCTCGGTGTCGGCTCTACACTACGATTTTCACGGTGTGTTCAAGCTATGCACTGTAAAATCAGCGGACTGTACTAGCATGCGTAAGGAATTTTGGTTCAATGTCTAAGGAACCTAGCAAACATTCACAGAAAAAAGCCACAATCAAGCAAAAAGAGGCGGTTCGTCGTTTGTTTTCTTATGTTTTTCAATATAAGAAGCAGATTGCAATCGCTCTCTGCGCAATGGTAGTAAACGCAGGTGCATCATCACTGATCGCCATTTTGGTTGGGCAACTGACAGACAAAGGCTTTTACGAAAAAGATCCCAATGCCATCTGGTGGGCTCCCGGAGCACTTCTAGCTATTTCCTTAGCTTATGGCGTGGCGTCTTTTGTCAGCGCCTATTATTTGCAGTCGATTTCCCAAAGTGTGTTGTTTAGTTTTAGGCAAGCACTTTTTTCTCGGGTGCTGCGATGGCCTGCAGACGTGTATCAACGCCGTAATTCGGGGGTCGTGTTATCTACGTTCTTGAATCAGGCCGGGGTTGCTTTGGGTAGTGCAATGGAACTCATTGCAACGATCTTCCGAGATTCACTGCAAATTGTGGCTCTCCTTTGTGTTCTTTTTTATCACAATTGGCAGCTGTCACTTGTGTCCTTCGTTGTTGCTCCATTTTTGGCCCTCATTATCCGTTGGGTCGGAAAACGTACTCGACGCTATGCGGGAGGTTTTCAGGAGGCCTTGGCCGATTTGGCTAATGTGATTCGCGAGGGATACGGCGGCCAGCGTATGGTGAAGATCTACGGTGCATACGACTATGAAGAAGAACGCTTCACCAAGTTCAACGGAAAGATGAAAAAGCTGGCTCTTCGCCGCAAAGCGGTATCGGCCTCCGGTACACCGATGACGCATTTTGTAAGCATGTGTGCGGTGAGCATTGTGGTGGTGGTTGCTTTGTTACAAGCGCAACACGGAATGCTTTCCTTAGGCGAGTTCATCACATTTTTGTCGGCATTGCTTTTGCTGATGACGCCGATTCGGCATCTTTCTTCGCTAAATGGATCAACTGCAGCTATGAGTGTTGCGGCCGAAAGCATTTTTGAGATGCTTGATGAAGCCGAGGAAGCTGATCCTGGTCAAACTGAATTGAA
>UMDO01019958.1_pt1 | contig 9240 bp, 8 predicted proteins | sample 1964511 | NCBI WGS metagenome assembly UMDO01 (sample SAMEA4835996, study PRJEB28245) | human gut metagenome | biome: gut microbiome; material: fecal sample | place: Denmark | collected 2008 | reverse complement strand
TGGTCATGTGGTCACGGGGCTGCTTCAGCAGCCACATGGGCAGAACTGCGGCAAAGAAGATGTAGACGAAGGTGATGTAGCTCCATGCAGCCTTGCCCAGAATGATGGGCAGGTTCGCACCGATGACGAAGGACAGCACGATGAAAACGATGCTGATGACGCTCTCTTTCCAGCCGGAGAAGTTGAACTTCTTCTGGATGAGGCCGAAGACGACAGCGAAGACCATGAACATGATGGAGACCATACCGGCAGCGCCGTTGGTCTGAGCAGCCTCCACCAGAGCGCCGTCGGCGCCGAAGGCGTTGAAGGTTCCGGCCACCATGTCAGCAAACGCTGCAATGACGATGCCGCAGAACAGCCAGCAGAACAGCAGGAACAGCTTGCGGCCGGTCTTGCCGATGTACTTCTCGATCAGCATGCCCATGCTCTTGCCGTCGTTCTTGACGGAAGCGTACAGAGCGCCGAAGTCGGTGACAGCGCCGAAGAAGATGCCGCCCAGCAGCACCCACAGCAGGACAGGCAGCCAGCCGAAAGCAGCAGCCTGGATGGCACCGGTGACAGGGCCTGCACCGGCGATGGAGCTGAACTGGTGTGCAAACACGGTCCAGCCGTTGGTGGGGACATAGTCACGGCCATCCTCGTGGACGACTGCGGGGGTCTTGGCGGTGGGGTCGATGCCCCACTTGTTGGCCAGCCAGCGGCCATACAGCGTATAAGCGCCGAACAGACACACGGCTGCGATCAAAACGATGACCAGCGTATTCATTTCTTTTACCTCTTTCCTTTCTTTCACACCGGCAATGGCCGAAGCAGGACGGCTGTGCCCAAAAGCAGGGCAGGCGAAACGGCCCGGAGGGGTGAAAAAAGCCTCCGTCCTCACGAAAGATAGAGACACAAAAATGTATCCCATCTTCCTCGAAGACGAAGGCCAAACGGTGCATCTGCACCGGTCGTTCTCCGCGGTACCACTTCGTTTGCTGCTTTCGGGAGCAGCCGCTTGCGCGTACAGGCGTTCCTGCCGCCGATACGCCGCCCTGTAACGTGGGCTGAACGGCCATGCACTACTGCCGCAAGCGGGTTCGCACAGGCTGCTCGCAGGTGAGGGCTGATCGCACTGTGCTGCCGTCTTGCACCGGAATGGCGGCTCTCTGAGCGCAGGGAATGCGAAAAGTCATGTCCTGTTCATTGCATTTGCCGAATGATTGTGTATACTTTAGTCCTGATTTCATAATTTGTCAATATATTTTGGGCAAGTTAGGAGACTGTGCCATTTTTGAGGGGGAGAGATTAAGAAAATTTAGGCGATTTTTGTTCAGATGTGAGATGAATAAAACTGAATGCCTCCACAGGTGAAATCTGCTAAACTCCCGGAAAGAAAGACCGAACACTTGACTTTTATACTTTCAAGTGCTAAAGTAACAGAGTAATAGAAAGACCCCTGCCGCACCCTGCGGCACTTTGCCCTAAAGGAGGCAGCTATGGCGGACAAGAACCCCAGAAGAAACCCCACCACCGACGCACTGTTCGACGCGATCCTGAGTCTTGAGACGAGGGAGGAGTGCTACAACTTCTTCGAAGACCTCTGCACGGTCAAGGAGATCTCCGATATGGCCCAGCGTCTGGAAGCGGCCAAGCTCCTGCTTGGCGGCAGCACCTACGACCAGATCGTAAAGGCGGTGGAGATCAGCACCGCCACCATCAGCCGCATCAACCGCTGCATCCAGTACGGCTCCGGCGGCTACCGCGACACCATCGAGAAGGTACAGAAGAGCGCAAAGCCGGAGTGACATCCGGGCGGCGAGGCACATAGGATGGACTGCGCCCTATTCCTATTATAGAAAGGAAGGTCCTTCTTATGGCTGATACCACCAACTGCACCCCCTGCGTTTCCTGCGGCTGCCCCGCGCTGCCGAGAGTTTCCTTCGACCAGGCCGTCGTTGACCTGATGGAGAGCATCGCTTTGCAGGAGTCGGCCCTGAGCCACATCCTCTGCGCTGAGACCCAGAAGATGAAAGCCGCCCTCGGCATGGAGGAACTGGACCTGTGCAAGCTGCTGGAAGTCAACGACTCCGCCACCAACATGGTCCACGCCGTGGCGAACCTTGAGCTGGTTCTGAAAGAGAAGCTGGAATTCATCGCCAACAACCTCTACTACCCCTCGACGGGGAACAGCACCACCACCGAGAGCTGATGTCAAAATGCGACTGCCCGCCCGCAATGGGTGGGCGGTTTTTGCTTTCCGGGGCGGGGCTGCCTAAAAATATGTATAAAAGTCGGAAAAGTGTTTTGTTGGAATTGCTGAATATCGAAATCTGTGCTATACTATATAATGTTTATCCAAAGAGAAAGGGGAACCTGACCTTGCTGCACTACGATGCGATCCTGTTTGACGTGGACGGTACGCTCATCGATTCCGCCCCCGGCATTCTCAATACACTGGAAGAAGTTTTCAGCTCCATGGGCGTTGACGTCGCCCGGAGCGACCTTGGCCGCTACATCGGCCCGCCCCTCCGCAAGAGCTTCGGCGAGCATTTCTCCGACCCTGCAAAAATCGAGGAGGCCACGAAGCGCTACCGCGTGAGCTACGCCGCCAAGGGCTGCCACGAGGGCGGTGTCTACCCCGGCGTGGTGGAGATGCTGGGCCGTCTCAAGGCTGCGGGCCTGACCCTCTGCACGGCCACCTGCAAGCCCACCGACGTTGTGAGGCCCATCCTCGAAGAGCAGGGCCTTGCGCCTTACTTCTCCTTCGTGGGCGGCGCGTCCATGGATGAGAGCCGCGACAACAAGACCGACGTCATCCGCCACGTCCTCGCCCAGCCCGTCATGCAGGGCAAGCGGGTGCTGATGGTGGGCGACCGCCGGGACGATATGCAGGGCGCTGTGAACTGCGGCCTGGACGCCGCCGCTGTGCTCTACGGCTACGGCGGCAGGGAAGAGGTCGCCCCCTTTGCGCCGGTCTTCATGGCCGCTGACTGCAAAGAGCTGACGGACTGGGCTCTCCGCCCGGTGGACGAGCTTTCCCATTCCTGAAACGAGAGGGACTGAATCTATGAGTCGAAAAAAACAACAACAAAACGAAACCATGACTCCCATGCAGCATCGGGCCGTTCTGGTCTGCATCCTCTGCGTGCTGGCGGTGCTGCTGACCTTCGGCATCACCACCACCCTCCTCAAAAAGGGCGGCGAGGAGCCTGCCCCCTCCGTCTCGGAGTCTGTGGCAGACCCCACCCCCGGCGAAGACCTGTCGGGCCACTACCAGATCGACAACGCCTCCACCGCTCTGCTGACGGAGACCGCCGACGCCGGCACGGACTATCTGAACGACACCCTTTTTCTGGGCGACTCCAACACCGTCCGCCTCTATAACAACGGCCTCATCTCCCTGCAGCAGTTCTGCGCCAAAGAGGGCATCGGCACCCAGGTAGCGCTCAGCGAGGGCATCGTTACCTTTAAGAAGGATCCCAACCACTACACCATCCCTCAGGCGGTGGCCATGATGAAGCCCCGCCGTGTGGTCATGACCTTCGGCACCAACGACACCGGGATGGAAGTCCCGGACTTCATCGCCCACTACACGGCCCTCATCCAGGCCATCCAGCAGAGCTACCCCTACACCGACATCATCGTCAACACGGTGCCGCCGGTCCCGGCTGACCACTCCAACTACCCCCACATGGACCAGGCCAAGATCGACGACTTCAACATGGCCCTTCTGGATCTGTGCGAGCAGCTGGGCGTCCGCTTCCTCAACTCCGCCGAGGCCCTCAAGGGCAGCGACGGCTACGGCATCGCGGACTACTACACCAGCGGCGACATCCACCTCAAGAGCGCCGGCCTCAAGGCAGTGCTGAACTATCTCCGCACCCACGCCCTGCAGACCGAGGACCGCCGCCCCGACACCAACAACATCCCCACCCGCACCATGGAGTATGTCTCCAACCCCAGCTCCGCCGTGGCCGCTCCCAGCTCGGAGGCTGTCAGCTCCAGCGAGAGTCAGGCCGAGAGCGCCAGCAGCTCGGAGAGCTCTTCGAGCGAGAGCACCAGCGGGGACAAAAAGTACGAGGCCCACTACCGTGTGGACAAGAACGGCGGCGGCACTCTGAGCGTCGGCAATGACACCGGCAACAGCTCTGTGACCTACACCGTCACCGACCCCGATAAATCCATCACCGTGACCGCTGTCCCGGCGGAGGGCCATGTCTTCGTCAAGTGGAGCGACGGCCTCACCAGCAAGACCCGCACCGACACCGACTTCAAGCAGAATCTGGACGTCACGGCAGTCTTCGGCACGGCCTCCGTCCACATCACCAGCGAGGGCAAGGGCGCTGTGGGCAGCTCCTATACCTTCAAGGCTGCCTTGAGCGGCAAGTACGCCAAGACCGAGAATCTGCGCTGGTACGCCAACGGTCAGGAGGTCACGCAGGCCGCCGGCAAGTCCAGCATCACTGTGGTGGTGGACAGCTCCATGGCCAACGCTTCTTATAAGATCCACGCCGTCGTCACCTACAACGACTGCAAGGTGAGCAGCAACACCCTGACCATCACCATCGGCAGCGGTGTGACCAGCGAGTCCGGCTCCACCAGCAGTTCGTCCTCGTCCCATGCCGGTTCTTCCGGCAGTACATCCTCTTCGTCTTCCTCTGCAAGTTCGGGCAGCTCTTCCCACAGCACCAGCAGTTCGTCGTCTGGCAGCTCCAAGGCAGAGTCGGAGTCCGAAAGCAAGGCCGAGTCTAAGGCAGAATCCAAGACTGAGAGCAAAGCTGAGTCCAAGGCCGAGAGCGAAGCAGAATCCAAATCCGAAAGCAAAGCAGAGTCCAAGGCCGAAAGCAAGTCGGAAGCCTCCGCCAGCAAGGAAGCCGAAAGCAAGGCAGAATGACGCCCCGCACCTTCCTCTGCGCAGCCGCATAGGCTGAGCCGAGAGGAGGCGAGCGGATGTTCCGTGAAGAAATGCGAGTCCTCGGCCTGCCCGGCGCAGAAGATGTGACCGACGGCAGCGTGGACTACTACGACATGGATTGGGAAAACTTCGAGAACGGCGTGACGGAGGAGCAGATGGCAAAGTGCATCGCAAAAGAGTGCGCCTGCACGTCGCGCTGTAAGTGCAGCGGGAACCTGCCGGACCAGTCCGACGACGAAGCCTATGAAATGACGTTGGAATGATAAAAAATATGAGAAGCCAGCTCTGCCGGGCGGGGCTGGCTTCTCGCTGTTCTCAAACCGCATCGCAGCCGCGCCCGCTCAAGGCGGCAGGCGGCTCGAAAAATGATAGAGAAGGGAAAGAAACATGGCAAAATATTATTGCATCCTCTTCGATGCAGACAATACGCTTCTGGACTTTGACGCCGCCGAGAACAAGGCGCTGGCTGAGACGCTGGTGGAATACGGCATCGAGCCGGATGCCGGGACGGTGCAGACCTACCGGGACATCAACTCGGAGCTCTGGCGTCAGCTGGAAAAGGGCCAGATACGCCGCGACAAGCTGATGGGGGAGCGCTTCACCCGCTTCCTCAAGGCCATCAACGCAGCCGGTGACGGCGTGGAGATGAACCGCTGCTACCTCGACCACCTGTCCTCCCACCCCGACCTGATGACTCCCAATGTGCTGGACGTCCTCGGGGAGCTTTCCGAGGTGGCGACGCTGGCCGTCGTGACCAACGGCTTCGAGAAGGTGCAGAGCCGCCGGGTGGCAGAATCCGGCATCGGGGCCTACCTTGAGGACGTCTTCATCTCCGAGAAGCTGGACAGCGAGAAGCCCAGCCGCCGCATCTTCGACTCCGCCCTCCGCGCTCTGGGCGTGGAGAACCGGGAGCACGTCTTGGTGGTGGGCGACGGCCTCACCAGCGACATTCAGGGCGGCGTGAACGCGGGCCTCGACACCTGCTGGTTCAACCCCGGCCACGCCGAGAACCCGGGCAAGGTGAGCCCCACCTACGAGATCGCCTCGCTGGAAGAGCTCTACCCGCTGGTGATGGAGCCGGAAGAGCTGGCGAACCTCGGCCTCAAGCACCGCCGTCATCAGCTGTAACGGCGGGAATGTCCCTATCCACCCTACTGGAAAAGAACACGGAAGAACGATATGCTGATTCATTTGGAAAAACTCGGAAAGAGCTTTGGCGAGAAAGTCGTCCTGCACGACGTGAGCGCCAGCGTGGAAAAAGAAGACCGCATCGGCATCGTGGGCCAGAACGGCGCAGGCAAGACGACCCTGCTCAAAATTCTGACCGGCGTCTACACCGACTATGACGGCGAGTTCAGCGTGACCCACGGCGTGACGCTGGGCTATCTGGAGCAGAACGCAAAGCTCGATGTCACGCTGGATATTTACGGGGAGATGCGCTCTTCCTTCGCCCCTGTGCTGGACGCCATGGCCCAGATGCAGATCTTGGAAAAGAAGATGGCGGCCTCTCCCGACGATGCCGCCCTTCTCGAAAAGCACGACGAACTGCAGAACATCATCGACGCCGCCGACGGCTACAACATGGACGTCAACATCAAGAAGGTGCTGTCCGGCATGGGCTTTGCGCAGGATACCTGGAGCAAGAACGTGGGCGTCCTCTCCGGCGGTGAGCTGACCCGTCTCCGTCTGGCCAAGCTCCTCCTCGAGAAGCCGGACGTCCTCATTCTGGACGAGCCCACGAACCATCTGGACTTCGCCACCATGGAGTGGCTGGAAAACTACCTCAAGGGCTACTCCGGTGCCGTTCTGGTGGTCAGCCACGACCGCTATTTCCTCGACAACGTCTGTACCAGGATCTGGGAAGTCTCGTTCCAGACCATGACCACCTATAAGGGCAACTTCTCGGCCTATCTGCCCCAGAAGGAAGCCGCCGACGCCCTGCGCCAGAAGCAGCACGACGCCGACGTGGCGCTGGCCGAAAAATTACAGGACTACATCGACCGCAACCTCGTCCGCGCCTCCACCACCAAGATGGCCCAGAGCCGCCGCAGGCAGCTGGAAAAGCTGGAGATCACCGAGGCCCCTCAGGACGAGACCAACCAGCTCAAGTTCCGCTTCGAATACGACGTGGAGCCGTGGAATGAGCTGGTGCTGCTCAAGAACCTGACCATTAAGATCGGCGACCGCACCCTGCTGGAGCCCTTCACCTATACGGTCTGCCGCGGCCAGCGGCTCATCATCGCCGGCCCCAACGGCGCAGGCAAATCCACCCTGATGCAGGTGCTGGATGGCAAGCGCCGCCCCTCCGGCGGCATGGTGCGCCTTGGCACCGGCGCACGGCCCAGCATCTTTGCCCAGCAGCAGAACCGCATCGGCGCGGGCCGCGTCATCGACGTCATCTGGAACAAGTACCCCCGGATGACCGAGCTGGAAGTCCGCAGCCATCTGGCAAAGCTGGGCTTCCGGGGCGAGACGGTCTTCAAGCCCTGCGAGGCCCTGTCCGGCGGCGAGCTGGCCCGACTGCGCTTTGCAGAGATCGTGCTGGAACGCCCGAACCTGCTGTTCCTGGACGAGCCTACCAACCATCTGGACATCTACACCCGCGAGAACCTGACCGAGGCGCTGATGGCCTACACTGGCACGCTGCTCCTCGTCACCCATGACCGCCACCTGATGAACAGTCTGGCCTGCCCCATCCTCTACCTCGAGGACGGCAAGGCGGTCATCTACCCCAGCTATGACGCCCTGATGGGCCGCGCCGCTCCCGCCCCCGTGGCCGAGAAGAGCAGCGAACCCGCCAAGGCGGGCTACGGCAAAGAGCAGCGCCGCCGCCGGGCCGAGCTACGCGCTAAGATCAAAGCCTGCGAGGACGAGATGGAAGCCTGCGGCGCCCGCGAAGTGGAGCTGGAAAACGAGATCAACTCGCCGGAAGTCTACAACGACCCGCAGCTTTTGCGGGAAAAGAGCGACGAGCTCAGCGACCTGCGCTTCCATCAGGACGAGCTTTTCGCCGCATGGGAAGCCGCTGTGGAAGAGCAGGAGCAGTACGAACAGACCGCCGGCGGCGAAGAATGACCGATGCAGCAAAGGGGGAGAGCCGATGGCAAACCGAAACCATGACCCAAAGAAAACACACGAGATCGCACTTTCCGGCCTGCTGTTCGCGCTGGCGATGGCTCTTTCCTTCATCGAAGGCACACTGGTCATCCCGGGCCTTGCGCCGGGCATGAAGCTGGGCCTTGCGAATATCGTGGTGATGTATGCACTGTTCTTCATGGGGGCGCGGCAGGCGCTCTATCTCGACCTGCTCAAGGCGCTGTTCGTCTTTCTCGTCTCCGGCTGGACGGCAGGCTTCCTCTCGCTCTGCGGCGGACTGCTGTCCCTGCTGGTGATGTGGGTGCTCTACTATAAGCTCCCGTTCCGGCCCACATGGTTCATCCTGTCGGTCTGCGGCGCACTGTCCCACAACATCGGCCAGCTGCTTGGCGCGGGGCTCATCCTGTCCTCGGCCATGTCGCTGTACTATGCGCCGGTGATGCTGGTGCTGGGCCTTGTCATGGGCGCCCTCACGTCGCTGACCCTCCGGGCCATCCTGCCCGCACTGGGCAGACTGGGCTACAACACCCGGGAAAAGCGCTGAACAGTTGCATCTGCAAACATTTTTCGCTATAATAAAATGATAGATTTGATATGACCCTACAAAAAAGCCGCCCTTATGGATGACTCGCATCCGAGGGACGGCTGGGAGGTTTTGTACTATGTCTGAAAAAGTTACGGTCAAGGTGGAGCGGAGCGTCCTCCACCTTCCGGCCATCGCCCTGCGCGGGCTGGTGGTCTTCCCCAACAATCTGCTCCACTTCGAGGTGGGCCGCGAGAAGAGCATCGCCGCCGTGGAGTGGGCCGTCAGCAACAACTCTGACGTCTTCCTCGTGGCACAGAAAGAGATGAAGGTCGAAGATCCCAAGGCCGCCGATCTCTATACTTACGGCGTTGTGGCCGAGGTCAAGCAGGTGATGCGGGTGTCGGACGACCTCGTCCGCATCCTGGTCGAAGGCAAATACCGCGCCAAACTCTCCGAGATGGAGGACGACGGCAGCTTCCTTCTGGCCACCGTCCGCCCGGCCCCGGTCAAGATGGCGAAGCCCGAGGAACTGCCGGAGGCGGACGTCCTCGTCCGCAACGTCAAAAAGAGCTTTGACGACCTGCTGGCTCTGAACCCCCACATCGGCAAGGACGTGGTGTTTGCCATCACCACCAGCACCGACGCCGCTTTCCTGTCCGAGTACATCCCGGCCAACCTCCTGTTCCGCTTCGAGGATAAGCAGGCCATTCTGGACGAAGGC
>UMDO01033999.1_pt1 | contig 9636 bp, 7 predicted proteins | sample 1964511 | NCBI WGS metagenome assembly UMDO01 (sample SAMEA4835996, study PRJEB28245) | human gut metagenome | biome: gut microbiome; material: fecal sample | place: Denmark | collected 2008 | reverse complement strand
GCTTCAACCGCGGCGATCGCATCTACGCGCTGGTGGCTCCCGCCTTCATCAACCAGTTCCCGGGTCTGGCTTCCACCGGCAAGCTCAAGGCCGCCCTGAAGGCCGTCGGCTTCTACGATGTGGTGGAGGTTGCCATTGGTGCCGACCTGTGCACCGTGGACGAAGCACACGACTTCCTGGAGGAAGTGCCCGGGAAGCTCAACTTCATGGCAACTTCCTGCTGCCCGGCATGGAGCATGATGGCAAAGACCGCTTTCCCGGATCTTGCCAAGAATATCTCCATGACCATGACCCCCATGGTGTTCACCGCCCGCATGATGAAGCAGAAGGACCCCGAGGCCCGTATGTGCTTCATTGGACCCTGCGCCGCAAAGAAGCTGGAAGCTTCCCGCCGCACCGTCCGCTCCGATGTGGACTTCGTGCTCACCTTTGAAGAGCTGGCCGGTATCATCGAGGCCAAGGATGTGGACACCAGCCTGCTGGAAGTGGACGAGGCCGAAGCTCTGCACGCTGCATCCGCAGCAGGCCGCGGCTTTGCACAGTCCGGCGGCGTTGCCAAGGCTGTTGCCGATAAGATCAAGGAATGGCACCCGGATATGGATGTCAAGATCGCATCTGCACAGGGCCTTGCCGAATGCAAGAAGCTGCTCATGCTGGCCAAGGCTGGCAAGTACAACGGCTACCTGCTGGAAGGCATGGGCTGCCCGGGCGGCTGCATCGGCGGCGCAGGCACCATTGCCGACCCCGCACGCACGGCCATCCAGCTGAACAAGTACGTCAAGGAAGCTCCCTTCGCCGACCCGGAGCAGAGCCCCTTTATGAGCGAGATCCACGTGCTGAAGGACGACCCCGACTTTGAACTTTAAGCGCTGATTTTTCAAGAACCGCTTCTCCTGCCGGAGGGGCGGTTCTTCGTCATCTTCGCCCACCATATTTTATCAATGTGCAACATTTCTGTGAAAGCTTCACGAAGCGGATTGACAATTTTGCACAGCCATGCTATTTTAGCATTGACAAACCGGTATTACCGCAATTGTTCAACGCCGCCTCTGTGGCAGGAAAGGCAGATCATTCATGACGAACACTTATAAGCGCGTAAGCGCCGCCCTGCTCTCGGTGCTGCTGCTGTGCATGTTCACCTTTGGTGCAAGCGCTGCTTCCAGCCTGAACGTAGGCATTAAATTCTGGAAAGAAAGATCCGATAAGGAATCCATGGCCAACACCGGCATCGATGCCAGCCGTGATGTCACCCTTACCCGCCAGTCCAACGGCACCTACACGCTCACCCTGCCCATCCAGCAGGTAAGCAAGATGGGTGTCACCGGCTGTCTGTCCGGCCTGACCATTGGTGATGTGACCTACACCGGCACCGTCTCCGGCGATGTTGCCAAGGGCACCGGCGTGCTCACCATCAAGAACATGCCCGCCTCGGTGCTGACCGGCAGCGATGTGAACAAGGCACTCACCGTTACCTGCAACATTCAGATGGATCTGAGCGTGCTGGGCGAGATCAACACTGCGGCCCGCATGTGCATCTGGAACAAGTAAGTTTTTTCAAGCAAAGAACGGCGTTCCCCACCGGAACGCCGTTCTTTGCTTTTATCACTCCATGTGCTTTTCCACAAAGTCGCCAACCATTTTGTCCAGCTGCAGCACAGCGTTCTCGGCACCCTTCATCACCTTGCGGGTGGTGCGGCGCAGCTGGCGCTGGTTCTGGGTGGCGGCCATCACGCCCACGGCACCCAGTGCCGCCCCCGCGGCCATGCCAAGCAGCATCCCGGAAGAACTGGTGGATTCATGTTTCATAGTAAAACTCCTTTCGGTGAAAAAGATCCGGTCTCCGGCGTTATTATTTCCTGTAAACTATCTGGTATCCGCTTTTTTTATGCAGAAATTTGTGGTATACTGTTCTACGATGTTTTAATGGGCGGGTGTGCCCGGCTAAAAAGCGCACTGCTCATTCCGCATACTGGTAAGGAGGTTCCTTATTTGATACACCCTGTTGAACCCAAAAAAGTCCTTTGCATCCACGATCTTTCCGGCATGGGCCGCTGCAGCCTTGCAGTGATCCTGCCGGTGCTGTCGGTCATGGGCGTGCAGCCGGTAGCCCTGCCCACGGTGGTGCTTTCCACCCACACAGGCGGGCTTGGCACACCTGCACGGCTGGACGGCTGCGCCTACGGCGAACAGGCGCTGGAGCATTACCATGCGCTTGGCGTGGAGTTTGACTGCATCTATACCGGCTATCTGGGCGGTGAGGATCAGGTGGCACTGGCCGAAAAAGCCTTTGCCCTCTGGCCCGTAGCCAAAAAGATCGTTGACCCGGTCATGGGCGACAACGGCAAGGCTTACTCCACCGTAACGCCTGCTTTGATCGACCGCATCCGTGCACTGTGCGGTGCTGCCGATCTGATCCTGCCCAACTACACCGAGGCACAGATCCTGCTGCAGCGCCAGCCGCAGACCGAGCTGCTCACCGATGAAGCCGCACAGGCTCTGGCTGACGAGCTGACCGCTCTGGCCCCCGGGGCTGTCGTCACCGGCCTGCCGCTGGGCAAATACATCGGCTGTGCAGGCAGCGGAAAAGACCGCTTCCTCATCAAAAAGCTGCACATCAGCCGCAGCTTTCCCGGCACCGGCGACCTGTACGGTGCGGTGCTCATCGGCTCGCTGCTGCAGGGTAACGCCCTGAGTGCCGCCGCCGACAACGCTGCCGAGTTCGTGGCGCTTTCCATCCAGAACACGCCCGCCGCGCAGGATACCCGCTACGGGGTCTGGTTCGAGCCGCTTCTGCCGCGCCTGTGCCCGGCAAGCTCGGCAGAATAAGGGGAGGTACACCGATGAACGAAAAGCCAACCTTGAACATCGTTCTGGTGGAGCCGCGCATCCCGCAGAACACCGGCAATGTGGCCCGCACCTGTGCCTGCACTGCCTGTCGGCTGCATCTGGTAGGCCCCATGGGCTTTGCCATCGATGATAAAAAGCTCAAGCATGCGGGTCTGGATTACTGGCACTACCTCGACATCAGCTATTACGACAATCTGGACGAGTTCTTTGCCAAAAACAGCGGCCCCTATTACTATTTTACCACCAAGGCACCGCAGCGCTACACCGATGTGAGCTACCCGGACGGTGCATACCTCGTGTTCGGACGCGAGGATGCCGGCCTGCCCGAAGCCTTGCTTGCCGCCAATCAGGAGCACTGCATCCGAATGCCCATGCGCGACACCTGCCGCAGCCTGAACCTTTCCAACAGCGTGGCCGTGGGCGTGTATGAAGTGCTGCGCCAGTGGGACTTTCCGGAGCTTTTGGACCACGGACACTTACGAGACTACGAATGGAAATGAGGGACATTATGAGCAAGATTGCGATCCTGACCGATTCCTCCTGTGATATCCCGCAGGAGATGGCCGAAAAATACGGCATCGACATCATGAGCTTCCACATCCTGCTGGACGATGTGGACTACGTGGAGCGTGAAAGCTGCACCAACACCGAATTTTACGATAAGATGCGTGCCGCTAAGGGCGTGCCCTCCACTGCCGCCATCACCCCCATCCAGTTCTGCGAAAAATACTGCCAGTACGTGGACGAGGGCTATACGGATGTCATTCATGTACCCATCAACAAATCCGGCTCTTCCACCTACAATAACGCCCTCATGGCACAGGGGATGCTGCGGGAAGAGCGCCCGGAGCACCACTTGAAGATCCATCTGCTGGACCCCCACACCTATTCCATGGTGTTCGGCTGGTATCTGTGCGAAATGGCCCGCAAGCTGAAGAACGGTGCAGAGATCAGCCATGTGATCCGGGAGTTTGAAAAGCAGATGGACTGCATGGAGATCGTTCTGGGCCCCTACAGCCTGAAGCAGATGAAAAAGAGCGGACGCATCTCTGCCGCTGCTGCTGTTATGGGCGAGCTGATGGGCATTCGTCCCATCATCACCCTGATCGACGGCAAGACCAAGGTGGAAGCCAAGGTGCGCGGCGATGACAAGGTGGTGCCCGCCATGGTGGAGCTGTGCAAACAGCGCAGCGAAGGCGTGGAGAACTTTGATTATATGATCGGCCACACCAACATCCCGCAGACCGCCGATCTGGAAAAGGCCTGCCGCAAGGCCTTTGGCAAGCCGCCGCTGCTGGTGTTTGAGCTGGGCGGTGTCGTTTCCGCCAACACCGGCCCCGACACGGTGGCTCTGGTATACACCGGACACCCCAGAGGGTAACACACGATTTTAATAGCCTCCGCTTTCGCTCTGGCTATTTCAGCGGTAATTTTATTTTGAGGTTCCGAAAAGCCTGCGGGCTTTTCGGAACCTCTTTTTCACCGGAAGAGTCCAAACCAAAAACTGCATCTGTACCTGATTCTGCGAAAATTCGTTGCAATCTGCCAAAAATTATGCTATACTGCCTTTTGCTGTGCTTTTTGTGCGGCATCCTTTCAGAGCAACTTAGGATTTTAGGCTCCCCGGCGTGTCTCGAACCATGCCGGGCCAAACCCACAGGGGCTGGCGGCCCTGTGCGGTCAAAATCATCCCGCTGGAGTATTATCATGAATCAAAATCCTTCCGTCCGTAAACTGGTGCGCTGCGGCGTGGTCGCAGCCATTTATGTTGTTCTCTGCATGGCCCTGCAGCCGCTCTCCTATGGTGCGGTGCAGGTGCGTGTGGCTGAGGCGCTCTGCCTGCTGCCGGTGTTCGGTGCCGAGTACATTGCCGGTGTGGTACTGGGCTGCTTTTTGGCAAACCTGCTGGGCTCCACCATCGTGGATGTCATCTTTGGCACCCTTGCCACCCTGCTGGCCTGCCTTGTCACCTATAAGCTGCGGAACATCCGCATCAAGGGTCTGGCTGTGGCGGCTTCCCTGCCACCGGTGCTGTTCAATGCCGTGATCATCGGCATTGAGATTGCCGTCATGTTCCCGGACCCCACCTCCAGCGCTCCCATCTGGCTGGCCTGCATCACCAACGGCATCTCCGTAGGTATCGGCGAGCTCATCAGCTGCACCGTTCTGGGTGTGCTGCTGGTGAAGATCATCGAGAGCAGCAAGGCCCTGCGCAAAATTTTTGCAGCTTAATGACCGCAAGGAGGTTTCCATGCAGGCAAACGGAATGATCTTCTGGGACTGGAACGGCACTTTGATGGATGATGTTGATTTCACCCACAGCTGTCTCAACTGGATGCTGGAAACCCACGGTTATCCGCAGCGGTACGATTTTGCCGCTTACCGGGAAATTTTCGGTTTTCCCATTGAGGAATACTACATCCGCGCCGGCTTCGACTTTGCAAAGCACCCTTATGCAGAGCTGGCCGAGCGCTTTATGGAACATTATAACGCAGGTGTGGATGCCTGTCCCCCCTCTGCACACGCTGCCGAAACGCTGGCCGAACTTTCGCGCCGGGGCTGGCGGCAGAGCGTGCTTTCCGCCTCCCGCCGGGACTACCTGATCGAGCAGGTAGCCGCACGGGGCCTGCAGGGCTATTTTACTGAGTTGCTCGGCCTTGCAGACATCTATGGCGTAAGCAAAGTGCAGGTGGGCAAACAGTGGCTTGCACAAAGCGGCATCGCCCCTGCTGCCTGCGTGATGGTGGGCGACACCCAGCACGATGCCGAAGTTGCAAAGGCCCTTGGCACAAAATGCGTGCTCTACACCGGCGGCCACCAGTCCCGCGCGCGGCTCGAGGCTGTGTGCCCGAATGTCATCGACGATCTGGCACAGCTGCCGCAGTTGCTGGAAACCTTATAATGTACATCTGACCACTTCTGATTTGCAAAAATCAGAGGTGGTTTTTGTTTTAGCTGGCTCGCCCTCTCAGTCTCGCATTCGCTCGCCAGCTCCCCCAAAGGGGGAGCCTCTGGCGAAACCGGAAACTTTGCGTGGATTGCCAAGGCCTCCCACTTTGGGGGAGGTGGATGCGACCAGCGGGAGCAGACGGAGAGGGCGAGGCTGTTCGCCTCCACCACATATCTTTTCCTTTTATGAACCCCCTTCCAGCGCAAATTTACAGAAAATTCATTCAAAATCCGGCTAAAATAACCTTGCAGGTTTGACGCGTCTGCCGCTTTGGTGTATCATATATGTGTGTATTTATGTCTATCTCCGGGAAGCATTTTCCCGAATTTGATCTATGAGGTGTTACCAATGTCCCTTGTTGAAAAACTCTTTGGCAGCTTCTCGGACCGGGAGCTGAAAAAGATCAACCCCATTGCCAAGCAGGTGCTGGCTCTGGAAGAAAAATATGCCGCCATGCCGGATGCCGACCTGCAGGCACAGACCGCTGTGTTCAAGCAGCAGCTGGCCGACGGCAAGACCACCGATGATATCCTGCCCGATGCCTTTGCCGTCTGCCGCGAAGCCGCATGGCGCGTGCTGGGCATGAAGCACTTCCCTGTGCAGGTCATCGGCGGCATTGCCCTGCACCGCGGCGATATTTCCGAGATGCAGACCGGTGAAGGCAAGACTCTTGTGGCTACCCTGCCCGCCTACCTGAATGCCCTCACCGGTGAGGGCGTGCATGTTGTCACCGTCAACGATTACCTTGCCAAGCGCGACAGCGAGTGGATGGGCAAGCTCTACCGCTGGCTGGGCCTTTCTGTCGGCCTGATCGCACAGGGCATGGACGGCGATGCACGCCGCGCCGCCTATGCTGCCGACATCACCTACGGTACCAACAACGAGTTCGGCTTTGACTACCTGCGTGACAACATGGTGACCTATAAGGCCAACATGGTGCAGCGCGGCCACGCCTATGCCATCGTCGATGAAGTGGACTCCATCCTGATCGATGAAGCCCGCACGCCCCTGATCATTTCCGGCCGCGGCGAGGATTCCTCCAGCCTGTACACACAGGTGGACCGCTTTGTGCGCACCCTGCGCAAGAGCGTGGTGGTAGAGCTGGAAGATAAGGTCTCTACCGACGAGCAGACCGACGGTGATTACGTCGTGGACGAAAAGCACAAGACTTGTACCCTGACTGCCAGCGGCATCAAGAAAGCGGAAGCCTACTTCAAGGTCGAGAACCTTGCCGCCGCCGAGAACATGACCCTTGCCCATCACATCGATCAGGCCATCAAGGCTTACGGCGTGATGCAGCGGGACATCGATTACGTGGTCAAGGATGGTCAGGTCATCATCGTGGACGAGTTCACCGGCCGTCTGATGATCGGCCGCCGCTACAACGAAGGCCTGCATCAGGCCATCGAAGCCAAGGAGGGCGTGAAGATCGCCGCCGAGAGTAAAACGCTGGCTACCATCACCTTCCAGAACTACTTCCGCATGTACAAAAAGCTGTCCGGTATGACCGGTACCGCCAAGACAGAAGCCACCGAGTTCACCGAGATCTACGGCCTGAACATCGTTACGGTGCCCACCAACCGCCCCCGTCAGCGCATCGATTATCCGGATGCCATCTACAAGACGGTCAACGGCAAATACAATGCCGTTATCCAGCAGGTGCTGGAATGCCACCAGAAGGGCCAGCCCGTGCTGGTGGGTACGGTCAGCGTGGAAAAGAGCGAGACCCTTGCCAAGATGCTGCAGAAATACACCCGCGACTTCAACGTGCTGAACGCAAAGAACCACGAGCGCGAGGCCGAGATCGTGGCGCAGGCCGGCAAAAAGGGTGCCATTACCATTGCAACCAACATGGCAGGCCGTGGTACCGATATCATGCTGGGCGGCAACGCCGAGTTCATGGCCAAGGCCCAGATGCGCAAGGAACACTTCTGCGAAAACCTGCTGAACCCGGAAAAGCCCGAGGATGCCGACCCGGCTGCAGTGGAAATGCTGCTGACCGAAGCCAACGGCCACGGCGATACCGAGGATGCCAACATCCTTGCTGCCCGCAAGCGCTTCGATGAGCTGTACGCCCAGTGCAAGCCCCAGATCGATGCCGAAGCCGAGCAGGTGCGCGCTGCAGGCGGCCTGTTCATCATCGGCACCGAACGCCACGAGAGCCGCCGCATCGACAACCAGCTGCGCGGCCGTGCCGGCCGTCAGGGCGACCCGGGTGCTTCCCGCTTCTACCTGAGCCTGGAAGATGACCTGATGCGCCTGTTCGGCGGCGACCGCGTCTCCAGCCTGATGGATACCCTCAAGATCGACGAGGACACTCCCATCGAGAACCGCATGATCACCAACACGCTGGAAAGCGCCCAGAAAAAGCTGGAAGGCCGCAACTTCGAGATCCGCAAGAACGTGCTGAAGTACGACGACGTGATGAACCAGCAGCGCGAGATCATCTATGGTCAGCGCCGAAAGGTGCTGGATGGCGAGGATATCAGCACCGAAATGCACAAGATGCTGCGCGAGAACATCGATTCCAGCTGCGACCAGTTCCTGGCCGGTGATGTGAAGGACGACTGGGACTTTGGTGCCCTTCGCCGCCACTATCTGGGCTGGCTGACCACCGAGGAAGACCTCCACTACACCGTGGCCGGCTTTGACGATATCTCCCGCAAGGGCATTGCCGACCAGCTCTATGACCGCGGCATGAAGATCCTCGCCGACAAGGAGCAGCGTTACGGTACTCCCATCATGCGTGAGCTGGAGCGCATCTGCCTGCTCAAGTGCGTGGACCGCATGTGGATGGACCACATCGACAACATGGACCAGCTGCGTCAGGGCATTGCGCTGCGCGGCTACGGCCAGAAGGACCCCGTTGTGGAGTACCGCATCGAGGGCTTTGACATGTTCGACCAGATGGTGGATTCCATCCGTGAGTCCAGTGTGAAGATGCTGCTGACCATCGAGATCCGTCAGGCCGGTGCTGCCCCCAAGCGTGAGCAGGTGGCAAAGCCCACCGGCGAAGGCTTTGTGCCCGGCAACGGTGCACCCGGTGCCAAGGGTGCACCCCACGGCCAGCCTGTGCGTGTCATCAAAATTGGCCGCAACGACCCCTGCCCCTGCGGCAGCGGCCTGAAGTGGAAAAAGTGCACCTGCGCCAAGTACCACCCGGAAGGCACATCGACGAACGAAAACTAAGTAAAAGACCTCTCAGGCTCTTTCATAAGGCAGGGTCTGGGAGGTTTTTGATAAAATAGAGGGAGTTGATTTTGGAATGATCACACCAGAAAAACTGCTCGAATCCGCAAAGGAGCTGGAAACCCAGCTGCGCACATGGCGGCGCACCCTGCACCGCCATCCGGAGGTAGGCTTTGACCTGCCCGAGACAAAAGCGCTGGTCAAAAAAGCCCTGACCGAGATGGGCTACACCCCGCAGGACTGCGGCAAGTGCGGCGTACTCGCGCTAGCGGGCGGCAAGCGCCCCGGCAAGACCATCCTGCTGCGCGGTGACATGGATGCTTTGCCCATTCAGGAGGAATCTGGCGAAGAATTTGCTTCCGAGGTGCCGGGTAAGATGCACGGCTGCGGCCACGATATGCACACCGCCATGATGCTGGGTGCGGCAAAGCTGCTCAAAGAACACGAGGACGAGATCGAGGGCACCATCAAGCTGGAATTCCAGCCTGCAGAGGAGATCTTTCAGGGTTCGCTGGACATGCTGAAAAACGGCCTGCTGGAAAACCCGAAGGTGGATGCCGCGGTGATGTTCCACGTTCTGGCCGGGATGCCCCTGCCCGTGGGCACCGTGCTGGTGCCGGGCGGCGGCATCACCATGGCAAGCTGTGAGC
>UMDO01009489.1_pt1 | contig 9742 bp, 5 predicted proteins | sample 1964511 | NCBI WGS metagenome assembly UMDO01 (sample SAMEA4835996, study PRJEB28245) | human gut metagenome | biome: gut microbiome; material: fecal sample | place: Denmark | collected 2008 | reverse complement strand
GTAGTGCGTAACAATCCGTAGGTATCATAGTCAGGGGCTTTTGACCCTGGCATCTTATATTTTAGTATATCATATACCTATCTTTCTTGTCCAATGCTTACCGTTAAAAAGTAGACATTTTGAACACCTGCTCTTTTTAATATTCCTGCAGCATGTTCCATCGTACTTCCTGATGTATAAATGTCGTCAATCAGCAGGATATTTTCAGGAAAATCGCTGCTGCTCCTCACTGCAAATGCTCCCTGCAGTACTTCCATCCGCTCTTTTCTGTCAAACAGCTTCAGTGGGCGGGTATTCCTGATCCTCAGCAGCCGATCCGTACACACCGCAAGCCCGGTTCTCTTTCCCAGTTCACGTGCCAGGATTTCCGCCTGATTATAGCCTCTTTTTCTTTTCCTTTTCCAGTGAAGCGGAATTGGCAGGATCAGCCCAATCTTCCACTCTTTCAGTTTCTTTTCATATTTTTCCGCCAGTTTTTCCGAAAAGACTAATCCATAACATCGTTTATTATGATACTTAAACCGGTATAATGCATCCGATACCGGTTTCTGATGCAGCCAGAGGCTCCTTCCCTGTGTGATATAAGATTTCCTTTTTGCACAGTCCTCACAATATTCTGCCACTTCATCTTTCAGCATTTTCCCGCAACGCATGCAACGTGGTTCTCTGATCCATATCATTTTCTTTTCACAACGGCAGCAGATACTCTCTCCGACTTTTCCGCAAAAAATACATCGTCCGGGATAGAGCAGATTCAGAATCACTGCCTTTACTTTTTTCCCGCTCTTTTTCAGAACTCTCCGATACGTTCTGCAAGACTGGTATATCTTTCCTGTTCGCTTTTGTTCCTGATCATTTCTTGAAATGTTGTATCACTCCCTATAATTGTAAGACATTTCTTGGCTCTCGTAACAGCAGTATACAGAAGATTTCTGTTATATAATAATTTAGGCCCCGGCAAAAGAGGAAGAATCACTGCCGGATATTCACTTCCCTGGGATTTATGTACTGTGATCGCATATGCCAGTTCCAGCTCATCCACCATGTCAAATCCATATTTCACTTTTCTTCCTTCATCATACTCTACTTCTACCGTTTCTTTGTACTCATTGATTTCTGAGATCACACCCATGTCACCGTTGAAAACACCCATTCCTTTATCTACCGTCAGACCAAACCTGGTACAGATTTCCCATTCCAGTTGATAATTATTCTTTATCTGCATCACTTTGTCTCCTTCACGGAACAGCCTTCCGTTAATCTCCCGTTCCGTCTTTTTTTCGTCTGCCGGGTTCAGGTATTTCTGAAGGATCACATTCATTCGTTCTACTCCCAGAAGACCTTTTCTTGTCGGTGTCATCACCTGGATCTCATTGGGATGTGCCTGCACATATTGCGGCAGTTTTCTCTGGATTAATGCAATGATTCCCCCTATGATCGTATCTGCCTCATCACATTTGACAAAGAAAAAATCTCTGCTCTTTTTATTTAATTCTACCGGTTCTCCTGCATTGATCTTATGTGCATTCATGATAATATCACTCTCTCCTGCCTGCCGGAAAATCTTTGTCAGCGTCACAACATGAAATCGTTCTGAAGAAATAATATCTTTCAGAACACTTCCCGGTCCGACGGATGGGAGCTGATCCACATCTCCTACCAGGATCAGTCTTGTTCCCTGTACTACTGCAGACAATAATGCATGCATCAGATTCAGATCCACCATAGACATTTCATCTATAATGATCACATCTGCCTCCAGTGGATTCTCCCGATTTCTCAAAAATCCGCCTGTACTCTCCTCCTCTGGATTTCCATTCACTTCCAGCAGTCTGTGGATCGTCTGTGCCTCATATCCGGTTGCCTCAGTCATACGCTTTGCCGCACGTCCCGTCGGAGCCGCCAGAAGAATGCTCAATCCCTCGCTCTCGAAAAACTGGATCATTGTATTGATCGTCGTAGTCTTTCCTGTTCCCGGACCTCCGGTCAGGATCAGAAGTCCATGCTTGATCGACTCGATCACCGCTTTATGCTGCAGCGGATCAAGTTCTATCTTTTCCTTTTCTTCCACAGCTCTCAGTCTTTTTTCCATCATATCTTCTGGCATCTGGCAATCAATATCAAGATCGTTGAGCATTTTTGCCGTATTCAGTTCCATATAATAATAATGTGCAGGATAGACAATCACTTTTCCGTCTTTCTCTTTCATCACGGTCTTCCGCTCCATGCACAGATCCATAATATACTTTTCAATATCTTCTATTTCAATTCCAAGCAGAACCTTTGCCCTGCGTAAAAGTAATTCTTCAGGCAGATAGATATGCCCCTCTGCAACTGCCTGCTGCAAAATGTAAAACAATCCACTCCGGATCCTGTAATCTGAATCCGTATGAATCCCGATTCTTGCCGCGATCTCATCTGCGGTTCTGAATCCGACTCCCTCGATATCATCTGCAAGCCGATACGGATTTTCCTCCAGAATTTGATGCACCTTCATTCCATACCGTTGATAGATCTTTGCTGCAAGCTTGGTCGAAATTCCATATTTTTGCAGATAGATCATGGATTTTCTCATATCCTTTTTTTCTTCCATCTGCGAAGCGATCTCCATCGCCTTCCGTTCACTGATTCCCTTGATCTCTGCGAGCCGTTCCGGTTCTTCTTCTATAATACGGAATGTATCCTCCCTGAACTTTTTTACGATCCTTGAAGCCATGGTCTGACCGATTCCCTTAATCGCACCAGATCCAAGATAACGTTCGATGGAAACCAGATCTTCCGGTTCTTTCACGCGATATGCCGAAACTTTTAACTGATTGCCATATACGCTGTGATTCACGTATTCTCCTTCTAATTCCAACATTTCTCCTTCTGTGATGAAATTCAGATTCCCCACACACGTTACTTCTCCGTCTTCATTTTCCAAATGAAATACCGTATATCCATTTTCCTCATTCCGAAACACGATGTGCTCTACATATCCTGTTACTTTTTCCACGTCCGTTCCTTTTCTCCTTTTCCATTCAATAACAAAAAAGGAGTGCAGTATCTGTCCACACCCCTCACTCAAAGCAGCTTTTCTACTTAATAGTCTTTTCTGCCGCTCATAAATTCAACAAATTCTCCTGTTCCGATCGCCACTACCTTCATCGGATCTTCTGCTGTCATCGTATTGATCCCGGTCTTCTCTTCGATCAGTTCTTCCAGTCCACGAAGAAGTGATCCGCCTCCGGTCAGCACGATTCCACGATCAAGAATATCGGCAGAAAGTTCCGGAGGTGTCTGCTCCAATACTGATACGACTGCCTCTACAATCTGACCCGTACACTCTCTTAATGCCTCTTCCGTCTCAGATGAAGTTACCGTTACCGTCTTCGGAAGTCCGGTTACCAGATTTCTTCCGCGTACTTCCATTTTTTCTTCCTCGGCAAGCGGATACGTTGTACCGATCTTAATCTTAATATCCTCGGCTGTTCTCTCTCCGATCAGAAGATTATGCTTCTTCCTCATATAACGGACAATGGCTTCATCAAAATCATCTCCTGCCACTTTGATTGATGTATTGACGACTGTTCCTCCCAAAGAGATCACGGCAATATCTGCCGTTCCACCTCCGATATCTACGATCATATTACCGCATGGCTTGGAAATATCAATCCCCGCACCGATTGCTGCTGCTACCGGTTCTTCAATCAGATGTACTTCTCTTGCTCCCGCAGCAAAAGTTGCTTCTTCTACTGCTTTCTTCTCCACCTCTGTCACCCCGCTCGGCACACAGATACTGATCCTCGGCTTTTTGAACAGACGCTTTCCCAATGCTTTCTGCACAAAATATTTGATCATCTTCTCTGTCACTGTATAATCAGAGATAACTCCCTGACGAAGTGGTCTCACTGCAACAATATTCCCCGGTGTGCGTCCAAGCATCAGCCTTGCATCTTCTCCGATGGCTTTGATCACATTTGAATCCCGGTCAAATGCAACTACCGATGGTTCTTTCAGCACAACCCCTTTTCCTTTTACATAAACCAGTACACTGGCCGTTCCTAAATCTATACCAAGATCTACTGACATAATTTAATCTCCCTTCTAAAACGCTTTTTACTTTTTATCATTCAAGTGTCCTTTTCCCCTGAAGGGTCTTATTCCGTACCACCTAGTATAATAAACTTTTTCAAAAATTGGTAGTCATTTTTTGCATATATTTTGGACTTTTTTTTCTTTTAATTTCGTCTTTATTTTTCTTTAGAATTGCATCAAGGTATTTTCCAGTGTAGGATCTGCTATTTTTTGCCACCTCTTCCGGTGTTCCGTATGCTACAACGGTTCCACCACGGTCTCCGCCCTCCGGTCCGATATCTATAATATAGTCCGCAGTCTTTATCACATCCAGATTATGTTCAATTACGATCACTGTATTTCCTTCCTCTGTCAGTCTGCGTAATATCTCTGTCAGTTTATGAACATCCGCAAAATGTAACCCTGTTGTCGGCTCGTCTAAAATATAAACCGTTCTTCCGGTACTGCGTTTACTCAGCTCGGATGCAAGTTTGATCCTCTGTGCCTCTCCTCCCGATAACTCCGTGGATGGCTGACCCAGACGGATATACGAAAGTCCCACATCATTCAGCGTTTCCATCTTTCTCCGGATCGACGGTACATGTGCAAAAAATTCTACCGCTTCTTCCACCGTCATATTTAGGACATCATAAATACTCTTTCCTTTATATTTTACCTCCAGCGTTTCCCGGTTGTACCGCTTACCCCCGCACACCTCACAAGGCACATAGACATCCGGCAGGAAATGCATTTCAATCTTCAGGATTCCATCCCCTGCACAGGCTTCACATCGTCCGCCTTTTACATTGAAACTGAATCTTCCTTTTTTATATCCTCTTGCCTTCGCATCCGGTGTAGACGCAAAAAGATCACGGATCAGGTCAAATACACCGGTGTAAGTTGCCGGATTGGAACGTGGCGTGCGTCCGATCGGTGACTGATCTATATTGATCACCTTGTCAAACTGCTCCAGTCCTTCTATCTTTTTATGCTTACCCGGAATCGTTCTGGCACGATTCAGTTCTCTTGCCAGCTTTTTATAAAGGATCTCATTCACCAGCGAACTTTTTCCTGAACCTGATACTCCCGTCACACAGGTCAGTACACCGACCGGAAAACTGACATTGATCTTCTTCAGATTATTTTCCTCTGCACCAATCACCTTTAACCATCCTTTTGGCTCTTTTCTTTCCGTCGGAACCGGAATCTTAATCTTACCGCTGAGATAAGCTCCTGTTATAGAAGCCGGATTTTTCATGATTTCCTGTGCATTTCCTGTGGCAACAACCTGTCCGCCATGTTCTCCGGCTCCCGGTCCAATATCTACAATATAGTCTGCTGCCAGCATAGTATCCTCGTCATGTTCTACCACGATCAGAGAATTTCCCAGATCCCGCAAATGCTTCAATGTCGCAAGAAGCTTATCATTATCTCTCTGATGCAGTCCAATGCTTGGTTCATCAAGGATATAAGCAACTCCAACCAGTCCTGAACCGATCTGGGTCGCCAGACGGATACGTTGTGCTTCACCCCCCGACAAAGTTCCTGTTGCCCTCGCCAGCGTCAGATAATCCAGTCCTACATCCATCAAAAACTGAATCCTTGCACGGATCTCTTTCAGGATCTGACCACCGATCATCTGCTGCGTCTCCGTCAAATGCAGTTCCTGAAGAAATTTCTGAAGCTTCTCTATAGAAAGGGCTGTGACCTCTGAAATATTTTTTTCACCTATGGTTACTGCCAATGCACTTGCCTTTAACCGCTGACCACCACATGCCGAACATGGGGTGATATTCATGAAAGTCTCATATTCTGCTTTCATTGTCTCCGAACCGGTCTCACGATACCTGCGTTCCACATTCTTGATCAGTCCGTCAAATGCGACATCATAAACGCCTTCTCCCCGCTGCCCTTTATAATACACTTTCACTTCTTTTCCATTGGTTCCATAGATCAGAACATCATGTACTTTTTTCGGGTAGTCCTGAAAAGGTGTATCCAGATCAAAATCATATTCCCTGCAAAGAGCCTGCAGGATTGCATTGGTAAAGCTGGTCTTATCCGCACAGGACTGCCAGCCAGGAACCGTGATTGCACCTTCATTGATACTCAGCGACGGATCCGGTATCATAAGTTCCTCCGAAAATTCCATCTTATATCCAAGTCCAAAACATTCAGGGCACGCTCCAAACGGATTATTAAATGAAAAACTTCTCGGCTCTATCTCTTCTATACTGATCCCACAATCAGGACAGGAAAAACTCTGGCTGAAATTCATAGACTCTTCGCCGATTACATCTACGATCAGCAATCCTTCTGCCAGATGCAGCACATTTTCCACAGAATCTGTCAGCCTCTTCTCAATCCCCGGTTTAACTACAAGCCGATCCACAATGATCTCAATATTATGCTTGATATTCTTGTCCAGTGTGATCTCCTCTGACAGTTCATACAGATTTCCATCTACACGGACACGCACATAACCACTCTTCTTCGCTCTGTCCAATAATTTGGTGTGCGTTCCCTTTCTTCCCCTTACGACCGGAGCCAGAAGCTGGATCTTCGTCCGCTCCGGAAGTGCCATGATCTGATCCACCATCTGATCCACCGTCTGCTTTGCAATCTCACGTCCACATTTCGGGCAGTGAGGGATTCCTACCCTCGCATACAATAAACGGAAATAATCATAAATCTCCGTCACAGTTCCAACGGTAGAACGCGGGTTATGGTTCGTCGATTTCTGATCAATGGAAATTGCAGGTGAAAGACCTTCAATGCTCTCTACATCCGGTTTCTCCATCTGTCCTAAGAACTGTCTTGCATAAGAAGACAGTGACTCCATATATCTTCTCTGCCCCTCTGCATAAATCGTATCAAATGCAAGAGACGATTTTCCCGAACCACTCAGGCCCGTCAAAATAACCAGTTCATTCCTTGGAATATCCACATCGATATTCTTCAGATTATTTTCATTTGCTCCCCTGATCCTGATATACTGGCGGGCATCCATTTTCTTTGCCATTCTCTTTTCTCCTTATTTTCATGTCCATAGTTCAATAATATGGATGCCAGGGTCAAAAGGTCTAAGCCCACATGAGCTTGCTCATAGGTGGGTGAAAGACCTTGGAACCCGCCCCGATATGAGCATAAAAGTGGGATGATAATCCCACGATATGTGAATATTGGGTAGGATTGTGGGAGTGCGTAGCACGGAGCAATCCGTAGGCATCAAAGTCGGGGGCTTTTAACCCTGGCATCATTAAATTATTTATCCATATCATTCAACATCTTTTTCAGATCAATCAGCTTATCACGCAGCTCTGCTGCCGCCTCGAAGTTCAGCTCTGCTGCCGCCTTCTTCATCTGTTTTTCCAAATCCCTGACCAGCTTCTCCAGTTCCTTGCGGCTCATAGATTCCGGATCTTTCTCCATCTTCAGTTCTTCTGCTGCCACCTTTTTGGAAATGCTGATCAGATCACGTACTGATTTCTGAATGGTCTTTGGCGTAATTCCATGCTCCTTATTATATTGCATCTGAATCTCACGACGTCTCTGCGTCTCATCAATCGCAAGCTGCATGGATTCGGTCATTGTATCTGCATACATGATAACATGCCCTTCCGAATTTCGTGCCGCACGTCCAATAGTCTGGATCAGAGACGTTTCCGAACGAAGGAAACCTTCTTTGTCGGCATCAAGGATCGCTACCAGTGTAATCTCCGGAATGTCCAGTCCTTCCCTTAACAGATTAATTCCTACAAGGACATCAAATACATCCAGTCTCATATCACGGATGATCTCGGTACGCTCAAGGGTATCAATATCAGAATGAAGATATTTCACACGGATACCAACCTCTCTCATATAATCCGTCAGATCTTCCGCCATCTTCTTTGTCAGAGTAGTGACCAAAACCTTATTTTTCTTTTCAATTTCTTTATTAATTTCACCTAAAAGATCATCAATCTGTCCTTCCACCGGACGGACTTCAACCTCAGGATCAAGAAGACCTGTCGGTCGGATTACCTGCTCTGCTCTGAGAAGTTCGTGATCCATCTCATACTGCCCAGGCGTTGCCGACACAAATAAGACCTGATTAATCTTACTTTCAAACTCTTCAAAATTCAGCGGACGGTTGTCCTTTGCCGACGGAAGACGAAATCCATAATCTACCAGCGTCTGCTTTCTTGACTGATCTCCATGATACATTCCTCCGATCTGCGGAACCGTCTTGTGTGACTCATCGATCATCATAATGAAATCGTCCGGGAAATAGTCAATCAGTGTATAAGGTGCCTGTCCCGGCTTTAATCCTGACAAATGCCGGGAATAATTCTCGATTCCGGAACAAAACCCTGTCTCTTTGAGCATCTCAATATCAAAATTCGTCCGCTCTGCGATACGCTGTGCCTCCAGCAGTTTATCATTCCGCTTAAACTCTTTCACCCGTTCTTCCAACTCTTCCTCAATATCTGCCACAGCACGCTTAATGTTCTCGCGGTCAACAACATAGTGAGAAGCCGGAAAGATTGCAATATGCTTCAGTTCATCCTTAACTTCGCCAGTCAGAATATCAATCTCTGAAATCCGGTCAATCTCATCCCCGAAAAATTCCACACGGATCGCCGTATCGCTCTCGTAAGCCGGAATGATCTCCAGCACATCTCCGCGCACCCGGAATGTACCACGGTGAAAATCCATATCATTGCGGTCATACTGGATCTCAATCAGTTTTGCCATCACCTCATCCCGGTCTTTGATCATTCCGGGACGAAGGGAGATCACCATGTTCTGATAATCCACCGGGTTACCCAATCCATAAATACAGGAAACACTGGCAACGATGATCACATCTCTCCTCTCCATCAGTGCCATTGTAGCGGAAAGACGGAGCTTGTCAATTTCATCATTGATGGCTGAATCCTTGGCAATGTAAGTATCTGAAGATGGAACGTAGGCCTCCGGTTGGTAATAATCGTAGTAGGAGACAAAATACTCCACCGCGTTGTCAGGGAACATCTCCTTGAATTCTCCATACAACTGAGCTGCTAACGTCTTATTATGAGCGATGACAAGCGTCGGCTTCTGTAATTGCTGAATCACATTTGCCATCGTAAAAGTCTTTCCCGAACCCGTAACCCCTAGTAAAGTCTGGCATTGATTGCCTTCCTTGAACCCTTTCACAAGCTCTGCAATCGCCTGTGGCTGGTCTCCGGTTGGCTTATATGGGGCTTTTAATTTAAAAGCATGTCCGCCCTGCGAGCTGCTTTTATGAGCAAGTAGCTGACTATTGTCAGCGGATTGCGAATGTCCTTTTTCTGCATTCATGGTAAATCCCTCCATTCACGCTTATTGAACTGCTAATGTTCAATAAGATGTGACTTTCAATCGCATAAATGCGATTGAAAAAGTTCTGTGAACTTTTTTATTACGATCATTATCATCCAAAAATTCGTATCCAGATTCGTAACGAAAATCTCATTTTTATAGTGAATAGATGTGTTTCTCACCTCGTTACGAATAAAAGTCACAAAATTCATATTTGCGGATAAAACAGCACTCGGAAATACCTGATGATACTAGGCTCCGGTTCTGTCATATTTTTACTGTTTTTTCTTGTAACAGTCCCTATTATATCAGACATTTTTTTGAAAGTATATAGATGAAGGCAAGAAAAAAGTAC
>UMDO01025736.1_pt1 | contig 9980 bp, 9 predicted proteins | sample 1964511 | NCBI WGS metagenome assembly UMDO01 (sample SAMEA4835996, study PRJEB28245) | human gut metagenome | biome: gut microbiome; material: fecal sample | place: Denmark | collected 2008 | reverse complement strand
GGGCCCGCGCGGGCCACGGGGGCCGCCGGGGCCCCAATCATCATACGGAGGTCTGCGCCGCCGTCTGCTGCCCAGGCCGTAGCCCAGCCCGAAACCGAAGAAGGGGCCAAACCCGCCGCCGCCAAAGCCGCGCCGGATGCCGCCGAAGATGGAGGTCAGGGCAAACACCACGATCACCACTGCCAGAAGGGTGAGGAAGGGCGATTGATAGGATGCTGCCGGGGCCTCATAGTAATCATTTCCGTTGTTATAACCATCTGTATTGCCGTTGCTGACCGTGCCGGTGGTCCCGCTCAAGGTCACACCGTAGAGGTCGGCAATGGTGCTGGCCACATTATTGGCGCAGGTGGTCACAGCCGCGTCATAATCGCCCGCCGCGAAGGAATCCTCCATGGTCTGGGCAATGGCACTGGCCTGCTTTTCCAGCGTGGTATTGCGGAAGCCGTCACCGGTGGCAAGGTAATAGTCGCCATCGGCGTACTGCTGGGACTGCATGACCAGCAGGATCAGCACACCGTTGTTTTTGCTGGAGCTGCCCAGCCCCCAGGTGTTGGCGGCCTGCACGGCGTAATCCTCCGTAGATAAACTTCCCGTATAATCCACTGTCAATACGCCGATCTGTGCACCCTCGCACTGCTGGGTGAGCTGTGCATTCAGGTTCTCAATGGCCGTTTTGGTGCTGCTGCTCAGGATGTTGGCATCATCCACCACGCACTGACTGCTGGGCAGATCAGGCAGCTGGGCCTTGGTGGCCGCAAAGGCGGCGGGCACCAGAGCCGTCAGGCTGACGGTCAGCACCACGAACAGGGCGCAGATGCGGGCGGCAAATCGTTTCATCGTTTTCATGCGAAGGGTTCCACCTCCTGTATGCCGAACAGCCTGCCCAGCATACTGGCCGGGAAGCCGCCGACATCGTTCTGATACTCATACACTGCATCATTGTACTGCAGATTACCAATGATGGTGTCTGCGCTGTTGAACTGGCCGTACTGGCCCTGCACCGCCCCCATCTTCATGGGGTCAGCGGCCTGCTCCTGCATTTTCGCATAGAGCTGGTCGATCACAGTGCCCAAAGCCTCATTGGCCTGATAGAGGGCGTGCATGGAACTGCCCTGATAATAGGGCAGCGAGGTCAGGGACTGCTTTTTGCTGCCATTCTGCACTGCTTCCAGGCAGGCAGAAAAATCATCCAGCGCTGCCTGTGCGGCCTGCACCTCGGCGCTGTCGGCCCCCAGCGTGTTTGCGCCGGTGGTGATGATATTTGCCGCCGTGTTGGCACGGGTGGTCAGCTCCTCGCTCAGGGCATAACCGTTATCGGCCGAAACGCCGGTGGTGAACCACTGGCGGGCCTCGTTATACTTCCCCCTGACCTTGGCACCGCCAAAGCCCACGAACGCCGCCAGCATGACCACCACGCTCAGCACAAGGGCTGTGCCCTGCTTTGCCAGTGCGGCGGGCAGCGCCTTTTCCAGCCCGGCCAGCTTCTGCTGCAAGGGGGTCAGGCGCACTGCCTCGGTGTCCGGGCGCTTTGCCTCGCGGTAGCTGCCGCTGTCAAAGCCGCCGGGCGTTTGATTCTGTTCTCTGGAAAAATCAGCGTTTGCCATTTCAGCTCCGGATCTCCATCATTTTCTGTTTCAGCTCGTCCTCGATGCGGGTCAGCTCCTGCTCGGCAGCCACACGCTTTGCGCGCCCCTCGGTCTGGATCTTGTTCAGCTCGTCCAGGGTCTCGATCAGGCTCTTGTTGGTCTGCTGCAGGGTCTCGATATCCACCACGCCGCGCTGGCTCTCCTTGGCGGTCTCGATGGTGCCCATCTTGAGGGCATCGGCATTTTTCTTGAGCAGGTCGTTGGTCATGTCGGTCACGGCACGCTCGGCCTGCATGGCCTGCTGGCTGTGGGCCAGACCCAATGCCAGCACCATCTGGTTCTTCCACAGCGGGATGGTGTTGACGATGGTGGACTGGATCTTCTCGGCCATCATGGTGTTGTTGTTCTGCAGCAGGCGGATCTGGGGGCCCATCTGCAGGCTGATGTTCCGGGTCAGCTCCAGATCGTACAACTTTTTCTCAAAGCGCTCGCACTGGTCTGCCAGGTCGCGGGCGGCCTGAGCATCCTCGGGCAGCCCGGACTGCTTGGCCTTGTCCATGGCCTGCTGCAGCTCGTTTGCACGAACCTCGGCCAGCTTTTTCTTGCCGGCCAGGATATACATGCTCAGCTCCTTGAAGTAGGCCATGTTCAGCTCGTACATCTTATCCAGCATGGCGATGTCTTTCAGCAGCTGGACCTGATGGCCCTCCAGCATGGACTGGATGTTCTCCACGTTGGTCTCGGCCTTGTTGTACTTGGTCTTCAGGTTGTCCAGCTCATTGCCCTTCTTTTTGAAGAAGCCCAGAATGCCCTTCTGCTGCTCCTCATTGGCATCAAAGCTCTTCAGCTCCCCGATGAGGTTGGTGATCATATCGCCCACCTCGCCCAGATCCTTGGTGGATACCTTGGCCAGAGCAGCCTCGGAGAAATCGCCGATCTTCTTCTGGCAGGCGGAGCCATACTGCAGCACCTGCTGGCTGTTGGTGATATCGATCTTTTCCGCAAAGGAATCCACCATTGCCTGCTCCTCAGGGGTCAGCTGCACCTCCGGCTGCTGGGCCGCCGGGGCGGGCTCAGGCTTTTTCTCCTCCGCGGCCTCCGGGGTGGGGTCCAGCGTCAGGGTGGGCACTGCAGGAGCATCGAGATCGAAGTTCAGAGTGTTGTTGTCAGCCATTGTTGATTCCATCCTTTCCAATTACGACAGCGCCTGCCGCCTATCGGCGTGCGCTATTTTCTAACCGGTTTGCCAAGGGCTCCCCCTTCGGGGGAGCTGGCAAAGCCGTCAGGCTTTGACTGAGAGGGTTGTTACAATCCCTGCCCTTTCAGCATATTCTGCAAAACGGTCAGGTCTGCCGAGAGGTCCATGCTCTCGGCAGCATACAGGGCATCCAGCTGATTTTCAAATGCCGTGGCAATGGAGGCTGCGTTGTGCTCCACCTCCGCGCGGATGGAGGCGGCATTCTCGCCCCGCACCCCCTGCTTTGCCAGCTTGGCGTACTGCTGCAGCACGTTCACGGCATCGGGCAGATAGTAATTGGCGAACCGCCGCACCTGCTTTGCCTTGGCGGGGGTGGCTTCCACCGTTTCCACAATGGAGCGGCCCGCCTTTTCCATCCGGGCCATGGCGGCGGAGAGCTGTGGGTCCGGCAGGGCTTCGTTCAGGGCGTGGAGGGTGTCCAGCTGCTGCTGCATCTCGGTCAGCATGGCATCCACATCGTCCACACCGGTATGGAAAGGCACTTCCGTCTCCACCACCCGGGGCGGGCAGATCTTTTTGGCCCCGGCAAAGGCCAGCACAGCCGCGCCCAGCGCCGCCAGCAGTGCCCACAGCCGATAGACCGGAAGCACAGCGCACAGCACCACAAATGCCAGCGCCGCCGCGTAGTACGGCAGGACACTGGGCTTCTGGGTGCGAATGATCTTGCTCATGGGTTCCTCCTTTTCCGGGAGCTGCGCCCCCTGTATCTTCCATAATAAATCCTTTTCCAGCGGGGCGCAAGCGTTTCACGAATTATTTACAGGTTTGAAATCGAAATGTAAGACCTCTCAGGCGCTTGCGCGCCAGCTTCCCTCATAGGGGAGCCCCTGGCAGATCGGGTAAGTCCGCGCGGCATTCAAGGCAAAATCCAGTTCGACAATTCTTTCTGCCAGATCTCCCGTAATTTTTCCGGCCTGCAGGCGGCATTGGCGGGGCTGGTGCTGGGCAGCCTGACCGCCGGGATGCCGCTGACCGGCTCGAGATACTTTGTATAGATCTTATATGCCGTGGCCCCGTTGCAAAAAACAGCCTCAATGGGCGCTTTTGCCAGCAGACCGGCAATATCATTGGGCACCACATCCCGGATGGACGCATCCGACGCGCCGGTGATGGTACAGCTTTCCAGCGTATCCCACAGGGCCAGCCCGTGGCGCAGGATGATCTGCTTTTTTGCTTCGATATCCTCCCGGGCGGGCACAGGCTCCCCGGTCAGGGCCGCCAGCATGGGCCAGAAGCGGTTTTGCGGGTGGCCGTAGTAGAAGGACATTTCCCGGCTCTTGGGGCTGGGCCAGGTGCCCAGGATCAGCGCCCGACTGTGTTCATTGTAGACCGGTGCAAAGCTCACTGCTTTTCCTCCGCGGCTTCCATCTGGCCCCAGGGGGAGCCAAGTTCATGGTCCGAGGGCTCCGCACGGGGGCCGTCGAACCACAGCTCCTCAATGAGGGCGGCAAGGCCGTCCTCCCGCACATCCCCGATGATGCGGTCTGCGGCTTCCTTGGCATCGTCTGAGCCGTTGGCCATACAGCAGCCCAGTCCTGCCGCCTTCAGCATTCCCACATCATTGGCGGAATCGCCCGCCGAAACAGCATCGGCCAGCGTCAGACCCACGGTTTCACACAGGTCAGCCAGACCCACCCCCTTATCAATGCCCTCCCGGACGATATCATAGCAGTGCCAGCTGCCCTCCCGCACAGCACCCACCATCATAAAACGGAGGTTCAGGTGGCCGTACTTCCGGCTGAACGCCTCCAGCGCCTCATCGGGCAGGCAGGCAAAGGCGGCATGGGGCATATCGATGAGATGGCGGTCCTGATCCTCGCCGTCCTTGCAGGTCAGGCCGCTGCCGCTCAGCTGGGCGTAGAAATCCCGGAGGCTCTCGTATTCGCAATAGGCATAGTATCCATCCCGGAAATTGAACTGCAGGGGGTAGTTGTAATCCTCGCAGAAATCCACCAGGGCGTACATTTCCTCATTGGTCATCGGGTGCTCGGCGATGATCGCGCCGTCCCTGTCCACCACGCAGGCTCCGTTGTTGGTGATGGCGTAGTCGAACCGGATGCCGCCCAGCTGCTGCTTGTTGATCACGCAGTAGCCGCGGCCGGTGCTCAGCACAAATTTGCCGCCTGCGGCCTGCATCTTTTTCACGGCCTTGACCACCGCCGGGCGAGGGCAGGGCTCACCAAAGGGAACAAGGGTATTGTCGAAATCGCTTGCCAGAAGTTTATATTGCATAGTTGCTCCTATTTCAGCATCCTCACCCTCTCAGGCCGCTTCGCGTCCAGCTCTCCCAAAGGGAGAGCTTTTGACATAATCGGAAACTTCCCAAAGACTGTCAAGACCTCCCACTTTGGGGGAGGTGGCATCGCGCAAGCGATGACGGAGAGGGTGAACCATTTTATCGTTTTGATACTGTCTAGTATAACACAAAACGCCGCTCCGGGATATCCCGAAACGGCGTTTTGACTGAATATTTTACTTTAACCGAAAATGGCTACCATGATCTGGATCCCAACACCCACAGCCGCACCGGCAGCCCAGGTCAGGCCGGTGATAAAGAGGTTCTGCTTCCAGGAGGGGTTTGCCCGCCAGAGAACGGCCAGGCCCACGCCCGCGCCGGTGCACAGACCTGCCACCAGACTGGAAAAGCGGAGGGCTCCCTCCACATAGAGCTGGGTCAGCAGGACGCTGGCGGCACAGTTGGGGATCAGCCCCACCAGTGCGGCCACCACCGGCTGGAAGAAGCCCATCCGGCCCAGAGCGTCGGCAAAGACATCCTCGCCCACGCCCTCCACAATGAGGCCGAACACCAGACTGAACACAAAGATGAACACGAAAATCTCCAGCGTGTGGCGAAGGGCGGCTTTCCAGATGGGGGCGGGCTTGCCCTCCTCATCGCTGTGCTCCTCGTGGCAGTCGATCTCATCGGCGCTGCCGGTATAGCCGCCCCGCAGGCTCCTGGGCAGAACGCCCCGCAGGACAAAATCCAGCACCAGGCCCACCGCAATGGCGTAGAGCACCTTGATGACCATGAGCAGCACCAGCTTATCCCAGTAGGCAGGCATGGAGACCAGCAGCGGAACCGCTTCATCGCTGGTGGCGAGGAACACGGCCATCAGCGTGCCCAGGCTGATGACCCGGGACGCATAGAAATTGGACGCAATGGCAGAGAAACCGCACTGGGGCACACAGCCCAGCAGCGCCGCCGGAACAGAGCCCCAGCGTCCGCCGCCCGCCAGAATGGCTTCGATGCGCTCGCCGTGGCGGTTCTCCACATATTCAATGAACAGATAGGCCAAAAACAGGAAGGGCAGCATCTTGGCGGTGTCCACCAGAGATTCGCCCAGAACATCCAGAAACAATTCCATTTGATACTCCAAAAACAACTGTAATGTGCTTTATTGCAGTAAATTGCAATCAATTTGCATTTTCGTGCAAGGGAGATTATACACGCTTCGGATGCAAATTGCAAGAGGAATTTGCAAAAAGTTTGCATTTTTGTTTTTGGGAGAACGAAAATGCCCTCTCCGTCAAGGCCGCAGGCCTTGCCAGCTCCCCCTTCGGGAGAGGTGGCAGCGCGCTCACGCTGACAGAGAGGGCGATTCATTTCAGATCAGATCTCGGCCAGGATCGCATCGCCCATGGCGGTGCAGCCCAGGCAGGTGCAGCCTTCGCTCATGTTGTCTGCCGTGCGCAGGCCCTTGTCCAGCACCTTGTTCACGGCGTTCTCAATGGCATCGGCTTCCTCAGTCATGCCAAAGGAGTAGCGCAGCATCATGGCGGCAGAGAGGATGCAGGCGGTGGGGTTGACGATATCCCTGCCCGCAATGTCGGGGGCCGAGCCGTGGATAGGCTCGTACAGGCCCCGGGTGCCATCACCCAGAGAGGAGGACGGGATCATGCCGATGGAGCCGGTGATCATGGAAGCCTCGTCCGACAGGATATCGCCGAACATATTCTCGGTGACGATGACATCGAACTGCGCGGGGTTCTTTACGATCTGCATGGCACAGTTGTCCACGAACATCTCGCTGTACTCCACGTCCGGGTACTCGGCCTGCAGGCGGTGCATCACACTGCGCCACAGGCGGCTGGTATCCAGCACGTTGGCCTTATCCACACAGCAGAGCTTTTTGCGGCGTTTCTGGGCGGTCTCGAAGCCGATGCGGCCAATGCGCTCGATCTCGTGCTCAGAGTAGGGCATGGAGTCGATGGCCTGCTTTTCGCCGTTCTCGAGGGTGTGGGTCTCGTGCTTGCCGAAGTACACGCCGCCGATCAGCTCCCGCACGATGATGAAGTCAATGCCCTGTGCCACGATCTCAGGCTTCAGGGGGCTGGCCGGGGCCAGCTGGGGCCAGATCTTTGCGGGGCGGTTGTTGGAGTACAGGCCCATGCCCGCGCGCAGGCGCAGCAGGCCCTTTTCCGGGCGCTGCTCACCGGGCAGACCCTCCCACTTGGGGCCGCCCACGGCACCCAGCAGGACGCTGTCCGCAGCAAGGCACTTGTCCAGCTCGTGCTGGGGCAGCGGGTCGCCGTACTTGTCAATGGCTTCGCCGCCCATGGCGGCATCGGTATAGTGGAAGGTGTGGCCGTACTTTTCAGCCACCTTATCAAGCACCCGGATGGTCTGTTTCACGATCTCGGGGCTGGAGCAGTCGCCCCAGATGACAGCAATGTTTTTTTCCATAGTTCTAAATTCTCCTCAACAGCTTCTTACCCAAACCCCTCAGTCGCTTGCGCGACAGCTCCCCTAGTATGGGGAGCCCTTGGCATAAAGGGGAACTCGCAGAGCTTTCCGCAACGCCAGAGCCGCCCCTACTAGGGGCGGTGGCAATGCGTCAGCATTGACGGTGGGGTTTATTTCTTGGTCAGCGACTTCATCAAGCCACCGTCGGCAATGATCTTCTGGATAAACGGCGGGAAGGGTTCCGCCTGGAAGGTCTTGCCGGTGGTCTCATCGGTGATGAGGCCGGTAGTAAAATCCACGCTGACGGTATCCCCTGCGCTGATGGAATCCACAGCCTCGGGGCACTCCATGATGGGCAGGCCGATGTTGATGCTGTTGCGGTAGAAGATGCGGGCAAAGCTCTTGGCAATGACCACTGAGATGCCCGCGGCCTTGATGCACAGGGGAGCGTGCTCACGGGAGGAGCCGCAGCCGAAGTTCCAGCCGCCCACCATGACATCGCCATCCCTGACATTCCGGACAAAGTCCTTGTCGATATCCTCCATGCAGTGGCTGGCCAGCTCCTTGGGGTCCTGGGTGTTCAGGTGGCGGGCCGGAATGATGACATCGGTATCCACGTTATCCGGGTATTTGAAAACAGAACCTTTTGCGTTCATCGTTGTTTCTCCTTTTCGATCAGACCGTGCGGGGGTCGGTGATATAGCCGGTCAGGGCGCTGGCAGCGGCAGTGGCCGGGCTTGCCAGATAGACTTCACTCTTGACATGGCCCATGCGGCCCACAAAGTTGCGGTTGGTGGTGGAGACACAGCGCTCCCCCTCGGCCAGGATGCCCATGTAGCCGCCCAGACAGGGGCCGCAGGTGGGGGTGGACACGATGCAGCCCGCATCAATAAAGGCCTCGGTCCAGCCGCGCAGGATGCACTCCTTATAAACCGCCATGGTGGCCGGGATGATGATGCCCCGCACACCCTTGGCAATGTGTCTGCCCTTGAGGATGTTGTAAGCGGCCTCCATATCCTCCAGACGGCCATTGGTGCAGCTGCCGATGACCACCTGATCGATCCGGATGTCCTTTCCCTCGCTGGCGGGGTGGGTGTTCTCCGGCAGATGAGGGTAGCTGACCGTGGGCTCCAGCTTGTCCAGGTCGATCTCAATGGTCTTTTCGTATTCGGCATCCGGGTCGGCCTCGTAGTAGACCGGGGTGCGCTGGCTGCGGCCGTTCAGATACGCTCTGGTGACCTCGTCCACAGGGAAGATGCCGTTCTTGGCACCGGCCTCAATGGCCATGTTGCAGACGCAGAGGCGATCCTCCATGGTCAGGGAAGCCACGCCCGGGCCGGTGAATTCCATGGACTTGTACAGTGCGCCGTCCACACCGATCATGCCGATGATGTGCAGGATCAGATCCTTGCCGGATACGCAGGGGCTGAACTTGCCCTTGAGCACAAACTTGATGGCAGAGGGTACCTTGAACCATGCCATGCCGGTGGCCATACCGGCGGCCATATCGGTGGAGCCCACACCGGTGGAGAATGCGCCCAGTGCACCGTAGGTGCAGGTGTGGCTGTCGGCACCGATGATGCAGTCACCGGCGGTCACGATGCCTTTTTCGGGCAGGAGGGCGTGCTCAACACCCATCTGACCCACATCGTAGAAGTTGAGGATATCATATTTGTTGGCAAACTCTCGGCACTGCTTGGACTGGGTTGCGCTCTTGATGTCCTTATTGGGGACGAAGTGATCCAGCACGATGGCAATGTGCTCCTTGTCGAACACGCCGTCAAAGCCTGCCTTCTCAAACTCGTTGATGGCGACCGGGGTGGTGATATCGTTGCCCAGCACGATATCGAGCTTGGCATTGATGAGCTGGCCTGCCTTGACCTCCGGCAAACCCGCATGTGCGGCCAGAATCTTCTGCGTCAGAGTCATTCCCATGGTGATACTCTCCTTTTGTCTTCTATAACTCCCCCAGTCGCTTACGCGACAGCCCCCTCTAGGAGGGGGCCTCTTTGCCTTTCCGTTACGCAACAGGCTCCCTCTTAGAGGGAGCTGTCACCGCAGGTGACTGAAGGAGTTCAATTTTTACTTACTGTTAATTGCCGAAACCAGTGCCTTGATGCCGGCGACGATGATATCGGTGTCGGTACCGGCACCCCAGGTCATGCTGCCATCGCCCCAGGCAAGGCCCACATAGGAAGCCGCGCGGGAGGTGCTGCCCTCGTCCAGGCTGTGCTCCGAGTAACTTTCCAGATGGAAATCCATCCCGGTGGCGCTCTGGATGGCGTTGGCCACAGCATCCAGACGACCATTGCCCACCGAAGTGACCACCTTGCGCTGACCGTTCAGGTCCAGGGTAACCGTGGCGGTAATGCCGTTGACCTGTGCAAAGTGGGCCTCCACCACACGGAGGGGCTTTTCGCGGTTGAGGAAGCTCTCCTCGAAGATGCGGAGA
>UMDO01031481.1_pt1 | contig 10014 bp, 8 predicted proteins | sample 1964511 | NCBI WGS metagenome assembly UMDO01 (sample SAMEA4835996, study PRJEB28245) | human gut metagenome | biome: gut microbiome; material: fecal sample | place: Denmark | collected 2008 | reverse complement strand
AAACAGGACCGGCCGCCGGGCGTCCGATCAATTCCGTTTGAACCTTCGTACCCAATTCACGGATATTTGTTCCTTTCGGCAACGGAGTAGGTCCTCTGCCAACCTTATCGTTGATTCCAGAAGCCTTTCTCTCTTTCAGTAAATTAACAAACACTCCTAAGCCAGTCAGACTTCTTGGGAATCCCGTATAGGCGTACATCTGCACCAGGACTTCCTTAATTTCATTAACGGTTAGCCCATTATTGAGTCCTTCGGTCAATGCTTTCTTTAAAGCTTGTTCATTACCCTGAGCCGTATAGGCGGCGATAGGAACAATGTTGATTTCTCTAGAATCCAATGAGGCGTTAGAAACCGCAGGGATGCTCAAAGCCATAACGGCAGAAAGAACGGCAGCAGCAGTTTTTTTCTTCATAGCGAACTCCTTGATGAGAAAATGCTCTCGAGACCTAACTATCTGATCTCATTGCATTTTTATTGTATGAATTCAAGGAGTTGGACTTTTGCCAATAACTAAGGAGTTTTTGTCAAAAATTTCGCGTAAGAAAAATAGATAATTTTTTGAGTGTTTTAGTCAAAATTGACAAATAAGCAGTTATTGGTCGTTGGAAAGTAAGTTTCTTCAATTAACTCATCTTTCCGGCGGACAGAAAACGACAAATCCTGCTTTTATCTCGTGATCACGGTTTCAAAAACAAAGTGCAATTGATGAGGCATAGCATCTGAAAAACGACAGAACATATCCGCATCTCCTGGCACATACTGCCCTCCAGAGAAGTTTTCCAAGTCTGCATTAGCGTGATCTTTTAACATTGCTTATCGAATTCAAATGCGTACTTAGGCACACCTCGTAGTACCTCACGGTAGAGTTGGCCTAAAAATTGCAAAGTGTCTGATAGCAAACAATCCAAATATACGTAGAGTTTCGGTTTGTGGTTTCATCTTGAGGCTCTTTTACGTTCTTTCAAATCCTCTAAATCTCTAAAAGTACTCGACGCTTTGGGTTTCCGTTACGGCCCCTCTCACACAGAATTAATGCTGACGCCCAAAGGACCTCGCTTGATCGAAACGGCGGCGCGCCCCATGGGAGGATTTTTCCCCAATGATTTGATGCGACAAATCTTTGGCTTTGATCACGCCGCTCTGACTCTTGATGCGGTATTGGATCCAAAAGCATTTAAACGCGTCGCGGCGAAGCCCGAATACTTCCTCTCTCCTAAAAATTGTCATCTCCCACGCCCACCATCCGGTGAAAGCGCTCTACTATGAAGCCATTGCTTACGAAGCGACCGTTGTTAAACGCTGGGAATTTGACCTGGTTAAACGTAGCGGAGAAATTGTTGAAACCGTTGATTTGGAAACCGCGGGTGGAGAACTCTTTATTGCAGATGAACGAGCAGAAATCGTTTGGCTTGCCTATGAAGCCATGAGACGCCTTGAAACCGATTGCCAAGAGTGGTTATACGGTTCTGAAGACCTTCAAATCACTACACCGATCATGCATGCCGTGGGCTCCGTCCCGTTTACAGAACATATTGTCTTGCCGTGGCTTAACGTCATTCGACACACTGGGGCATTTTCAAGAAACGCTCAAAGCGGTACCAGCTTGATGGTGGAAACAGACGGGATGACAACAAAAGAAATTACAGCCTTTTCTTCGTTGCTGGGTATTTTCGGCTGGCGGCAAATTGAATACGGAACCTACTACAAACTTTAGCTGACTATATTGAATTACCAATCGGCTCTCAGCTTCATCGAAGAAGCTGAGAGCATTTTTTCAGTTAATCAACACTGAAACAGCGTTTATTTGGCCAATGCCTCCAGACGTTTAATTGCCATATTGGCTACAACGCTGACAGCAACCGGCAAAACCTCGTCATTGAAGTCAAAGTTTGGATTGTGGAGACTGACGGTATGCTCATCATCCTTAATACCAACGCGAATAATGCAGCCGGGCACTCTTTGCAGATACTCGCTGAAGTCTTCTGAACTCATGAAAGGATCAATCACTTTAACGTGATCTTCCCCCAAAAGTTCACCGGTCACCTTCAGCGCCGCCTCTGTCTGAGCCGGGCTATTGATGACAGAACCGCATTCATGGACGTACTTCAACTCCACTTCACAACCGTTGGCTGCGGCAATGGACGGCACCATGGTCTTGACGACCTCTTCGATCTGAACACGTGTTTGCGGCAAGAACGTGCGAATGGTGCCGCTTAACGTACATTCTGCGGGTACAACATTCATGGCTTCAAAACGACCGGCATTGATCGAGCAGATGGAAAGAACCGCCGTATCAATCGGATTGACCTTACGGGAAACAATCGTTTGCAAAGCCGTTACGATTTGGGCTGCTACCGGAATGGGGTCCACGCCTAAATGAGGACGGCCACCATGAGTTCCCTTCCCCTTCACCGTGATGTAGAGACTGTCTGAGGCAGCCTGCAAAGGACCTGGTTTGAAACCGATCGTTCCCTTGGGCAACATCGGTTCTGTATGGCCGCCATAAATTTCTTCAATACCATACTTTTCCAGTAAGCCAGCTTCAATGAGGGTACGCGCACCCTGGCTAATCTCTTCTGCAGGTTGGAACACCAAAACGACTTTACCCGGGAAGTCACGATGGGAAGCTAAATAACGAGCCACGCCCAAAAGCCAAGTTGTGTGGCCGTCATGTCCGCAAGCGTGCGCATAACCTTCATTTTGACTGACCCAATCCTTGCCGCAACGATCGTTCATCGGCAGGCAATCCATATCGGCACGAACACCGATCGTGTGTCCCGGGCGATTACCCTCAATAACAGCAATAACTGCTCCCTTGACAAAATCGGTATTGATATCCGTGACACCCCATTGACGAAGGTGATCACAAATGACACCAACTGTGCGCTCGGTATTAAAACCGTACTCAGGATGACTATGAAGATCGTGACGAATTGCTGTTAATTCATCTGCCCACTGAGCCACGTCAGGCAACAAACGGTCTGCTAGCAGTACTGCCATTGTTATTTCTCCTAAAGAAGGGATCAAACGCTACATCACAATAATTAATATCGTTAGTCGTTTGAATAAAAAAAGTCATGAGAAACTTTAGCACTAATGCAGTGATTTCTTCTAAACGAAAGTGGCTAAAGAAGCGAAATATTCTCCGAGCCGTATAATTGCGCCATCTCTTCTTTGTTCTCAACAAGATAGCCTTTGGATTAGGTTCTACCTATCTATTTTCAGAGCTATTTTGTTGGACTGGCAGGTACTCACTGAAATTCTTTACTGAAAGGAGACGGCGTACCGGATCCAACAGGATATCGTCGGGCGCCGAAAATACTATGAAAGCACTCAAAGAGCGCATTCTTCGAGACGGAAAATGTCTTGACGGTGGCATCCTTAAAGTCGATAACTTCATCAACCATCAAATGGATCCCATTTTGATGAAATCCATGGCTGTCGAATTCGTCCGCCGCTTCGCCAGCACCAAGATCAACAAAATTCTAACCATTGAAGCAAGCGGCATCGCTCCTGCCATCATGGTGGGTTACTTGCTCGAGTTACCCGTTGTCTTTGCGAAAAAGAAAGTCCCGAGCACAATGGACAATATGCTTGCAACAAAGGTATTTTCCTTTACCAAAAACCGTACTTATGACGTTTGCGTCAGTAAAGATTATCTCTGCCCCGGTGATAAGGTTTTGTTCATTGATGACTTCTTAGCCAATGGCAATGCTGCCAAGGGCATTATGGACCTCGTCAATCAAGCCGGTGCAGAACTCGTCGGCATGGGCTTTTTGATTGAAAAAGGCTTTCAAGCCGGTGGCAACGAACTTCGTAAACTGGGCATTCATGTTGAATCCCTTGCCATTATTGATAGCTTAGACAACAACAAGATCACACTTCGCTAAAGGAAAAAACGTGGCCGAATTAAATCTCGAAGAGCACTCTTACAACTCTAAATCTTCTGAGTTAATTTACGGACTCGAAGATCGTCCTCCCTTAAAAGAGACCCTTTTTGCAGCACTGCAACATATGCTAGCCATCTTTGTGGCCATCGTAACGCCTCCCTTGATCATTGCGGGAGCTTTGCAATTGGATCTTGAAACGACGGGCTATCTGGTTTCCATGTCTTTGATGGTTTCCGGCATTGCCACGTTTATTCAATGCCGCACCGTAGGTCCCATCGGCTGTGGTTTGTTGTGTATTCAGGGAACCAGTTTTTCCTTTATCGGCCCCATCATCTCCGCGGGCCTCACCGGAGGACTGTCGGCGATTTTCGGCGCCACTATTGTCGCTTCCACTGTGGAAATGTTTGTTAGCCGAATTCTGAAATACACACGCCGCGTGATCACTCCGCTTGTTTCTGGCATTGTGGTGACCTTAATTGGCATGAGCTTAATTAAAGTCGGCATCATTGCTTGCGGTGGCGGCTACGCTGCCAAGGCAGCCGGCACTTTCGGCAATTTTCAAAATTTAGGCATCGCCGCTTTGGTTCTTTTTTCCATCATTTTCTTTAATCGCAGTTCTAACCGTTATCTTCGGATGAGTTCAATTGTCATCGGTTTAGCGATCGGCTACGTTGTCTTCTGGTTCTGCGGAATGGTGGACTTTTCTTCTGTCAAAAGCTACAGCGGCTTCAATGTTCCCATCCCGTTTAAATACGGTGTGTCATTTGACTGGGGCGCCATTATCGGTCTCGGTCTTGTTTACCTCATCACAGCCATTGAGGCCTACGGGGATGTCACCGCAAACTCCATGATTTCCGGACAGCCTTTCCGTGGCGATCAATTCATGAAACGCGCGCAAGGCGGCATTCTCGCCGATGGTTTTAATTCCATGTTGGCCGGTATGCTCAATTCTTTCCCCAATTCCATATTTGCTCAAAACAACGGCATGATCCAATTGACCGGCGTAGCCAGCCGTTATGTCGGCTACTTCATTGCCGGCTTTTTGATTTTATTGGGACTCTTTCCTGCCATCGGTTTAGTGTTTTCTTTAATGCCTGACCCGGTCTTAGGTGGAGCGACATTGCTTATGTTCGGTACGGTTGCCGCCGCAGGCATGCGAATCATTGCCAGCCAACGCATTGACCGTAAAGCCATTTTGGTCATTGCCTTAAGTTTCTCGTTTGGGTTAAGTGTTGAACTTGTTCCGGAAATTCTTTCCCAATTCCCTGAGACGCTTCGCAATATTTTTGCCTCAGGCATCACCACCGGCGGTTTAACAGCCATTATTGCCAACACGCTGATTCATATTGAAGAATATCAAGACAACAAAGACGAGCAATAAGCGCATCAAAGCTCCCGAAAGTTCTCGGGAGCTTTTTTCAAAATACTGCATAGGGTATTTCGCTTACCGCAAACTCTCTAAAAGACCGAACAAAACCGTTATACTTTTCAAATTCGCTTAATTAACTGTGATTGGATAGCACTATGCGTGAAACCTACTCTCCGCAAACTGTTGAAGCAGAGGTGCAGGCAGCTTGGAAAAAAGCTGATGTCTACCATGCTCACGAACATGCTAAAGACAAGAACGGCAAAGAAAAACCCAAGTTCTATGTTTTGTCCATGTTGCCTTACCCGAGCGGTAAGTTGCACATGGGTCACGTCCGCAACTACACATTAAACGACGTGATGTATCGCTACCTTCGTATGAAGGGCTACAACGTGATGACCCCGATGGGATGGGATGCCTTCGGTTTACCGGCAGAAAACGCCGCCATTAACCATGGCATTGCTCCGGCCAAGTGGACTTTTGACAACATTGCAGAAATGAAAAACCAAATGCAACCGTTGGGTCTTGCATTTGACTGGAGTCGTGAAGTAGCCACATGTACGCCTGAGTACTATCGCTGGAACCAGTGGATGTTCCTGAAAATGTTGGAAAAGGGCATCTGCTACCGAAAGACCCAAATCGTTAACTGGGACCCGGTTGATAAGACCGTCTTGGCCAACGAACAGGTTGTCGATGGTCGCGGTTGGCGCTCCGGTGCTGTTGTTGAAAAACGTGAAATTCCCGGCTATTACCTCGGTATCACTCAGTACGCTGACGAACTCCTAAAAGACCTTGACACGCTCAAAGGTTGGCCAGAACAAGTCCGCAGCATGCAGGAACACTGGATCGGCAAATCGGTCGGCGTGAAGCTTGCTTTCCCCTACACGATTGACGGTAAAGACGAAAAACTGCAGGTTTTCACCACTCGTGCGGACACTTTAATGGGGGTGACATTTGTTGCTATCGCCGCTGAACACCCCTTGGCCAAGCGTCTGGCTCAAGACAATCCTCAGGTTGAAGCCTTTATTCAGGAATGCGCCAAGGGCGGCGTCAGTGAAGCTGATTTGGCCACCCGTGAAAAAGAAGGCGTTCCGACAGGCTTTTGCGTCAAACATCCGCTCACCGGTGCAGACGTTCCGGTTTGGGTCGGCAATTATGTGTTAATGAGCTACGGCGAAGGCGCCGTTATGGGCGTTCCGGCTCATGATGAACGTGATTTTGCTTTTGCTAAGAAATACAACTTGCCGATTAAGCAGGTTGTCGGCATGCCCGGCAAGACTTACAGTACGGACGCTTGGGAAGAATGGTACGCCGATAAGAGTGATGCCACTGAGCTGGTTAACTCCGGCGAGTTTGATGGCCTGACCGTTCACCAAGGCATTGACAAAATCGCTGATGCTCTTCAAGCCAAGGGCTTGGGTGAAAAACAAACCCAATTCCGTATTCGTGACTGGGGTATCAGTCGCCAACGCTATTGGGGTACACCGATTCCTATCATCAATTGCCCGCATTGCGGCCCTGTTCCGGTTCCGGAAAAAGACCTCCCAGTGGTTCTGCCCACTGACTTGGTGCCTGACGGTTCCGGCAATCCCTTAAATAAGTGTGAATCGTTCCTAAAGTGCAAGTGCCCGAAGTGCGGCGGTGACGCAACTCGTGAAACCGACACAATGGACACGTTCGTTGATTCTTCGTGGTACTTCATGCGCTACTGCTCACACGATTGCGACACAGCAATGGTTGATGAACGTAATGATTACTGGGCTCCGGTGGATCAATACATCGGCGGTATTGAACACGCCGTATTGCATTTGCTCTATGCACGCTTCTGGACCAAGGTCATGCGTGACTTGGGACTCGTGAAGTTTGACGAACCGTTTACACGGCTTTTCACTCAAGGGATGTTGACTGCCGAATGCTATTACCGCGAAATGCCCGATGGTAAGAAGCGTTGGTACTACCCGGATGAAATTGAGATCTTCTACGATGAAAAAGCCCGTCCGGTTAAAGCTATCGCTAAGGACGATGGGCTGCCCGTCACCATGGGCGGCGTCGAAAAGATGAGTAAGTCAAAAAACAATGTGGTTGAACCGAAGACCATCATTGACAAGTTCGGTGCCGACACGGCCCGCAGCTTCGTGATGTTTGCAGGACCTCCCGATCAATCGGCCGCTTGGAGCAATTCCGGTGCGGAAGGGACGTTCCGCTTCCTGCGCAGACTTTGGAACTGGTGCTTCAAGAATAAGGAAGCGATTGAAAAGGCGGGTGCTGTTGAAGTCTCTGCCCTTACGGCCGAACTGAAGAATTTGCGTCGTGACATTTATCAGTCGCTCAAGCAGGCAACCGCCGACATTGACCGCATGCAGTACAACACCGTTGTCTCTGCGACGATGAAGATGCTCAATTCGCTCGAAGGCGTGAAATCATGTCAAGATGCCGCCACCGCGTCCGTATTCAAGGAATGCGCCAGTATCTTGATTCGCACCCTTTATCCGATTGCGCCTCATATTACAACGCAGCTTTGGCAAGACCTGGGCTTTGAGTCCGCCATGGGATCTATCCTTGACGCCCCCTGGCCAGAAGTGGATGAAAAAGCGTTGGTAGCCGATGACATGACTTTGGTTGTACAGGTCAACGGTAAATTGCGCGGCTCAGTGACGGTGTCCGCACAGGCCGATAAAGAAAGCATTGAAAAAGCCGCCCTTGAAAACGAGAATGTGAAGAAATTCACTGAAGGCAAAGTGATCCGCAAGATCATTATCGTGCCGAAGAAACTCGTCAATATCGTCGCGGCATAATCAATCTGAGTCACCTCCTGCAACGAGTCCCGAAGCCAACCAAGCTTCGGGACTTTTTGCCTATAATGAGCCTATTGCCTACTGGACATACTTTTGGGAATTCAATTATGGCTTTGGCCCGACGTTCATTTCTTTTTTCTGCTCTGGCTTGCACACTGTTGGCAAGCGGTTGCGGTTTTCATCTCCGCGGACAAGTGACTTTGCCCTTTCAGACGCTCTACGTCAACATGCCGGTCAATGACAAAGTCGCTGCAGATATCAGGCGAATGATTGCGGCCTCAACCAATGTGACAATCGTCTCTCAAGCCAATAGGGCTGATGCTATTTTGGAATTGCTCTCTTCCGGCCGTCACCGTGAAGTGATTTCCGTCAATATGCAGGGTGAGGATCGCGACTACGAATTGACCCTGAATATGACTTTCCGACTGGCAACTCCCGACGGTGAAGAATTTTTCCCGCCGACAACATTTACCGCTTCGCGCACCATGTACTACAACGATGACGAGTACCTGTCTCGTGCGTCTGAAGAAAATGTTCTCTACAACGAAATGCAACAGGATCTGATTTCTCAGTTGCTCAGTCGTCTCACAACCGTCGAACCCATCCCGCATGAATATTAAAAGCGAAGAACTGGGGAGAATCCTTGATCGAGAACGCGCTCAAGGGCAACTCTCTCCCCTTTGGATTATCGTTGGAGAAGAGCCCCTTTTGGCGATGGAAGCAGGCGATGCGTTGCGCTTCACAGCAAAAGAATTGGGTTATTCTGAGCGCGTTGTTCTGGCCATGAGTTCAGTGAGCGACTGGTCACCGCTTCTGGATGCGGTGAGTTCTGTATCGCTTTTTGATGATAAAAAAATTATTGAATTAAGATTTTTATCTTCAGGTCCTGGTGTTAAAGGCGCTAAAGTATTGGCTCAATTTGCCGAATTAGTCCCGCAAATTGATTCCACCGTTACCGTTATTCACTTAACACAAACCGACTATTCAACACAAAAAACAACCTGGTTTAAAAATCTTGCCGCGAGTGGCCATGTCATCTCCTGTCAACCGGTTTCCCGAGCACAGTACCCAGCCTGGATTAAAGAACGTTTACGCAAACAAGGTCAAAGCATGCAGGAGCAGGCCTTGAATTTTTTTGCCGAGCAAACCGAAGGGAATCTGATGGCTGCCAAACAAGAGCTCATGAAACTGGATTTGCTGTATCCGGGAAAGGAGCTCACGTTGCGCGAAGTCGAAGACTGTGTGATGAATGTGTCTCGGTATAGCATTGAAGACCTTCTGGAAGCTATCGCTCAAGCCGATGTCGCTCGCACGACTCGAACTGTCAATGGCATGCAATCCGAAGACGAACCCATGCCTTTTGTTTTAATGCGAGTGAGCAGCTTCCTCAGAGACACGCTTGCCCTCACCGTGGATCGACAAGCTCCCGTTATGCCCTCTGTCCGCGCGTTAGCCGGTCAACTCGCCAGACGCTCAACGCCAGCCAAAATTGCCAATATGCTTGCCCGTTGCGCGGATTTAGACCGTTTGGCCAAGGGGCTTACTGTTCAAAATAAAGATGATGTGTGGTCGGAATTAAAAACACTGTGTGTATTTCTTGCCCACGCTGCTAATAGGAAATAATCGTTATGGCTGCCTATCACTTTTTTGCGGTTTGCCCGCGTACTCTTGAGCCGATCTTGGCTCAGGAACTTCAATCATTGGGCGCGCAAAATATCAAAGTCAATGCCGGTGGCGTTCTTTTCGAGGGACCTCTGTCCTTGGCGATGAACGTATGCTTGAGAAGCCGCTATGCCAGCCGGATATTGCTTCGTATTGCTACCAGACAGTACTACGACAGCCACGATATCTACGATATGGCCCACGTTTTGCCCTGGGAACGTTTCTTCGATGTTGATGCCAAAATTCGTGTAGACATTACTGCGCATCGTTCACCGCTTGAAAGTCTGGATTTCACCACCTT
>UMDO01029438.1_pt1 | contig 10268 bp, 7 predicted proteins | sample 1964511 | NCBI WGS metagenome assembly UMDO01 (sample SAMEA4835996, study PRJEB28245) | human gut metagenome | biome: gut microbiome; material: fecal sample | place: Denmark | collected 2008 | reverse complement strand
ATTCATATTGTCAATAGATATAAATAATTTTTTTATCACTTTTTTTATCACAATTTCATTCATTATAATTTCATTGCTGATTATTTTAATAAATCGTTCTACAACTTCAGTTCCATCCCAGCTCCTTCCGGATAGCTGCACAAAGCTCATGAGGTGAAGCAGCCTCCCTGAGCCTGTCAGTCGCTCCATTTTCATTCAGAAGCTTCGTGAAGTCATGGAAAAATGCCTTTGTCGTGTTGACACTGTCAAAGTTTATCGCAAGCAGAAATATCATGTCTGCCATCCTCTCGCCCCACTCTATCGGCTTGTCGAGACGTATAACAAGTATCTGGCAACGGTTTACATGCTCAGGCTTTCCGTGCGGTATGGCTATATTGCAGCCCACAGCGGTTGCCTCCACCTTCTCACGCTCCAGTACATCCCTCGCAAACTCGCTCTGCACTATTCCTTTGTTTATGAGAAGCTGGCACGCGCGCTTTAAAACATCCTTGCGGTTTTTCGCCTTTTTCTCAAATATGATAAATTCCTCCGACAGCATATGTGAAAACTCGCTGACCTCCGCGCTCTGGCCGGTCATGAGCTCAAAGCACTTGTTTCTGATATTTTTCTCATCCTGCGCACTGATTAGTGGAGAAACATACAGAAATCTCATATCCTTGTGGATATCTGCCTGTGTGTCTATGGTCGAGAGTATGAGGTCGCAGTCATACTCGTCAATATGCTCTATGCGGTCTGACGACAAAATGCTTACTATCCTTACATCCGGCACCCTGTTTTCTATTTTGCCCGCTATTATACTGCCGGTCGCATAGCCTGCTGCACCGATTAACACTGCGCGCACTGTCATAGGATTTCTGTGCAGGGCTCCGCCCACCTGCAAGGCAATAAACGCTATCTCATCCTCGCTCGGCATGGCACCTGTGTACTTTTCGTAGTATCTCGATACTGTAAAGCATACCGTAAAGAGACTGGCATACGATTGTGTGATATCGGAAAGAAACGGATTGTCTATCTCTATGCCAAAATGAGTCCTCGCAATGGAGCCCGGTAAAAAGCTACGCATGCTCTCACGTAGAAGCTCATTTTCAATCAGATTGGCAGCGAGAAGATTTGACAGATACACTATCATCTCATCCTCTATGCTAAGTGCCTCCTCACAGGACATGACAACGCGGTTTTGTCCCTCGGCACAGGAAAAAAGCATTGCCAGATACATGATTTCAGGCTGTGAGAGGCTGATGCCGTGATATCTTTCCAGAAAGCCTGCTGCCTCCTTTGCCATGTTCTCATGCTCTGTCATTACGAATCCATTTTTCTGTACCTGCTGCTCTGTTTCGGTGCCCGCATCCTCATCACTTGCAGCATCACATATTCGGTTTGACAAATCTAACTCATCCGGCTTCAGCCCTTTCTCCACATCCACCCTGAAAAGTGCAATGGCTATGTACTCTGCCAGCATCTGAAATGTGTAATCCGTAAAAATGATATCAAAGCGTCTCTCCACATGATGTATCATGTCAATTGCCATCGACAGATTTACGCTTCTGAAATTATTGGCAATCACCTCGGCCGCGCATCTTGAAAGCCTGTGGTCATCGGTCTTGATAACCTGCTTATCACTGATTGGATATCTGCAGAAATGCCTCATGGCTTTTCTGATATCAAGCTCACTGCCTGTCGCATATATTCCGTAGCCCGCCGTTCTGTGCACCTTAATGCCATAGAGCAGAAGCTCTGCGTCAAGCTCATTTATATCATCCATGATGACATTTTTGCTGACATTTAACTCCTCCGAAAAAAGCGCATACGTATATGTATCCCAGCCGCTTAGCAGAATATACGATATGTAGTTCTGTCGCTTCTTCTGCGATACAGCTGCCGATCTCCGCCCTGCCACATCCAGAATCTTTCCTATCTGCGCATCACTAAAGCACGGCTTCATGCCTTTGCCCGGCTTTCTGTCGAGCACCATGGAATTTTGCTCACAAAAATCAGCCACCTCCTTCAGATATGTCTTCACACTTCGCTCTGACATACCTGTGGACGCAGCAAGAGCCTTTGATGTGACAAGCTCATTGTTGTGCTCTGCCAGCTTTTCAATTATCAATAGTCCCTTTTCTGAAAGCATAAATCAAAGTTCTCCTGATTATACGTAATTTAACAATTCGACCGGTTCATCTATCAGATTTGTTGCACCATGCTCCTTCAAAAACTCTACATCCCTGAAGCCCCATGTGACAGATACGCACTCCAGACCTGAGTTTTTCGCTGTGGCGATATCCACATCAGAATCCCCCACATAGATTGCCTCATCCTGTGTCACTCCAAGCTCCTTTAGTGCCTTCTGCACCATATCAGGTGCCGGCTTTTTGCGGATGCCTTCCTCCTCCATCTCACCGACTGCCGATGTCATATACTCCTTGAAATAGAGCTGATTGAGCTCCTTTACCGCCGGGTCAAGCTTGTTTGAAACAATGGCAAGCTTTATGCCGTTTAATTTAAGCTCCTTTAAAAGCTCCATGATTCCATCATAAGGTGCTGTATTGTCATTGCAATGAGCCTCATAATATTCCTTAAAATCCGAAAATGTCTTTTCAAACTTTGGATTGTCTGCTCCGTCCGGCACTGCGCGCTCCATCAGAAGCTTTACACCGTTTCCCACAAATCTGCGCACCTCATCGAGTGTGCGCTCCGGCATGCCATTTTGTTTCAATGCATAGTTTGTTGCATTTTTTAAATCCTCAAGTGTATAGAGAAGTGTTCCATCAAGGTCGAAAACGACCGCTTTTTTACGGTTTTCCTCCTCACCCTTTGCTATATGTGTCTTTTCAAATTCTGTCTTGCTTATCATATATGCCTCATTCCTATCATCATTTGGCAGAACCATAATATCTCCGGGTCTGCCTGATATATAACTGCTGTCATCCTTATTCTTAAATAGCTTTACCTTGTGCTTTAGCACAAATGCTCTTGAAAAATCCTCCTCAACAGGTATGCACACTCTGGCATGTGCCATTCCATCCACTATAGTCTCCGTATCCTTATTCTTGAACTTCGGGACATAATCTGTCTGTTTCACAGTAAACCGCCAGTCCTTGTATATCCTGAAGCTTTTGTTCAGCCTGTCCAGATTTAAAATCCGTACACTGCCGTCTTCTCCTATTATGACTACCGTATCTTCACTAACCGGTGTGGAGATATCCCCCTTAGCTGTCCGCACTCCCATGCAGCAGCCCACAGGCAGTATATCCTTTGCAATGATATATCCCATCGGTATCGGGCGTTTCTTATAATCCACTTTTTTGAAGCCACTCGTATCAAAATCTTCTCCGTAAATTATCTTTGTATCGTTTAAATAATCAAAAATCCTCTCTTCCAATAATGATTTGATTGCAGAATCCGAAGGACGTTTGTGTGTACCATCGCTGCTGTACTGAAATCTTGGTGTCAAGTCTTTTTCTCTGCAGTAGACATTATAGCTGTCTATCAGCAGATCCATCGGAATAAATCCACCGGCCTTGTAATAATGTCCTCCTCCGGAGCCTATGTCCCTGCACACTTCCTGCGCCATTTCGCTTGCGCTCACCTCTTTTATGCAGCTTCTAAACGAAAGCTTCACTCCATTCTTAATCACTGAAAATACCATACATATGTCAATAGCATCCACCTCCAGCACAAAATCGCTTATGATACCGAGTACATTCGGGTCACATGACCCTGCCTTTACGATCGCCAGACGATATTCCTCTATATAATCGCGCCCCAGCAATGCTGTTGCGGCTATGTCCAGCTCCTCAAGTGACATGTTGGCATTTCGGAATTTGGCCACTATAGTGTTGTCAAAATCCGCCTCATCGCGCAGGTCCCTATCAAGCGAATGTGTTATCTCGGTAAATTCTCCGGTGTCGGTGTAAAGTCCATAATACAGTGCTGTTGCCAGGTTTCGATTTATCTCTACGCCCTCCTCACGCAGCATATCCCACACAATTGTCGCACATGAGCCCATATAGCTCATGACACGGTTCATAGCAGGAAGCTCTCCCGATACTCTGTGGTGATCTATGACAGCCACATTTTCTGCCTTGAAAAATGTGACATTCCCACCACCGTACTGACAATCGACAGTCACAAGCAGCTGCGGATTGTCTAAAAAATCCACATGCTCTATCGGTATGCCAAGACTGTCTACCATAAGCACCAGATTGCTCTTGTGTATGATATTCCTGCCTCCGTATACAAGTCTGGGACTTTTTCCATTCAGCCTCAGGTATTCATAGACTCCAAAGCCGCTTGCCAGTGCATCTGCGTCCGGATTATCATGACATTGCACAATTATGTTATCAAATTGTAATAAATCACTTAGCTTCATTATTAGCTCCCTGAATAGTTATATTAATTCATTTTCTCATATGTTTATTTATGGCTGCTTCAAATCATCACATTATTTCATGTACGGAAACAGCAGTGAACTTCTGTCCTTCTCGTCAAACATCGAATTGTACTGCAGGATATTGTATGCCTTTATCCATTTTGCCTCGTCTCCTGTTGCGTCATCCACATGCATAAAACACTCATTCTTTTTCGAATAATAGCCCCTTGAATTTATGGCCGGAATCTTCTCCATCAGCTCTGCGAGGAACCGGTTGTATGCTGGCAGATCTATGTTGGCTCTCTCAAGCGTCAGTGTGGACAGGTAGTTGAGGCTCGTCACATCAACTTTCTGTGCATCCGTCTCGTAATTGGTCCATATGAAAAACGGCACCTTGTACAAATTCTCAAGCTCCTGCTCCGTAAGTCCGGAATTGCCCTTGCCATTTAAAAGCTTGATAAAATCATTGCATAATCCCGGCTGGTGGTCTCCAAAAAACACAATCTCTACCGGATCATCCACACCCTTAAAGTATGTGATGAGATTTTCGAGTGCCTTGTCACTCTCATTCAAAAGTGACAGATACTGGTTCGCATCGGTGTATGACGCCCCAACCTTGTAAACCTCCTGGTTGAAGTTATCATATCTCTCACCGTAGCCACCATGGTTTTGCATCGTGACACCCATGATGTAAAGCTTCTCGTCATCGCTCTTTTTCTCGTAGCGGTCAATGATCTTATCATAGAGCTCCTGGTCAGTGATATATTCCCTGAGTATCTTTGTCTGGTCAAAATCATCTATAAAGTAAGTCTCATCATAGCCCAGATGCGGATAAACCTTGTTTCTGCTCCAGCCTGTCGCATAGTACGGATGCATCGCAACCGTCGTATAGCCGATATTCTTCAGGTTTGAGACTATGGAGGTCGGGTCATCATTTATATACTGCTGATAAACCACCGAGCCGTCCGGCAGAAATGCCATCGAGTTTCCTGTCTCAAATTCCCACTCAGAGTTTGGCGTCTTCGCACCGTACACGGACGAAAGAGCATAGCCTTTAAGCGTATTTTCACTCAGAGAATCCATAAACGGCGTGACCTGCGTGTTGGTCTCAAAATCTCCCACCACCGACAAATCCGCAAACGACTCATTCATGATAACAATGATTGTCGGATTTTTCGCATCAGACTGCGAATATGAGCTGTCAGTTTCCTTGAAATTGCCTGCTATCTTGTCAACTGCTGCCTTGCTGTAGCCATCAGGTGCCTTCACAAAGCTGTCCCTTATGCCGAGCACAAAGTTCAGCAGATAGCCGTTTCTGTACGTGCCCTTTTTCTCCCAGGTCTCGGTGTTCAGTGACATGGAATTCATAATGACATACAGCACGCATATTATTGTGAGAAGAATCGAAATAATTCTCATATGGATAGCCGACTCGAACTGCACTTCTATGCGCCTTACCAGCATGATATACAAAACAGCCGCCAGAATCACATACAAAAACTTGTAGTCTATGACGAATTTGTATTTTGTCACGACAGAAAGTCCTGTTCCCGCTGACTTCAAATCCGCATACGTAAACTCATTGCCACGGAATTCATAGACAAAATAATCTATAAATCCAAACGCGAGTATGGCAATTGATGCTATGGTACATGTCAGCCTCGTGTTGTTTGTGATAAAAAGTATCCCCAGATATATGGCGAGAGCCAGAACCACATTCACCACGCATACCATATCGGTGGTTTTCACAAAGTCCTCATCCGTCAGTAGCACATACTGCACCGAAAAAACAGATAGTATCGCTCCGATGATAAGCAGTATCGCAGCCCAAAGCCACGACAGCTTCACTGGAAGCTCAAGCTTCACATTTACAAGTCCAAAATATACTGCCGCAAACAAAAGAATCACCCACCAGCTTGCCGATGTAAAGTAACCTACCAGCGCTGCCGCCACTGCTGCAATTCCAAAATGTATGTTGTTTTGTTTTGTTATCTCAAATTTGATGCTCATTTCTGCCTCTTAATATTGCCTCTTAATATTGCTTCTTAATGCTGCTTCTTAATGTTGCCTCTTAATGCTTTTTCTTAATGCTTTCTCTTAATGCTGCCTCTTAATGTTGCGATTTGATTTTAAATTATATTTCCTAATTAGCAAAGAAGTCCTCAATTTGACTGTATATAATGTGCATCAGATTTGTTCTTGCCTCAACGCTTGCCCACGCAATATGCGGTGTGATAATCAGCTTGTTTGAATCCTTTATCGCACGGAGCGGATTGTCCTCACTCATAGGCTCCTGCGCCAACACATCAAGACCTGCCGCCGCCAGCTCTCCATCCATAAGCGCCTGTGCCAGATCCGCTTCATTCACTATAGGACCTCTGCCAAGATTTAAAAATATCGCAGATTTTTTCATCTTTTCAAACGCAGCCTTGTCCATCAGACCAAGTGTGTCATCCGTAAGCGGTGCATGCACCGACACGATATCAGACGTGGCAAGCAGAGTATCAAAATCCACCCTCTCATAGCCCGGCTGCGAATTTCTTCCTGATGTAGAATAATAAACCACATGGCAGCCAAAAGCCTTTGCGATATCAGCCACGCGTCTTCCGATATTTCCAAGCCCCACGATGCCCCAGGTCATACCGCTAATCTGGTGAAACACATTGGAAAAATGCGTAAACGACGTATCACCCACATATTTCTCGCTCTTCACATAATCATCATAATATCTCAGCTTCTCAAGCAGATAAAATAGCAGTGCAAATGTATGCTGCGCCACAGTCTCTGTAGAATACCCTGCGACATTTCTCCATTCAATGCCTCTTTTTGCCAGATATTCTTTATCCAGATTGTTTGTGCCTGTTGCAGTCACACATACGAGCTTTAAATTTTTTGCCTGTCCTATAGATTTTTCATTTACCTCAACCTTATTTAAAACAATCACATCAGCATCCCTTGTGCGCTCCGCTGCTTCCTCTGTTGTCGAAAAATCATATTTGACAACCTCTCCGAGCTTGTCATATTCGGAAAGGTCGATGTCGTCACCAATTGTTTTGGAATCTAAAAATACTATTTTCATGGTTTGTTTCCTCTGTGCTATATATTTATTCGATTTTATTTTTGGGGGTAGGGACTTCGCACCGGCAGGCTGTGATGGTGCGCCGGCATATGGTATATTCCTCAGAAATATATGAAGTCAGCCACAAAAAATGCATCCGGATAGTCTGTTTTATCAGTCTGCTTTTTATCGTCACCGAAGTTTAATGGAACCTTGTGACAGTTCATATATTTCTTCGGAACACACCATATGCCAGCGGTAATGCAGGTTTGCGTGTGCGAAGTCATCTCAATAATTATCTATATTTATCAATGTATTTCATACATATAAATATACATATAAATGTACACATAAATATACACATAAATATACACATAAATATACACATAAATATAGATATAAATATAAATATATTTATACCACATTTCCGGAAATAAAGCCACTGTATCAGTGTTTGATTAAACAAAGCTTAAGAAAGCCCACCATATTAATGATAAATTTCATCAATATGGTGGGCTTTTAATATTCTGCATCATACTTGCATGCAAACAGAAGCATTTTATCTCACAGAGAATTTGTAATCTGTCTCTGTGTGGTATGTATCACCTGCCTTTGTAACAGGTGTACTGAAGTTGGTCTCATTTATTGAGTTTGGATAGAACTGTGTCTCGAGGCAGAATGCATCGCGGTTATTGTATTTGACTCCGCCCTTGCCTTCCTGTCCCACGATAAAGTTGGCAGTATAAAGCTGGATTCCGACACAGTCGGTGTATACCTCCATCTGTATGCCACTCTCAGGAGAGTATGCTGTTGCGACCTTTTCTACTCCCGGAGCGGTCTTGTCTATTGCAAAATTGTGATCATATCCGCTTCCATAATGAAGCTGTGTATCATTTGCCTCGATATCTCTTCCGATTGGCTTAGCCTCTGTAAAATCAAATGGTGTACCCTCAACCGGTGCAATCTCACCTGTAGGAATAGCCTTGGAATCCTTTACAGGTGTGTAATGCTCAGCATTTATCTGCAATGTGTGAGTGTATACGCTTCCTGATGCATGACCGTTCAGATTGAAATAGCTGTGGTTTGTCATATTGAAGGTAGTTGTCTTATCTGCCTTTGCATTGTATATAATAGCGAGAGCATTTTCTTCTGTTACCTTAAATGTCACATCAACGACTGCATTTCCAGGGAAGCCCTGCTCCAGATCTGCATCCTCTATCTCAAAGGTAATCTCATCTGCCTTCTGCTCCTTAACAGTCCAAAAGCGCTTAGAAAAACCATTTGATCCACTGTGAAGACTGTTCTCATTGTCATTAGCCTCAAGCTTATATTCCACTCCATCAATATTAATCTTTGCATCGGATATCCTGTTTGCATATCTGCCGACAGTAGCACCAAAATAGCTGTACTCCTTCTCGTATGACTTCACATTGTCATATCCTAAAATGACATCTCTCTCATTGCCATCCTTGTCCTTTACAAAAATAGATACAACTGCAGCGCCATAGTCTGTCAAAAGTACTCTCAATCCACCGCCATTGCTGATTTCGTAAAGCGATGCCTCCACTCCTTTTGATGTTGTACCGAAAGCTTTTTTACTCATGCCCCATATCCTCCTTTGGTTACATTATGTTTGTTGCATTTTTTGTAACTTTATGTTTGTTACATTTTGTTTTAGTACATTATGCTTTTTACATTATGTTCTGTTATTCTTTGCCTGGTAGCATTTCGATTGCATAATCGCATTTTTCTTATTCTACGCATTCCTTTGTATTTTACTTCTTTTGATCGCATAAGTAAACTTTTTCGTGCAAATATCCGATAAAATATTTATAACAAATATTTAAGTACAATTATACATTCAAAATAAAACCTAAAATAATAGTAACTGCATAGTTATAATTAAAAATAATAAGAGGATTAACATGAGTACACGAGTAAGTTCAGCAACAAATCTTTCAGCAACATATTTTATGAGAAATTTTTATTCAAACAACCGCGATGCCATGAAATCATCCAAACGCAAAGAATATAGTATTACAGAGCTCGCTTACGATGATTCAACCGCCCTACACCGCGCAGCTAAAAAATTAAAGAACTACAAGTATTCGGACGACGAAAATACCGATAACATCCGCGGAACAGTCATGGCTCTTGTTGACACATACAATAATTCCATTGATTCCGCCTCAAACAGCAGTTCAACCTCCATGAAGCGTTATGCCAAGCAGCTCAAAAAGCTGGCAAGCAAATACAGCGACGAGCTTGAGGACATTGGCATCACAATAAACAAGGACGGTACTCTGAAAGCTAATGAGGAGCTCATCAAAAAAGCCGACGCAGACACTCTTAATTCTCTGTTCGGAAATGACAATGACTTCACAAGCAGTCTGTATCGTGTCTCACGCCAGATGAGCAGCTCGTCATATGATGATTACTACACATCTCTGCGGGCAGGAAGCAATATAAATCTGACGGTGTAAATCTAACGGTGTTTTTTATAATGTAATTTTAGCATTTCAACTGTAGAATTTCGACTTTGCAAAAGAATAATAGATAATAAATATTTGGCTGTCTTTTTTTAAATTAGAGCAAAAAAAAGACAGCCATCGTTCTGCTGTCTTTTAGGAGAAGGTATTTTACTATGGGGATAGTAAAAAATATATAATGTATTGGGGGGTTTTTACAGTTATTATAGTATCACCTTGGCCTCTGAAAGTGTTAACAAACATGCACAAATTTTCGATTATTTTTTGTGCAGTTTTACTAATTAAAATACGTTGTCCGGAGTTCGAACCCTCCGATGTCTTGCATTAAAAAACGCCTCTCTAAGAGAGACGT
>UMDO01025729.1_pt1 | contig 10294 bp, 10 predicted proteins | sample 1964511 | NCBI WGS metagenome assembly UMDO01 (sample SAMEA4835996, study PRJEB28245) | human gut metagenome | biome: gut microbiome; material: fecal sample | place: Denmark | collected 2008 | reverse complement strand
TAATCAAATAAACTTTTTTAAAATCAAACAATTTCTCTGATTGAATATCTATGCAATCTATATATGAAAACTTAGATTCACTTCCTTGAACATCTATGTCATACGATTCCACATATTTTTTCGATGCCCTTCCATGACCTGTTATTTTAGATTTATATCTATAATCTGCTCCACTTAAATAAGACACTAACTTTTTCCATACAATATCCGATCCACCTTCATTATCTGAAATATCAATTATTATTTTATCCCCATGAAAATCTTGAAGCTCTTCGTTTATTTGAGCCAATGAATTTAACATACTTATATCAAAAGAATGAAACTCAATCACAAAAAATTCTCCGTCTTCATAGCAATCAACACCTCTATCATTTTCTTCATGCAAATAAGAAGTGCCTTTTCCTAGTTTGGAATACGAATCAAACACCTCTTTATCCATTAGTTTCTTATAATTCCAGTTATTCTTACTGATTCTTTTGTCTTGAATTAAATTCTTATACACTTGATGTATTCTATGATATGAATCCACATCTACAATATTGAAATGGCCTTTTGTCTCATAATTGAAATAAAATTCAATTAAGTCATTTAAAAATTCACGATCATTTTTACAATTCATTATCTTATTTAAATATATTTGTTTTGTATCTAAAGTCGGAATAGTATTTAACCTAAAAGAATTTGTTTCAACCACACGTATAAAATATAAATAATCTAAAACATATCCTATTGATTTCCTATTTATATAAAAAATCCCACTCAAAAATACAAATACAATCATCAAACATATAATAAATTTTTTTCGCCATTTTCTCATATTCATTCTGCCTTTTATAAATCTCAATGCGCATGCTCAAGTAATTCATAATACATTTGTTTTGTCTTCTTTTTCGTACCCAAATTAAACACGTAAAACTTGGTTGTACCTTTTTCATTAAGAACAATATAACTTTTATTATTCGCATTGATATACACTTTACCCTTATATATGTATTTTAAAGTTTTTTCACCTTTTTTTATATTTACATTGGCATCTCCAGAATAATAATCATCATTACCCCATCGATAGCCATTAGCTACAATCTCAAACTTTACGTTATCATAAAACTGAACATCTTCTATATTATTAAGCGAAATAACTTCATTCTTTTTAAACTCTATATAATTTTCACCCAATTTAGCGTCCACTTTAGGATTATCTTTGATACTTGTATACGTAGCATAAATACCAAACACAGCAAAAACCACGAGGCCAAAAATTATTTCTACTTTCTTGTTCTCTTTTAGTTTAGGAATAAATTGAAGTGGAAGTGCAACAAGACAAGCAATCAAAAGAAGGATGAGTTCACCATAAAATCGATTATTCATAATCATTTAACCTTTCAACACTGTTTGTTTAAGCTAATAATAACATAAATGCCATTTAAGGGTGTCAAAATTCATTTTTTAGTACTCTTAAACGCGCTTTTTCTATGTACATCACATAGAATATATATTATTTAACCGCAAGTTACGATAAAAACAAATCAAATCTTTTTCATCTCAGCTATTCTAACTTTTATAATTCAATTGTTTCATCATGATATATTAAACGCGTACTTTCTTAGCACACCACTTCGAAACTAAATACAAAATTACACTATATAGTCCAATAATTATAATTCCCGCAAAATATCCAAAATAACTAGTACCTAATAGGTTCATTCCAAAATCTCTGTATGACATTGGATTGAATGTATTGATCTTCTGCATGTTTCCTAATGGCGATGCAAAAGAACAAAGACCCAAGACAACTAAAAATACAAGCAAAGATAAGTATTTGTTTTTCATAAGTTTAGATAATACAGTTATGAGTAGGACATAAAATATTGTAGACAGCACAAGTCCAAATGCTACAAATAGTGTACATTGCCACAATGGCATCAATTCCATTCCTGGCGTTGTAAACTGATTGACACTCATATTCGTTAGTCCACTTGCCACAAGCTCAATATGATCCAATCCTTGTGTATCCCAATAATGAAAACCAGTAAATCCTGGCTTATAATATAAAACCGGATAGATCAGATTCGATACACCTTTAAAAGGTACAAGAACTATCATATAAACTAAAATAGGCAGGAAAACAACCAATAGAACAAAAAGTACGTCAGAAATCAAATTCCATCTCACATATTTTTTCTTTACTCCAGAAATAGTTAGAATTGTTTTTTCTGTCTTTGCTCGTCTTTCTCTTTGTTGAAACAATAGAAGTCCAACCAGCAAAGGTAAAACTACAGGCAATATATATCGAGCTATCTGTAGTGAAACACTGGATGCATCCACATATGAATATGTTATTGGAGTAAGATCATGTTTTAGCAAGTAGTCAAAGTAACGAGCCTGCTGCATTGAACAAAAATATAAATTAATATCATTTGATTTTTGTACAATTAATTTTTCATATTGCGACAAATCAGGTAATCCATATTCCTTCCTTAATTCTTCTAGAACATCTGCATGTTCAAAATAGGAATCATTAGGCATGTTTGAAGTCACCATATACCACTGTGCTTCCAACACACTCACCTTTACTTTATATTCACAATATGACTTCCAATTTTTTTCTTTTCCATCCTGCTCCCCCTTATCAATGGTCTGACGTATCAAATTTACTTCATCCATAAATTCTTGGTAAAGTTTGGGATCATTCTTTTGTGAAATACTTGCTATACTAATGCCTAGTGATGTTTGATATGGACTTTCCGTAAATGATTTTGTATTCAAAATAAACAACAAAGCAATCTCACAAATGATGAATAGTACGATTAGAATCAGATTTTCTTTCCTCTTTAAATTAGATTTGATATTGAAAAGCACATAAGTCCACATTTATCTCACCAACTCTCTTTTTTTGAAACATTGTAATGAAATCAAACTACAAGACAGAAAATACATCAAGCTTATAATAGCAGCCAGGACAACCTGCTTATGAATAATCAAGTTCACAAAATCAATATGTAAAAATGGAATATACACAAAGAATCTAGAATAGCCTGTTACATTTCCTAAGACAAAGAAAAGTGCATATAGAATTAGATTTACAGCTACAATAAATCCATTATTTAAACTGCATGTAAATAACAATGAAGATATACCTACCACAAATACACTTTCTACAACTAATAGAATAATACTTTTCGCAACAATTTCTTTCACTGTATACATCTGATTAAAGTAAAAGTACGGATAATCACAATTTCCAATTCCAAAAATCAATCCAGAAAGAACGATAATCAAAAGCATCACTATTATCAAAAAAGCTGCTGCAAACAATGAAAACTTCATCTTATTCAACAGTATTTTTTGCTTTGAAATTCTTGAAACATATAAGTTTTTATAAAACCCACTTTCCATTTCCAAACCGAATATATCGCATAATAATATGCATAGGATCAACATGACAACCAAATACAATTTTTGATTAAACAGTTCATTGAATATATTAAAAGTATTAGGTTCATATGGACTATTCAACATTTCAATATGATTCTTCTTTAGATATTTCAACTGCTTTGTTTCATTCTGCAAAGTTTGAACATCTCTTTTCTCAAAATCATTGATGATATACCCCTCATTATTTGCCTGCAACATCAAATGATTCCAACTCAATTTTGATTCTATAAATTCATCTGTTTTATTTTCACTGTTGTAGTAAAAGTGAATCAGACCACTCGCATTGCGATAAACCTTTTTCCAAAATTCAGACTCTTCTTCACTTCCTGCTTCATCCATTCTGTTTTCAGAAATTCGATAGGCCTTTTGGTAGATTTTGATTTGAGATTCATTATAGTGTTTATCCATATAAACGTTGTAACCTATAAAACAAATAAGAAAGAATACAAGAAATCCAAATACACCGACATTTCGTTTATTAAAGATAAACTTTTTAAGTTCGTACATCATAATGATGCCTCTTGAATAAACTCATTGTATACATCTTCTAATGTTTTGTGTATTTGAGTAATATTCTTCACTTGAACCCCTTGCTTTTCTAAATTTGAAAGTACTTCCATAACAGAATTTACTTCTAATTTATAGGTGTTTCCTGTTTGTTCTATGATTTGCAAGTCTGATTGATCTGGTATTTTTCTATCCGTTTCTAATACATATACATTTTCTTTTTCTTCCATGGAAATCTCTTTGATTTTCCCAAAATGAATACCTATAATTCGATCTGCCATTTTTTCAATTTCACCTAACTGATGACTTGAAATAAGTAAAGCTACATTCTTTTCCTTGGCCAAACGTATCAATTCTTCACGTAAGCCTTGAATCCCTGTAGCATCCAATCCATTCATTGGTTCATCTAGTAACAATACTTTAGGTTCTTTCATTAAAGCCACAGCTAAACCTGTTCTTTGTTTCATGCCCATGGAATATTGGGATACTGCCTTAGTTTTCAGCTGAGAACCAATCTGAGTAAACTCCATCATTTCATGTAGTTTTTCTTTTGAAGCATGATTTAAAGTGGCCATTAATTCCAAATTTTCTTTACCTGTCATATTTTCAAATAATCCAGGACCTTCAATCATACACGAAACATATGATAATGCTTTTTCCCTTTGTTTAACTACATCTTCTTCGCAAATAGAAATAGTTCCTTCATCCATATTTATCAAATTACACATACATTTCATTAATGTGCTTTTCCCTGCACCATTTTGTCCAACAAAGCCAACTATTTCACCAGGTTTCATACTAAAAGAAACATGATTTAATACAATTTTATCTTTGAAACTCTTAACTACATTTTTCACCTCAACTACATTTTTCATCTTTCTCATCCAACTTTCTTTTTTAGTAACAGCACATCATACACGACAAAATAACTAGTAACTATGTATATTTATAGATTAACTGTAAATATTTTACATAGTAATGTAAGCACACTATATTTTACTGTAACCTTTTACATATTATATATCACCTGTCGTTTATTTATTCAATAACTTTTTTATGATTTAACATATCCAAAATAATCTTACATGAAAATAAACTCAGACCGCTCACCGACACTATTCTTGATCATATTAAAAAATCATCTTATACAATTTCAAAAGGTAAATTTTTTTCAAGATAATCATTCAAAAATCGAATAATAAAAAAGAGAGTCATTTCATAAATTGAAATGGCTCCCTTCGTGGATTAGATGTCTCTGTCACCATGGAATATTCATTAATAATTCAATCCATTACTGATTCATAAATAAATGGTAAAAATAATTCTTCTTGCAAAGCAAATCTTCAAATGATCCATGTTCTACAAGTTTTCCATGTGATAAAACCAATATATCATCAAATTCCTGTAGCATTTTCTTATGAATCTTATGCGTTACATAAATAATGGTTTTATCGGTCAATTCTATAATATTACGTTCAATTTTTTCAGTATTAATACTGTCAAGGCTTGATGTAATCTCATCACACAACAATAAATTATGACAATGTAGTTTTGCCCTTGCGATAGATATTCTTTGGATTTGTCCTCCTGATAAATTGCCTGCATCTTCAGAAACAAATTGATTCAAATCTAAATCTGAAATATTCGCAAATTCCATTGCCCTTGTCAAATCTTCTTCAGAAAATTTCTCTCCTAAGCACAAATTTTCTCGAATAGTTCCTGAAAATAAATGTTCTTCTTGCCGGATGATTACCGGTTCTTTGTCAAATGAAATGATTCTTCCTTTTTGAATTGAATAATAACCCAAAATCAATTTTAATAAAGTCGACTTTCCTGATCCACTGTCTCCAACAATCGCATATTTTTTTCCTTTATCAAATTGGAAAGAAAAATCCTTGAATATAGATTCTTTGTTTGGAAATCCGAAACTCACATGTTCAAAACAAACTTTATTTTGATTTTCTGAAATAAGAAGTGTTTTATCAGTTTCTTTCTTATCGATCATTCTAATCAATCTATCATTAATGCCTTTAATAGCCACAAAATTTCCATAATACGAGGCCATAGTATACAAACAATCAATAAAATTATTTGAAAGTGTCACCACAGACATGAAATATGTAGCACTAAAATATCCATTTGAGCTCAATATTGCTAATGCTAAAATAAAACACATTTGTCCAATTACCGCTACGGAATTGGCATATGTTGTATTTAACTGAGTAAAGAAATTAAAGTGGAAACATTTATTCTCATAATCATCAATATTCTCTTCACCTTTACGAATATAATGTGGTACAACACGATAATCTTGAATGATATCGAAACATTGAAATAACTCTCTCAATTTTGAATTATATTCTTGGCTTTGTTCAGATAATTGATTAGATGATTTCTTTAATATCTTCGCAAACAGACGTGGAACGGCTATCGTAAATATAGCAATCAAATCCATCATAAAAAAGACAATCCAGTTAACATGTATTAAATAAAAACAAATACACAAAAACACAACACATTGAGTAATCATTGATAGAAAAGGAAAGAAATAATTATCATCAACCATTTTTACATCATTTGTAAATAAAGATAAATATGATCCAATTGAGTTCTCATAAAATTCATTATGATTTTGATTAAATATACTACGATAAATATCTTTGGATAAGTCTGCCCTTAATTTCTGTCTATATTTTGCTTTATATCTTGAATTCAAATACGAAAACAAAGCTTGATAAATCATAAAAGCTATAATCAGCCATAAGCTTACAGTTATTTTAGACTCATCTTGATTTAAAAAAATGCCAGAAACATTTTCAATAATATAGGCTAAAAATAGGGGTGTTAAACATGTTAATAAATTGATAATCAGTGTGAAGCAAAATAATATTTTATTCTTTTTTATATATCTAATCATAATTGAATCTCTTTTATTCTCTCAGTGAATCTTTCTATATATCTAATATTGTAAACGTTTTTGCTTCATTTTCAATCATTTTTCATCATTTTCACTACCATACAAATGTATATCAGACAGTCAAAAAAGTATCACCATAAACAAGGACTATCACAGTACCTATGAAGACCACCCATTGCACCACATTTAAATCTAATGGCTTATATTTCAAAAGAAAATCATAAATTGAATCCTTGGAAAATCGTGATCAAAAAGCTATAGAGTGTTGTTCCAACGAGGAATGCATACAGTGAGTTGGGTTTGAATTGGTATTTTTTTCCAATTTATCACGAATATCTCCAACTTCATCAGATACACTTTTATTGATTTTAGATTCTTTCTCTTTCAGTTCTTTTTCTCGATTGTCCAGTCTTTCTTCCTGTTCCTTCACTTCTCTGTTCTAATCTTTACAATAAAGATAAATCACTATGACTAAATTTATACAGATATAAAGAGTTATAATAATACTTAATACATTTTTTAATTCATAATAACCATCAACCAAACGTGTAAATAGCGTCATACTTGCGCTTACTAACATAATAGATATCCCAGAAAACTGTGCAAATTTATCTTTCATATTATCCATCATCCCTTTCCGTTATAATCAAAATACTCGTTCGAATTAAAATTTGTTCACATTATTATGATCATTATCCTCTAATATACCTGCTAAGATTAAAAATTATTGGTTCCCATGGGTATCAATCTCCTTATGTGTTTTTTATAGATTATAAATCAAAATTCAATGCTATTAATACTATTACAGTTCAATAATAGATAATATTGTTCACTTCTCTATAGTTTTTATTTACATCATTTTTATAAAAATATAAGTCTTATAAAACTTATATTTTTTGATATCTAAAAGGGTTGTATCAGCAATCCCTCCCTTTTTATTTGTTGTTCGAGCCTAATATTAGCTATAAACCGTTTTGGGGTATATGCGCCCCTTATACTGTTTTATGAAATAAGACAAATTGCCTTATCAGATTATTAACAAATAAAACTTAATGTATTGATATTATTCTTAATTAATCCATATATGAAAAACCGTTCCTAAAGTATCATCACATTTTAACTGAAGTGTGATAGTACCTTTTAGTATATCATACACAATCAATTGATTCTCCGTAAGAAGTAAAAGATGATTTAAGTTTAATCTTTTAATATCTACAATTCTTTCATTTTCAGAAATGGCATACGGTGAAATATCAACAAATTCGCTTTGCAATGTTTCATAATTAAAAATAGTAAAACCCAGTTTATCTATAGTTATCGATTCATGTGATATAGCAAGAAAATCATCTCCAATATCATAAATATCGGAAGGAAATATTTCTTCAATCGTATAGAATTCACTTGTTGCGTTAACTAAGTCATATCTATATATTGCACCAGCATATATTTTTTCTAAACTATCAAGATCTCGCCACCCCGCTGAAACAGCGTATAAATAATTTCCTTTTGTAATAACATCATTAAAGAAATATTGCTTCTCTTTATTGACTTCAAGTTCTTTTATTGTATCTATTGAAAAATCACCATCATTTTTAGAAATAGAAATCAAAATATTTTTAAAATAATTCTTCCCATTTTCAACTTCTGTGGCTTCAACCTCTGTTCCAATAGTATAAACTTTATCAGACGAAGTAATGAAATCACTAAATAACATATCCTTCTCAAGTTTTAGATATTCCACTTCTTCTAATTCTGGTGTATAAATTGAAATAAACGAGTTTTCTCCTGTAGTAGTTGCAAAATAGTAATTATGGGAAGCTCCTGATGATGTATATGCACAATGGTCCGTTTGATAACGATAAATTAACCCTGTGTTGAAGTCTATTGAAACTAAAGATTGCTTATCTCGACCAGGAAAATCTTCTTCGGTAAATACTAAATACTGATTTAACAATTCAGAACGATGAACCACAGGGTTTATATTCGTATTTATAATCTTAATATCTGTTTTGGTTATTTCATTTAACTTTTCATCATTGAATTGATAGCCAATTATTCCATCGCTGCCTAGCACATAAAAATCAACCTCGTCTGAAGTTTCAAAACGATTTGTTTTTTGACAACCTACTGTTCCAATCAAAAGGAATGCGATTATACAGTATGAAATAATTTTTTTAATGTGTTTGTACAATTTAAACTGCTTCATAATCTGGGAAAATCATCTATTCCTATATGTAATTAATGTTTTAGAATTTTTAACAAATTCTCCTGGATGTACTGCGATTGCACCACCCATTATTTCTAATCTATTTTCTTCATCATGAAATTTCACACACATTTTTAATCACCTCCTCTATTTTCTTTGCGATCTTACGATCTTGTATGTACTGGTCTGTATTGACCATTGTCTTTTCTTTTGACACATAAATAGCTAATACAGTTTCATTCTGTAAAACAATCTTTACTCCAACATATAAATATGGATCCTGTAATAAGCCAGATGGTAATGGTCCACCTGGAAGCACAGCTGTAAATGGAATTCCTTTCCCCTTATATTTTGCCTTTTCATTTAAAACAGATACTCTTATCACATCATCATAAGAGTATTTTCCTTGTGTTCCAGTAAGAATCTCAAATTGTTTACAAGAATCATCAAATTTAACATATTCATTTAAATCCATAAGTTTTTCCGCCTCACCATTTTGTAATTCATAAACATGTTATTATGCTTCTTCCATATATTTTGCCTTAAACGCAATACAACTTCTCTCTTTTCCAAACAATCCCTTTGTTTCCACACGCCCAAGCCCATATGCCCAGAATGTAACAGTTTGACCTTCTTTAAAATCAAATTCTTTATTGAAATCAAGCACAGAAACACGAGACTTATCATCAAAGATATTGATCATATATCCTCTAATACCTTTATAATCTACGCGAGCTATGATTTTTCCTGTATATGTCAATTTCTTTCCATACCACTTAGAATGTGTAACCTCCAAATCCGATTGATCAGGCGATTGTGACTCTGCTTTAAAGGATGCTTCATCCACTTCACTGCATTCAACTAGAATCGTACTTTCTAATCCCCGATATTCAACAGTAACCTCTGAAGTCTTTCCAGCTTTTAATGTGACAGGCTCTTTGACAGTCCAGCCTTCCGTAATGAATTCTTTTGTACCATCCTCATAATAGGCCCATACACCAATCTTCGACTTATTATCTATAGTTTCATTCGCTTCTGCAAGACCAGTATATAAGGCTGTCATATTCTCTAGCTTTTCCTGACTAGCCTCTACTTTTTCATTATTTGGTGTTATATTCGAACATCCACAAACCAAGAATACACTTAGCAATGCCGCTGCATACTTCTTCATAGGTCCACCTCCTCTTCTATATTATCTTGTAGTCTTGGAAGCTTATTATCTATGATCC
>UMDO01024407.1_pt1 | contig 10423 bp, 15 predicted proteins | sample 1964511 | NCBI WGS metagenome assembly UMDO01 (sample SAMEA4835996, study PRJEB28245) | human gut metagenome | biome: gut microbiome; material: fecal sample | place: Denmark | collected 2008 | reverse complement strand
CCGTTTACCCATTCGTCGTTGAAGCAAAGTCCGTATGTCGTACAGGTATCGGTTCGCAACAAGTAAGAAAATTTTCCATTGCGTATGGGGATAACTATATTTCCCTTGGTGTGTCGGTCGAATACTTTTTCTGATGTGTTCAATAGAATGGCCGAGCTTTGGGGGCGGTTTATGACAGTCCCTTCTATGAGGCATTCTATTTGTACAGGCTTTTTCTTTTTGCTCAGGTCGATACCGAAGAGTTGCCAGTCTTCGCTTTCGATGAAATCGATTTGTTTTTCATCGGTAGGAATCGGTTCGAATAGTAATGAAATATCGACCAGCCCGGTAGAGTCGGTTTTTATTTTCTTGCCCGGTTCGATGCCTTCTGCACCTGTAAGTACATATTTCAGTCCGCTTTCCCGGCTTTGCAGATAGGCTTCTTTTTCTATCGAAAAGCCTTTTCCGGGAATACAACATACAGTCAGGTCGAGACGGGTTGCCTCGGGAGTACATACGACACGTTCGAGAGACAGATAGTTTGTCGAACTGTTGAGTGCAATTTCGGGTCGCTCTATGATTTTTGTGTGGCTGCATGCTGTTGTGAGCAGGAGAGGCAGTAATAGCAAAATCGTCTTTTTCATAGTTCCTGTTTTATGGATTAGACGCAATATGCGAAAAAAGGTTACACTTTGAATAGATTAATTTATCGGACTTGTTATATTGGGGGCGATTTTTAGCGACAACGTGCCGGAGTCCAATCTTCGAGATTGGATTTCCGTTGCTGTGTATCGTATTCGTTTGTAATTTTTATTCTGATTTTCTTCATTTTATTTTGTATATCACTAACTTTTTGGCAAAACTGGTCGTCGGACAAATGCGCGTATTTTTCAGGATTCAGCTTCATGTCCCTCAACTGGTCTTCCCAGCCGTTGTAAGCTTTGTTTGCATTCTGGTATGCCGCGAGGAATTTTTTATTTTGCATCTCCTTTTCCTTATTTTTTCTCGTAGAATGATTTTTAGTTTGTTTTGTGGATCTGTTCTCTGTTTCTGCCTGGGATGAATTACTTTCTGGTGTATTCCCGGCTATGCTTATCAAAGTTTGTCCTAAATCTGTTAATATATCTGCCGTATTGTCGGACTTTCCTTTGTCTGTTTTCAGTCTTAAAGGTTTCAGGGAGGTATTTTCGGGAGTTGGCTTACCGCCGTTTTGAGCCCATGTATAAAGTTTCAGCGCTTCGTCTGTATCTTTTTCTACTCCCAAGCCGTTTTCATAAAGAGTGGCGAGAAGGGTTTGTGCATATGTTACACCTTGTAGAGCAGATTTATAGAACCATTTAGCCGCCTCGTTATAACTTTTTTTTACTCCATTTCCGTTGAAGTAACAGCTTCCCAAGAAAAATTGGGAAATGGGATTCCCGTTTTGTGCCGATGGTCGGAGGTATTCGATTGCCTCATCATACCGATTGGCGTTATAGGCTTCAACCCCTTTGTTCAGTAAAATATCGTTTTCTTGTCCCTGTGCGGGTATTGTTGTACCGGCTGATATAAAGAAAACGAGAAGAAAAAATCGGAAATAGAGAATCGTGTTTCTTTTGTTTTTCATATCGGTAGATTTTCAATCAATATAGGAGAGTATAGATTTAGAGGGAAAAAGTATGATCCATTTTTTAAGTGGTTCGGTTTGAGAGGCTATCGTATGATTACAACAAAAATAACAATTTATTCCGAGTTTCGGAAGATCGGAGACAAAATTATGGGGCATAAAACGAAGCGTATATTGATAGATAGTGAATAGCTTGTTTAATTGTTTGTTGTTTAGCTTGTTATAGATATTTTCCTGATTGGGCCAATAAAACGAAACGTATAATTTGCTATAATTTCGGTATAATTTCCGAGGCTTAAAACGACGATCTTTATAATTTGCGTATAATTTAATGGGGCGTAATCATGCGATTTGCGCCCTTTTTTATTTTTTCCCTAAAATCCTTTGTCAATGGGCATTTGAAGGCATACCGGCCGCTATTCAAACGCCTTCGGGTGTATTGAGTGCCATTCTTTCATTCAAAACCGGCTGTTCCTTTCATGTCGGGCTGGTCTGGCAATGACACAGTATGCAATAAATGGGCTATAATCAAGCAATCTATGCTTATTTCTGGTGGCTTGGGGTTGTTCTAAGGAATGATGCTTGAATGGGTTTGGAGCGCAAATTTAACGGCATTTTGGTAATGCGGTTGTGGAAGGTCTGCCGACCTCTCTTTTTTATGTCCAAAATAGGTCCTTTTGGCATTAGGGTTACATTAAGGGTTACAGTTTAGGGTTACATCTTTTTTAGTTTAGGGTTACAAAAGTGGGTTTTTAGGGTACGCATGGAGAGTGGGTAAAATACCACTTTTTCAAAAATACCCCCGTTTTTTGATTCGATAGTACCCCCCAAAATACCACTCTATTTTTAAATACCGGCTTGTTATCTACCCTAAATTCGGACACTTAGCGTGCTTTTTACCCCTGAAAGAGGGGGAAACACCGATAAATAGGGGTATAAAAGGGGATTTATGAGGGCCATAAACAGGACGCTTCGATTTATTCGAGACGAATGACACCGATGACAAGTGCAACTGCGTGTATGGCGGAATAAGGCAGTTCGAAGGGGTCGTATTTGTCGTTATCGGAAACAATAAGTATGCGGTCGGGCGCACTGCCGGGTTTAATGCGCTTGATCAATGCGCCTTGATCGGTGTCGATTACATACACCTTATTCCACTGGAAAAAGATGTCGGTCATGGAAACCCGTTTGCAGGCGACAATGTCTCCGGAGTTGTATTTAGGGTACATGCTGGATCCTTTTACGGGAATAAGGAAGTCCGCACCTTTGAACATGGGCACGACATAACGCTCGCACTCGTATTCGAGGGCTGTCTGCTCGCATGTAAGCGCTCCCGCCATCGCATCGATCGGAATGAGGGGTATGCCTTCGTCTTGTTTTGTTGCCGGAATCACTACGGATTGCGTGCGTTTTTCTTGTTTGTTTCGATGTAAATCATTATTTTTATGCTCGTTAGGAGTCGAATCAAGTACGGAATGCGACGGTGTGATACCGTTCGTTTTGATCATTTCTCCACGACCTGTTAATAACCACTCAGATGAATAATTGGGATAATTTTCAACAATTATTTGAATCCATTTTGATTGAATATCTGTACCATTATTAATTGCTCTTGATAAAACGCCTTTACTTGCACCTATATTACGTTCTAAGGCACCGATAGTTATCCCTTCCTTTAAAGCAATTTCCTGTATCCTTGATAAAATTGTCCCCATTAGTTGAAAATTATTTCCATTATATTTGTTTGGTTGAAAATTATCACCTATATTTGCAACGTGTTCGATTAGGAACGAGCCTCCAAATATATGAAAAAGGGGCGAGAGTAATGAATTTTAAGGATTAAAGAAAATGAAAGCAAAAGTAATCATCGCACAAGCAAAGGCCGGGACAGCCGAACTTCTTTACGGATTGGTTAAGAAAATGGCCGGAGAAACAGCAATCAAGGCTTATCCAAGTGTGGACTTCCAAGCAGTATTTTTCCCGGTTGACAGATACGATTTAAGTTTTGTAAAGCGAGTGCTGACGGATAAGGGCTTTTCTTTCAAGATTGAGAATGCAGAGTAATAACAGTAAAATAAATGGATAGGGATTATGGGAAAAGGAAATAGGAGAACGTGGAAGGTGAAACTTACCAGATCGGACGGTACAGTTTTCCAATGGACATTTGTCTGCACGTTGAGCCATGCCAGAGACTTGGTAAAGGGGTATGTACAGAGTTGTGTTTACGACTGTTCATGGACGATGACAGATGGAGAGATAACGATAGAGGGTAAGTCGGAAATATACGAGGACAGGCGAGGTGAGAAAATAAGCTGGATCCGTAAGAAGGCGTCAATAGATGAAAGTGTTGAAAGATAACGAAAAACCAAGCGTGACAACCCGGAAGGCGTTAAGAGACGGGTGACGGAGTGGAAAGACACCGGGGTAATGGTTTTTGCGTTGGGGTTCGATTCCCCATACCCCTCAAATATAAAATGATTAAATAAGTGGGACTATGAAGAAATACATTCACATTACGAAAGAAGACCGCGAATTTATCGCGAAAGCATTTGGCATTACCGAGCGCAGCGTTTACAATGCCGTTCGGTTTGACGAGAAGCGCGGAGGATCGGATATGGCAAAACGAATCCGCAAGATGGCATTTGAGCGTGGCGGCATACTGATGGCTGTAATACCGATGATTGATACTTTCCACGACCACGACATGGTTACTCACCAGTATTGCCCCAACGGAGCGTTGATAGAGCTCGACCGCAATGATGGCATGGTCTACGTGATATTCAAGGGGGAGACGGTCAAGACCTACGACAACCCCAAGATCAGTGAGATGGAATCGATACAACGCGAAGCGATGGCTTTGAGATAGGGGAATGGTATGGAATTTTTCGGCAACAAACTTTGCATATCGGCGCGTGAGCTTGTGGAGGGTGGCATCATGACACTCCCGAATTACAAGCAGCTGTCCGCCCGTGGGCGTATCGATGTGGTACGTTCAGGTAAAGGGCTTGGACGGTATGCTTTGGTTGCTGTTGACAGTCTGCCTACCACCTACAAAGAAAAGGTAGAAGAGAAATACCCCGGCGGTAATGCTGTGCTGTTACGCGGCTGGATAATATCGAACTACGAACTTGACCAAGCCGCCGTTGCCTATTTCATGGATTGGGCTGCTAAGCAGCACAGCAACAAGGCTTCGGCCGAACTTGCCCAAAAGTATGCGGTGAACGCATCGGTACTGAACACCTGCATCAGGCTGTACAACCGCAGCCGTGATTACCGCAAGCTGATGGGCGAGAAATACAACTGGGACATGATGGCCACTGCCATCGAGACGCTGCGCGAGGAGTTCGGCCACGACCTGCCGGCATCGACACTCCGGTTCCGCAAAAAAGTGGCCGAATACAAACGCGACGGTTATGCCTGCCTGATAAGCGGCAAGTTCGGCAACCAGAGTGCAAGGAAGGTGGACCATAAGACCGAGCGGCTCATACTGAGCCTTGCCGCACAGGAGAACAAGCCATACAACAGCAACGTGCATGAGATGTACATCGCTTTTGTCTGCGGCGAGCGCGAGGCATGGGACCTGAGCACCGGTGAGATATTCAACCCCGACGACTTCACCGACAAGAACGGCGACCCGAAGGAACTGAGCGAGAGCACCATCAACAACGTGCTGAACAAACCGAACAACAAGCTGCTTGTCAACCATGCTCTCATGGGATATACCACGTTCATGCACGAGCAGATGCCGCACGTCCACCGCCATAACGGGGAATTCTCCCTGTCGCAAATTACGATGGATGACGTGGATCTGACACGCAAGTTGAAGGATACCAAGCAGCGTGTACATGCCTACTATGCCTACGACGTGGTGAGCCAATGCGTGGTCGGCGCGAGTTACGGGCGCAAAAAAGACCAAATGCTTGTCGTGGACTGCTTCCGAGACATGTTCAGGCTTATCGAACGCAACGGCTGGGGCATTCCTGCCGGCATAGAGGTGGAGAACCACCTGATGAGCGAATATAAGGAGGGTTTCCTACAAGCCGGGGTCGCATTCAACTTCGTCCACTTCTGCGCTCCCCAAAATTCACAGGAGAAATACGCCGAACCCCTGAACGGGGCGAAGAAGCGCAGCGTCATCCACAAGAACCATGCCGGCATCGGACGTTTCTACGGCAAAGGCAAGTGGCGCATGGAATACAAGAAAGTCAGCGACGAGACCAACGACACCTACGAGGACAGGGAGTATTTCAGCTATGAGCAGCTGGTGGCCGATGACCGCAGGGACAATGCCGAATGGAACAACTCGCTTCACCCCAACCAGAAGAAATATCCGGGAATGACCCGCCTCCAGGTACTGGTAGCGAACATCAACCCGACCCTGCGCAAGTACGACAAACTCACGCTGAGCCGCTTCATAGGCGAGCGTGTGGAAACCAGCATACGGCGCAACTCGACGGTGCGGGTAGCCTATGAGGACTGGTGGCTGAGCGACACGTCGGTGCTGGAGCGCCTGCAACCGAACGACTACAAGGTAACGGCCTACTATCTGCCGGACGAGGAAGGGAAGCCCACGGACGTGTACATATTCCAGGGCGACCGTTTTATCGATAAGGTAGAGAAAGTGGGGACTTACAACAGGGTGCTGGCCGAACAGACCGAGGAGGACGTGGTGAACTATATCGAGCAGCAGAAAAAGATAAGCAGATTCGGCAAATACGTCCGCGACAATGCTGTTGACCGGGTCGGTACGGCAATCATACAGCCGGAAAAGGAAGAGGCCGCAGAAACCTGTCCCGTCGAGGAAGTTCCGATGGAAAACTGCGATCTGCCCGATTATACGGCCATCGAAGAAGATTACCGAAAAAAAGCGTTTGAATCCCTTTAAAACGACATTAAAAACAATTCCGATATGATAACAGAAGAAAGTAAAAAACGGATTTCGGAAGCCATTTCGGCTCACCGGTCAAACTACCCGAGCGATGCGAAACATGCGGCCTCGCTGGGTATATCGAGTGCCATATACAGTGCCGTAAAAAACGGGCAGACAGAAAGGATTCTCAGCGAAGCAAACTGGATAACCATCGCCCGAAAGCTGGGTGTCAGCCTACGCGGGGAAATAGTATGGAAGCCAGCCCGTACAGCAACGTTCGATTTCATAACCTCGCAGTTGGAACTATGCCAAGCAGGCAGTATCAGCGCGATATTGTGCGACCTACCCAACATCGGCAAGACATTTACGGCCCGGTACTACGTGAAAAGCCATAAGAACGCCATCTATGTAGACTGCTCGCAGGTGAAGAGCAAACAGAAACTTATCCGTTTCATTGCCAAAGAGTACGGCGTGGGCAATAACGGCCGTTATGCCGACGTGTACGATGACCTCGTCTACTACTTGCGGTCGATCGAAAATCCCATTATCGTCCTTGATGAAGCCGGGGACTTGCAGTATGAGGCTTTCCTTGAACTGAAAGCCCTATGGAACGCCACCGAAAGGTGTTGCGCATGGTATATGATGGGAGCTGACGGGTTAAAGGAAAAAATCAACCGGGCCGTGCAATGTAAGAAAGTCGGTTACACCGAGATGTTGAGCCGTTATGGCGACCGTTATAGCAAGGTAACCCCCGATGACGGAAAAGAGCGTGGGCAATTCCTCAACGAACAGGCGCGTGTCGTGGCAAAGGTGAACGCCCCGGAGGGAAGCGATATCTCGGCCATCGTGCGGAAAAGCGGAGGCGGTCTGCGCCGGGTATATACCGAGATCGAGAAACTCAAACGCGTATAACCATGACCAAGCGAGCGTACAGCCCGAAAGAGATAGCCGCCAAGAAATGGACAACATTGTCTTGGGGCGAGAAGTGGAGCAAGCCGTTTGGTTTCCCCGCAGACACCGCCTCGTGGTTCATCAGCGGAGCATCGGCCAGCGGAAAAAGTTCTTTCGTGATGCAACTGGGCAAAGAGCTGTGCAACTACGGGACGGTGTTGTACCTCAGCTACGAGGAGGGCGTGAACCAGAGCTTCCAACGCAGGATGGGTTACCTGAAAATGGACGAGGTGCAAGGGAAGTTCCGGGTCGCAGTAGACGAGAGTTATGAAGAGGTCATGGAGCGGCTGAAAAAGCCGAAAAGCCCGAAGTTCATTATCATCGATTCTTTTCAGGTCGCTCCGTGGGAATATCCCGATGCCGAGGCATTGATGAAGCGTTTTCCGAGAAAGTGCTTTATATGGGTAAGCCAAGAGAAAAAGAGCCAGCCGATGGGAAGCGGTGCACTGAAGCTGAGATATATCTGCGACATGAAATTGCGTGTAGTGGGTTATAAGGCTTACTGTCAAGGGAGATCTATTGGTGAGCCGGGAAGCTGCTTCGTGGTATGGGAAGAGGGCGTGTTACGAACAACCAACCAACTGTAAAAATACAATTTTAATGTTCAACTAACAATAGCGAGGAATGAAGAAGAAAGTTTACATCAGTGGTGCGATAGCCCACTACGAAATGGAGGAGAGACGAAGCACCTTTAATGCGGCCGCCCTCCGATTGAAAGAACAAGGCTTTGATCCGGTGAACCCATTTGAGAACGGTGTCCCCGATGATGCCCATTGGAAGATTCATATGAAGGCCGACATTGCTTTGCTTGTAGGGTGTGATTACATCTATATGCTCAACGGTTGGGAACTCTCAAAAGGCGCAAAGTTAGAGCTTGATGTAGCAAGCAGCTGTGGTATCAAGGTGATGTTTGAGGGACAGAACACAAGTCGTGAGTATGTATGCTGCATCTGTGGAGAAATTTATTCCGGCTACGGAAACAATCCACACCCGATTAAGCATGGCGGAGAGTGTTGTCCGGAATGTAACAAGCAAGTAATAGCAGCAAGAATACAATTAGCAAAAAAAGAAGAATAATTATGGCTGAAAATCAGAAAGTAAGAATATTCTTTGAATTTGACCGTAGGGACTATGATAACGTAGTTTTCTTTATCGATACTAACATAAAGGACAGGGAAGATATAGAAAAGGTATGGAATGCAATGACTTCTGAAGAAATCATATTGCAAAAAGATTCATTTGCTTTATTGGGTTTATCACAACGAGATATGATGGCCTTGTTTGTTTCAATAGCGATTGTATGGGTAGAGGAAAAAGTAAAATCAAAATAGCATTATGAATAAGATTACAATAACTCTAAATACAGGTTGTAGAATTACCCTTAATCAACCGGAGAAATTAGGTGATTGCGAAAAGGATAAGAAAGTATCATTGGTATTTAATAATGGCCAAATCTATTCAGGATGGTTTGTTGGATTTTATGAGGAAGATGATGAGAACGACATCGTATTGAAAAGAGAGGACTCGAAATTCAATATCGGACTCCCTTATGACAGATTAGTAGGTTGGTATTACGAATGATAAACAATAGAAACATGACACAAGAGATAACCAATTTCGCGCGTTTTTACGCTTTGTTCAACCGGTTGCCCTATACCGGCGACCGTGAGGAGTTGAAGCGCCAGATCGTCCGGGAATATACGTCGGGACGCACAGAAAGCTTGCGGGAAATGACAAAATCGGAATACAACACATGCTGTGCCGGCATGGAAAAATTGACGGGGCGTAAAGACGAGATGAAACACCGGCGTTCCGTTTGTCTCAAACAAATGCAGCAATTGGGTATCGATACGACCGATTGGGCACGTGTCGATAATTTTTGCAGCCACCCCCGGATAGCGGGAAAACCATTTGCCCGGATAACATTCGACGAACTCCCTACTTTACAAAAGAAATTGCGGACCATTGCCCGCAAAGGAGGCTTGAAGCCTATTGAAACCACTGTCAAACAACCGGGGAAAACGGTCTGCATCGTTCTCGACCGTCATACCCTTATAAACTGAAACATTATGGAAAAGAAAAACGTATCCGCCCTTGAACGGGTGAAGAAAGAACTGGCGTTGCAGACTTCGGAGATGGAGCGGACCGAAGCTGCGCAATTCCTCGGCGAACTGGCCGACTGGGCCTATGCCAACAGTGAAGCGATGCTCATCGACGACGAGCCCGGAGCCGATGACATGGATTTTTACCAACATTTCGATAACGATTAAACCTTACGGCGATGGACAAAACCAGCATTCAAAAATTACTTGATGCCGGATATATATTATTAAGGGCAACCCAAGACGGCGGAAGCAAAAACGACCAGCCGAGAATCAAATATTCGGACACTTACGGCGTATGGCGGACATTGGAAGTATTTCCGAGCAAAGCCTCCCGGGACAGACGAGTAAAGGAGTTACTGAAACAAGAAAAATATTTATTGGATTAAAAACATACAACCATGAACGAAGAGAAGAAACAGGCCGTCATGATGACGGAGGCGCAACTTGCCGAGTATGAAGCCTACCAACGGGCCAAAGCCGCCAAGACGGCAAAGGAACAAGCCAAACGCGACCGTGCGGCCTACGGCCAGCTGGTCGATGAAGAAGTAACCGCCGCCCTGCCCCGGCTCAAAGAGCTGAGCGGGACGATTTCGGCCGTCAAGGGAGAAATCCTCGAACGGTTTTCCGCCATATTGCAGATGAAAGCCGATGTCCTGCGCCGGGTAAAAGAAGACCAGAAGTCCCATACCTTCACCACTTCCGACGGTACCCGCCGCATCACCATCGGCCGCCACCAGTGCGACGGTTGGAAAGACACCGTAAACGACGGCGTTGCCATTGTCAAAGAAGCGTGCCTCTCGCTCATCAAAGACGACACCACGCGGGCGCTCGTCAACCAAATGATGCGGTTACTCTCCCGGGACGCCGCAGGGAACCTGAAAGCCAACAAGGCCCTGCAACTGCGCAAGCTGG
>UMDO01016931.1_pt1 | contig 10502 bp, 10 predicted proteins | sample 1964511 | NCBI WGS metagenome assembly UMDO01 (sample SAMEA4835996, study PRJEB28245) | human gut metagenome | biome: gut microbiome; material: fecal sample | place: Denmark | collected 2008 | reverse complement strand
TTTCGCCCGCCTGTAGATTCATATTCTCCGGTTTCAACCGCAATTCCATTAACCAAGAGCTCATTCACATTCGACAATACAGTCGGCATACTAAGATTGAGATCCTTCGACAATTCCACTTTAGACGTTGCTTCGTGATTTATAATATAATTTACTATTTTTGATTTTGTAATATTTCTCTTTTCCGCTCCAGCCATATCCAAGGCTCCTTTTATAAATTGTTTTATAAAAGTATCTTATCCCTTCTTTGCCGGTTTGTAAAGGTTACAAATGCATTTTATTCTTCTACTTTCACCGGATTTGTCACGCTGACCTTGTGATCATACCATGTTCCCTTTTTTCCGATCAATGCAAGATCAAATTCTTTGTCCAGTGCCGGAACCGGAACGTCGAATCCATAGACCTCATCAGATGTTCCATCGCTGTAATTAATAGTATCTGTTGTAGGCTGAAGCAATTCTGCGCCGTCCTTCTGTGCGTCCTCGGCAGTTCCTTCGAACAGATTGACAATATTTTTAGACACCAGACTGATATGAATTGTCATTTTCCCATCCTCTACTGTCAGTGTTCCTTTTCCATCCATTGCTTCATTCACATGGAACATAGAGCTGTCTGTCTTAAATTCTGCTGTATATGTTCCGTCTTCCAGTGCTGCCTGCTCCTCATCTGCCTTATCTGCAGAATCCTCTTTTGTATCCGCCTGTTCTGTCTGTGCTTTTCCACTGTCTTTAGCCTCTGTGCTATTTCCACATCCTGTAAATACAGATGCGATCATAGAAACAGAAATTAATACCATTAATAGCTTCTTTTTCATCTAAATCCTTCCTTTCATTAATTCAAAAAAGGTCATGCCATTCCCTTTTCTCTGAACAAGCATGACCTTCTCAATATCTTCTTACAAATTACTCTGCATCAATTGCAGCCTGTGTATGTGCTACATACAGCTGCTGGATTGCCTGGATCTCTCCTAAACCTGCAATCTGAGTATCAATGCTGTCAAATGCTCCTGATGCCTCAAACTGGCTCTTCCAGGAATCATCGTCATCTCCGGCCATATCGTTGTTCGCATGGTCTCCTGCAACAACCATCAGCGGACGAAGGATTACTTTCTTATATCCTGCTTCTTTCAGTTTCTCGATCACTGCCTCGCAGGATGTATCTTCCGGCTCACCCTCTACAGTTCCAATAAATACATTGTCATATCCAAGCTGTTCCATCTGTGTCTGCATCTGAGAATAACTTACCTTTGCAGTATGAGATGTACCATGTCCCATGAATACAAATGCTGTTCCGTCTTCTTTTACCGCATCCAGACTGTCAAATCCTGCATCTTTAACAGCCTCTGCTGTGATTGCTTCTGCTACTGCTGCCTTGTCTGCATTGATAACAGTTGCATCAGCTCCTACTTCTCCAAGAAGTGGCTCTGCAATCTTAACAGATTCAAACTTATCTTTATATCCCTCTACTGCTGCTGTAAGTTCATCATACTCTGCACCATGCATCAGATGTGTTGGCTGTACAACGAGGTTCTTTACGCCATTGTCAACCGCTCTCTGCAATGCCTGATCCACATTGTCGATCTTCTCACCATCACGAGCCTGTACATGATTGATAATGATCTGTGCTGTAAATGCTCTTCTTACAGACCAGTCCGGATTTGCTGCCTGGATTGCTTTCTCAATACCACCAATATCTGTTGCACGGCTGTCATTGAAGGATGTTCCAAAACTTACTACAAGGATTTCATTTTCACCGATCTCATCAGCATTGAGCGGATCATCCTTGGATGCATCTCCTGTATCTCTTCCGAAATAATCCGGATCCGCATTCTCTCCCTCAACAAGTTCTTTCTGTGCATCTGTCAGTGCATCCCATGCTTCTTTCGCTGCTGTACACTGCTCATCTGTCTTGTCTGTTCTTTCCTGAACATAAATGTCATCGATCAGCTTCGCAACTTTATCTGCTGCTTCCTGATCACTGTCCTGTTTAGACTCTGTCTTTGTTGTGTCAGTGTTGTTGTCGCCCTTTGATCCACATCCTGCAATCATGGACACACTAAGTGTTGCTGCCAGTAAAACCATTAATACTTTCTTTTTCATTGTCATCCTCCTGATTTCTTATTCTCAGAAATGAAAACACCCTCGAATCAAACGAGGGTACGCAAAGAAAAACCGGTGATCATTTACAATCTATCTGTAAATAATTACTGCAGTCTAAATCATTTTCTTTCGTACGGCCAATTCCTCGTGGCATGAATTCTTCATTCCTGTACTGCGAAAGGCAGGTCTCCCGGCTGATCGTTCAAATGCTTCTGCTTCACCTTCCCGGTCTCCCAGTGGTCTCAAAACACAAGCTCACGAAATACGGTGACGAGTTCGTACAGGATTCTCACCTGTTTCCCTTTTCACCAGTCCAGATTTTCCACGTCGTTCCTCTGATCATTCATAATCAGGACGCCATCATCCATCTGACTGACACCTCACGCATCTGTATTAAATTATATGTTACAACGGGGTCATTCTATCACACTTACACAAATGCGTCAAGAAATGTTATAAATTGGAGGATTTGGCCTCATTTCCGACTTTGATTTCCTCAGCAAAAATGATACAATATCCCTCAGAGACAAAATTTGTAACTAAGGTGGTTTATTATTATGAAAGAATCTAATAGCCAGGCATTTCGTCGTGGTTTTCGCGATGGAATTCCGATCGGACTTGGATATCTTGCGGTCTCCTTTTCAATCGGTATCGCCGCAAGAAATATCGGCCTGAATGCATTTCAGGGATTCCTTATGAGTCTGTTAAATAATGCATCTGCCGGAGAGTATGCCGGACTGACTGTAATTGCTGCAAACTCTCCTTATATTGAGGTCGCAATTGTCACATTGATCACGAATGCACGTTATCTTCTGATGAGCTGTGCCATGAGTCAGCGTTTAAGTCCCGACCTTTCGTTAGGACACCGTCTGCTGATGAGTTATGATATCACAGACGAACTTTTTGGAATTGCGATCAGCAGACCAGGTACTTTAAATCCTTATTATACCTATGGCGCGATGGTAACTCCGCTTCCGGGCTGGGCTTTTGGAACTATGCTAGGTGTCATTGCCGGAAATATCATGTCACCGCGTATGGTCAGTGCATTTAGTGTTGCCCTCTTTGGAATGTTTATCGCTATCATCATTCCTCCTTCGAAGCAGAATAAAGTCGTTGCGGGACTGGTTACTCTTGCATTTATCTCAAGCTTCGCAGCAACTTGCCTGCCTTGGATCTCCACTCTGTCGGATGGTACCAGAACAATCATACTGACCGTCGTACTTTCAGCCGGAGCAGCGTTCTTCTTCCCTATACCGACAGAAGATGAAACTTCAGCTTCAACTAAGCAATAATAAAAACGTAACTGTTCAATTACTCAGAAGGAATAAAAATTATGACACACAATATTTATATTTATATTCTTATCATGGGCGGTATCTCTTATTTAATCCGCGTACTGCCGATGACCTTGATTCGAAAACCTTTGAAGAACCAGTTTCTTCAGTCCTTTCTATACTATGTACCTTATGTCACACTAGCAGTGATGACATTCCCGGCGATCCTTCATGCCACACAGTCTCCAATCTCCGGAGTTCTCGCTCTCGTTGTTGGAGTTGTAGCCGCATGGTGTGGTGCCGGACTGCTGCCGGTCGCAGTTCTTTGCTGCGCAGTTGTATTCATTGCAGAGCTTTTCTTGTAGAGTGATCTTATAGATTTTAGTAACTGTCGATGCCCTTTTTTCTGCCATTGATGCTTTTTTCGCTACCGTCGATACCCTTTTTCGTTTGGCGAAATGAATTGCCTTAATTTTCTGACATTTAAGACAATTTCTTTAAAAAGTCTAACGCAAAAATATCAAAAAAGGGGTTGCATTTTTCTGTAGCTTTGATATAATAACCATGTTGTTTGAAACAAGCAACAAACAAAACTCAAGTAATGCGGAATGGTGTAATTGGCAGCACAGCAGACTCTGACTCTGTTAGTAGGGGTTCAAGTCCCTTTTCCGTAGCTGGGAATTTGCTTCGGCAAGTTCCCTATTTTATCGGAGTGTGGCTCAGTTTGGTAGAGCGCTACGTTCGGGACGTAGAGGTCGCAAGTTCGAATCTTGTCACTCCGATGTTTTAAGAGATTACAGATTGTAATCTCTTTTTTGTTATAGTCTCTTTGTTATTAAGTCAATATTATAAACAAAATGCGTTGACCTCAAATTCACAAAAATGAAAATCGGTCAACGCACCATCATTATCTATTCATCAAATCTTTATTTTAGCTCCCCATCAAATACAACGGTTGCCGGTCCTGTCATATAAACTGTGTTCTTCTCCTGATCCCACTGAATCTCCAAATCTCCGCCAAGAAGCTTTACAGTTACTTCATCTTCTGTCAATCCATTCAGAATACAGGAAACAGCTACAGCACATGCTCCTGTTCCGCAGGCAAGTGTCTCCGCAGATCCTCTCTCCCAAACACGCATCTGTACAGTATGTCTATCCAGTACTTTTACAAACTCTGTGTTCACACGTCTTGGAAATCTCTCATGGCTTTCGAATTTTGGTCCGATTTCTTCAATCGGAAGATTATCAACATCATCTACATAAACAACTGCGTGCGGGTTTCCCATAGATACGCAAGTCATACGATATTCTTTTCCATCCACAAGAATCGGTTCATCTACAGCTTTATCTCCCTCAGCCACAACCGGAATTTCTGCCGGTGTCAAGATTGGGCTTCCCATATCAACTCGAACCTTCGCAACTTTTCCATTTTCTACGAAAAGCTGAAGTGTTTTGATTCCTGCTAAAGTCTCAACTGTAATCTCTGTTTTGTCAGTCAGGCCGTAATCATACATATATTTTCCAACACAGCGAACTCCATTTCCACACATTTCTCCTCTAGAGCCATCCGCATTATACATGGCCATCTCACAGTCTGCCACTTCCGACGGACAGATCAGGATCAATCCATCGGATCCTATTCCAAAATGTCTGTCACTCACCTGGATTGCCAACGCTGATGGATCTTCTACCTTCTCTTCAAAACAGTTTACATACACATAATCATTTCCAATTCCCTGCATTTTTGTAAATTTCATTCTCTTCTCCGTTCCACTGTCATCACTGACAGTCCTCTCATTTGTTATTGTTTACAGCACTTCTTATTCGTTACTGTTAACAGCATCCTCTTATTCATTCATAATTGTCAGCACCATCTGTGCTGTTTCGAGCATATTGGTCCCACTTTCCATACTGCTCTTCTGTAAATATCGATGTGCTTCCTCTTCTGACATGTTATTTCGTTCTATCAGAAGCGCTTTCGCCTGATCGATTATCTTTCTCTGAGAATCGTCTCTCTTTCGTATCGTTTCTCTGCGCTTTCTTCTCTTCCTGCTCTGTGTCTGCTGAATCATTTCAACGGTATTTACCAAATCATAAACTTTGATTGGGAGTGGAAGTCCTACAACCCCATCCGGCAGTCCATCCATCCACTTATCTGCTGAAGCCACCAAAAGCATGTCAAACGTATCCGGAAGAGATTCTCGTAAATCTGTATACTGCATATCTTGAAACCGATAACCACACACGACAATTCCATTGTTCCAGTTATCAGCATACTGCAAAACCTTAGCTCCTGTCAAACATACCGCAGATACTTCAATACCCGCACGAACCAAACTATTACGGATATTTACTGCATTTTCCCTCTTTGGGAAAACGACAATAATGTTGCTCATATCTGCTCACCTCTTCCGCTAACTACTCTTCTATCAATCCGTTCTCTCTAAATGCCAAATGCCAGGATACCTGAACTACAGCCTGTAAAGATAATGATCGATCTCCCAGTCTGTCACCTGCATACAATATTCTTTATATTCTTTCTTATTTGCTTTTATGATCTTCTCGGCAAGCTCTTTCCCTAATACGCTGATCAGCAGTTCATCTTTCTCAAGCTCTGCTGTAGCAGCCCCAAGCGTTCTCGGCAGTTCTTCCACTTGAAGTTCATCTCTTCTTTCCTGCGTCATCTTCTGAATATTTTCATCAATATTCTTCGGAGGCATGATCTGATTCTTAATTCCATCCAGTCCCGCTTTCAGAAGTACTGCAAGTGCCAGATATGGATTCGCCGTAGCATCCGGACTGCGAAGTTCCAGTCTTGAATTGTCTTCTTTCTCCATAGACACACGGATCAAAGGTCCTCTTGTCTTAGCTGACCATCCCATATAAACGGGTGCTTCATACCCCGGCACAAAACGTTTATAAGAATTGATCGTTGGATTTGTAATACAGGTGATTGCCTTCATATGTTTCATCAAGCCACCAATAAAATAATATCCTTCCTGACTGAGTCCGTTCTCATCCTCTGCGTTATAAAGTGCATTTGTTCCATCGTTTTTATATAAAGATAAATTAATGTGCATTCCTGACCCATAAGTCTCACTCTTCGGCTTTGGCATAAATGTCGCGTGCAGACCGTGTCGTTTTGCGATTGTCTTGACAACCATCTTAAATGTCATCAGATTATCTGCTGTAATCATCGCCTCATCGTAGTGAAAGTCGATTTCATGTTGCGCCGGCGCAATCTCATGATGTGAGGAAATAATCTCAAACCCCATATCTTCTAATGTTAAGATCATATCTCTTCTCGCATTTTCTCCAAGATCCAATGGCCCTACATCAAAATATCCTCCCTGCTCGTGAGTTACTGTTGTCGGTCTACCGTCATCATCTGTATGGAAAAGAAAGAACTCGCATTCCGGGCCAACATTCATCGTATATCCCATCTCTTTCGCCTCCGCAACAGCCTTTCTGAGTACATAACGCGGATCGCCTTCATACGGTGTTCCATCTTTTTTATACACATCACAGATCAGTCTTGCAACTTTTCCCTGCTGTGGTCTCCATGGAAAGATTTCAAATGTACTCAAATCCGGATATAAATACATATCTGATTCTTCCTCATCTGCAACCCCTTCCAAGGAAGAAACATCAAACATACAGCGGTTATCCAATGCTTTTTCAAGCTGTCCTACTGTTACCGCCATATTTTTCATCGTTCCAAAAATATCTGTAAACTGCAATCTGATGAAAGCGACATCTTCTTCCTCTACTATGTGAAAAATATCATCTCTTGTATAGTTATGCATTATTTTTCGACCTCCTTTATCATAAACTGATACGATAAAAGGGCGTTCTCCACCTAAGTTGGAAACGCCCTTGTTTCTGTGTTACATTATATCGACTGACTGTTTTCTTGTCAATTATTTCTGAATCAGTTCAAGAACTTCTTCTTTTACAGGCATTGCTTTGATCGCACCCTTCTTTGTTGTTACAAGTGCTGCTGCCGCATTCGCAAATGTCAGCATCTCTCCTAACTGTTCCTCTGTCAGATTCTCAAAATCATGATCAACCAGATAATTCAAAGAACTTCCACAGAAAGTATCTCCTGCACCGGTTGTCTCAATTGCTTTCACTGAAAATCCCGGTCTCTCTACGCGCATGCCTTTGTAATAAGCTCTACTTCCATCTTTTCCCATAGTCAGAAGAATCAGCGGAATATTGTATGTCTCCTGCAGATATGCGATTCCCTCATCATAGTCTTCCTTACCGGATACAAACTGAATTTCATTATCAGAGATCTTCAGGATATCACATTTTCCAAATCCATACTCCATCTGCTCTTTTGCAAGATCAAGAGAGCTCCACAGAGGCGGTCTCAGATTTGGATCAAAGGATACAAGGCAACCATTTGCTTTTGCTGTTTCTACCGCTTTCTTTGTCGCTTCACGCACACCTTCATGTGTCATAGAAAGTGTTCCAAAATGAAAGACTTTTGTATCTTTTACTACTTCTGGATTCACTTCATCTGCAGTAAGCATCATATCCGCTCCCGGATTACGGTAAAATGAGAATTCTCTGTCTCCATCTGGGAATGTATGTACAAATGCGAGTGTTGTATTCACATTTTCGTCAACCATCAGATTGGAGGCATCGATTCCGGCTTCCGTAATCGTATCTCTTAATAACGCTCCAAACTGATCTTTTCCAACTTTTCCTATAAATGCTGTCTTCTTTCCCATCTTGTTCAGAAGTGCCAGCACATTACACGGTGCACCTCCCGGGCAAGCCTCAAACATATTGTTTCCCTGTTCGCTTTGTCCATTCATTGTAAAATCAATCAGAAGTTCTCCTAATGCGATTACATCATATTTCTTTGCCATGAAGTTCTCCTCCTATTTCTTGTCTTATTGCTTGTCTTAATTAAAATATACCAACTCTTCAATTGGTTCTGCTGGCTCAATATTCTCTGCCTCAAGCACCGGTCCTTCTCCGCCGTATACGGACAGATTCGCATAACGCACTTTTGCACGAATTTTTACCCAGTCTCCCGCATTCAGCTTCGGCGCATAAGCGCTTCTGCAAACATATCCAAGGAAAGATGTATCATCTGCGCAGCAAGTCATTGCCATACGCCCCGGATAGAATACCTTAGACGGAAATGATTTTGGTTTCATAACCTTTGCAACAAATTCTACAACTTTTCCTTTATAGCGCTCCGGATGCTCCTGCATATCAATATACCAGATACCATAATCTTCTCTTGGAATCTCAATCACAGGTGCTTTGAGATCATATGGTACTTCGTCTTCAAAGATATTGTCTACCTCACCGTTCTCATCCTCAAAGATTACTTCTGCCTGAGGGCTTACAACCTTAACACTTCTGCGGTATCCTGCCAACGGTTTCTTATCCTCGCAACGGTTGAACAGAACAAGCTCTGCGCCCTTTACCATCTCTACAAACAGTGGTTTTAAGTTTGTCAAATACATCTGAAAAGTACTTGCATCTACCGTTGTGATCTTCTGCTCAATAGCCCAGCCTGCCGGAAGCTTCATCTTCTCAAATTCACTCACCTGCCACATACCGTTATACTCGATAACCACACGTTCCGGCTTGTGCTTCTTATTCATCTCTTCCAGCCATTCTTCTGTCAGATCTTCTTTATCTTCTACAGTCTCAATAACGACACCATACTTCAGCAATTCTCTCGGATCATACTCTTCTTCTCCCTCTTCACAAAGAATCAGAAGTGTCTTGCCGTCGATCTGGAAGTAGTCCTGTGACAATGTAAAATTCAGAAACTGTGTCTTTCCACTATCAAGAAAACCTGTCATCAGATAAACCATAACATCTGGCTCTTTCATCATATCTATCTCCATTCCGTCTCCCTTTCGCAGAAGACATCTGTTATTACATAATGCTACGCAGCCCCCTATGGGGTACTGCTTTGCTTATCCTTTTTATTTCACCTTAAATAATTCTGCAAGCTTGTCTTCGTTAAGCTCTGCTCCGATCACACAGATTCTTCCTGTGTATTCCGGTGCTCCTGTTCTTACTTCATGTTCCTCTGGAACCATATCAAAGTAGATCCACTCACCGTCTGCACCTGCAACCATTCCTTTTGCACGGAGTACATTTCCGTAAGAGCCGTCCTCTTCAAGAGTCTTCAGAATTGCACTGACCTCATCCTTTGTATAAGTATGAATTGTCTCTTTACCCCAGCTTGTGAAAACTTCATCTGCATGATGATGACCTTCATGATCATGATGGTGATGTCCGCATCCACAACTGCACTCTCCATCGTGATGATGGTGCTCATGCTCTTCATGATCGTGGTGATGATGCTCGTGATCGCACTCTTCATGATCGTGGTGGTGATGATGTTCATGATCATGTGCTTCCTTGGCTACTTCTGCGAGTAACTCATCTTCAAGAGATTTGCTTGATTCCATTGTTTCAAGAATCTTCTCGCCCGGAAGCTGCTCGATCGGTGTTGTGATGATTGGAGCTTTTTCATTCAATTCTCTTAACAGTGCAACACTTTCCTGAATCTTCTCCGGTTTTGCTTTATCTGTACGGCTTAAAATAACTGCACCTGCATATTCAATCTGATTGCTGAAAAATTCGCCAAAGTTCTTACGGTAAATCTTGCACTTTGTTACATCTACAACTGTTGTAAAGCTATTGAGCTCTGCATCAATCTCACCCTGAACATCCTGTACAGCCTTGATTACATCAGAAAGCTTTCCAACTCCTGATGGCTCAATCAGAATACGATCCGGATGATAAGTATCTACGACCTCATGAAGAGATTTTCCAAAATCTCCAACCAGTGAACAACAGATACATCCTGAATTCATCTCACGAATCTCAATTCCTGCTTCCTTCAAAAATCCACCATCAATACCGATCTCTCCAAATTCATTCTCAATCAATACAACCTGTTCTCCCTTGTATGCGTCAGAAAGAAGCTTCTTAATTAAAGTTGTCTTTCCTGCTCCAAGAAATCCTGAAATAATGTCAATCTTTGTCATTGTTCTCTTCTCCTCTTTCTATTATTTCAAATCCAATTCAACCGGACAATGATCTGATCCCATAATATCTGTAAGTATCTTCGCATCGTCCAGTC
>UMDO01018306.1_pt1 | contig 10520 bp, 7 predicted proteins | sample 1964511 | NCBI WGS metagenome assembly UMDO01 (sample SAMEA4835996, study PRJEB28245) | human gut metagenome | biome: gut microbiome; material: fecal sample | place: Denmark | collected 2008 | reverse complement strand
TCAAGGCGGAGATCACCAGTTCGAATCTGGTACGGGCTACCACGCATTTGATTCCCGGGCTTCCCATGGAAGGCCGGGTTTTTTATTTTCAAACAACCGTCTGCAATTCCCGTTTGAACCAGAGCTTTTCGTTCTGTCTATGGTCCTTGCGGGTACAATACCCAAGATATTTTGACTGTTAGAAGGAGTCTCATGACGGAGTCCTCTCAGCATACGTCTAAGCCCCAGGTCGAGGTTGAGGCCTCGGGCGGAGATGACAATAAGAGCGCACGCCGCGGCGCCATCTTTATCGGCGTCGTGCTGGTGGGTTATATCGTCTATCTGGTGGTAACCGGGCAGATGGGGCAGTTCTGGGCCGCAATGTCGAGCGTCCAGGCGTCATGGCTCTTTGTCGCGTGTCTTTGCATGTTCATGTATCTGTTCTTTGGCATTGTGGCCTATGCGATCGCTGTCTGGCTCGACCCCAATTCACCCGTCGGCATTCGCGACCTCATTTCGGTCGAGGCGAGCGGCATCTTCTTTGGCAACCTCACACCTATGATGATGGGCTCGACTCCTGCTCAGATCTACCGCCTGACCAAGGCGGGCCAAAATGTCGGCGAGGCCGGGGCCACGCAATTCACGCGCTTTATCGTGTATCAGTTTGGCCTCGTTGCCTGGGGCGCTATCCTGCTGCTTGCTCGCATGCCGTTTTTTGCCGAGCGCTATGGCGACATGACGCTGCTGTGCGTCTTTAGCTTTGGGGGGCACTGCTGCATCTTGCTGGGCATCTTCGCCGTCGCGCTCATGCCTAAGACCGTCACGCGCGTTGCCCATTGCATCATCAATTGGCTTGAGCGCATTGGTGTCTCGGCCACTAAGATCGAGGGATGGCGCACGTTTGTCGACGGCGAGATCTACTCCTTCTCCGAGAAGTTCAAGCTTTCAGCCGGACATTTTTCTTCCATGCTGCTCACCGTGTTTATCACCATGCTGCAGCTTGCGTTTTTCTATCTGGTGCCGTATTTCCTGATGCTTGCCTTTGGCCACCACGAGGTCGACTTTTTCTCGGTCATGGCCGCGAGCGCCTTTGTCCAGCTTCTGAGCTCTGCGGTCCCCTTGCCCGGTGGAACTGGTGGCGCTGAGGGTGGCTTTGCATTGTTCTTGGGTCATTTCTTTGGGTCGGCTTCGACCGCCGGCTATCTGCTGTGGCGCCTCATTACGTTCATTGCGCCGACCATTTTGGCTGCGCCCCTGTTGGGCCTTAAGAGCGCCCACAACGAGAGCATCCATGCGCGCTGGGATCGCGTGATGCGCAAACTCGGCCGCACGCCTCAGATGCCCTCTGTGGCCGCGAAGCCGCACCCCACGAATGCTGTTACCGTTGATCCCAAGAAGCACGCTCAGAAGGCTTCTGGGGCCGCTAAGCCGGCTCATAAAGCCTATGTGCGCCAGACAGGCGATGGTATTCGCGTATCTCCGTCGGCACTCAATAAGAAGAAGCATCCTAAGTCGCAGTAGGGCAGTCGTGCGTTCTTCATGACGCGGGGCATATTTGTGCCGTATGGGGGATAATCCTCTTACGTAGATTATCTCTCATCTGTTGATGAATGCTCGCATATCGAAGGGACACGCCCATGGCAACCAGCAAACCGCGTCTTGACCGCCGCATCGTTCGCAGCCGCAATGCCATCCTTTCTGCTTTCGAGCGCCTGCTCATGGAAAAGCCGCTGGCAGACATTACGGTGAGTGCCATCGCGCGCGAGGCCAATGTCGACCGCAAAACCTTCTACGTTCACTTTGGCACGGTTGACGGCCTGCTCGATGCCATTGCCGTCGATGTTGTGGAGATGATTGTCGACTCGGTCGAGAAAACGCTTGCTTCCATGGACGGCGACACCAACGAGCGCGCCCTTGGCGCGGCGGCGACCTTCTTTAAAACCGTTAACGAGGCGCTGTGCAACAACCTCGTGCTCAATCGTCAGCTGATCGAGAACATTCCGCTCGATGATTTTATGGCTCGTCTTCGTGCACCGCTCGAGCACGAGATTGCCGAGCGCGATCTGCTGCCCCAAGGTCTCAAGGACGAGATGTTCGACTACTATCTGGCGTTTTTGCTGTCGGGTATTATCGGTATCTATCGCACGTGGGCGCTGTCTGACGGCTCGGTTCCTATTGAGCGCGTCTCTGAGGTCGCCAACGACCTGACTCTCAACGGCCTGTCGAGTCTGGAATCTCGCTTCGAATAGCATCGATAATTCAACAACTTAAAGAAGTTGCGGTGGAATAGGGATTGTTTTGGTTATTGGAAGGCCGATCTAGTCCCTATTTCACCGCAACTTAGTAAAACTGTTTTGATGGTAAGGCGGAGCAGCCTCGAAGATGAGCCTCGAGACTGCTCCGCTTCATTTCTGAGCGTTTGCCGTGTAGAACAGCATTAATCGCCGTTTTTGAGCGTGCGGCCCTGCTTTTCGAACTTGTGCATGTCGCTATCGGCCATGCCCTGCGACTTGTCCTCGTGACGCTTGGCGTATAACGGATCTTCGGAGTCGTTCCAGATGCGGTCGGCGACAGGTGACCATGCCTCGGCGGCAGCCTGGGTCTTTTCGCGCAGTTGCTCGGGTGACTCCTTCTCGATTAGGTCGGTGCTCATTGCGCCACTCTCGGCGATCAGTTTGGGCAGCACGTCGGGATTCTCGAGCATGGGGCATGGCTTGAGGTAGTTGTCGTTGAACGGCATGTTCTCGTAGTACTTCATAAAGAGGGGAGAGCGCAGCGCGTCGAGTAAGCTCACATCGTGGATGTTGGCGTTTGAGTAGTGGATGAACACGCACGGCTCCACGTCTCCGGCGGCGTTGATGTGCAGGTAGCGGCGGCCGCCGGCGATACATCCGCCTACAAACTCGCCGTCGTTTTGGAAGTCGAGCGTAAACAGCGGCTTCTTCTCACGCATTTCGCGGATAAAGTGATACATGTGCTCGCGCTGCTCGGGCGTGGGCATGAGCTCGGAGGTTGCATTGCGGCCAACCGGCATAAAGTGGAAGTACCAGCAGAAGAGTGCTCCCTCGCCGATCATCCAGTCCATGTTCTCCTCGGTAGCAACCGTATCGGCATTGGCGCTGGTCCAACAGGTGGAGATACCAAATGGCAAGTCGCGCTCGCGCAGGAGTTTCATTGCGTGCTCGATCTTTGCGTAGGTACCCTCGCCGCGACGGGCGTCGGTGGTGTGCTCATTGCCCTCGGCGCTGATGGCGGGGACAAAATTACCTACGCGAATCATATCGTCGCAGAAGGCCTCGTCGATCAGCGTGGAGTTGGTAAAGCAGAGAAACACGCAGTCCTGATGTTTTTCGCAAATTCTGATCAGGTCGTGCTTGCGGACGAGCGGCTCGCCGCCGGTATAGATGTAGATATGCGTACCGAGCTCTTTGCCCTGCGTAACGATAGAGTCGATGTCTTCGAACGAGAGATTCTGCTTGTAGCCGTACTCAGCGGCCCAGCAGCCCGTGCAATGCAGGTTGCAGGCGCTCGTGGGATCGAGCAGGATGGCCCACGGAACGTTGCACTGGTACTTTTCGCGGTTCTTTTCCTGCTCTGGCCAAGCAAGCAGGTTGGCGTCGACAATGAGGGTCTTAAGCAGCTTGGTTCGCATCTGGGGATTAAGGCTGAACACACGCATGATCAGATCATACCAATTGCCGCGGCTCTTGATGACATTGGTGAATGCCTCTCGCTGTACAGGAAATACGCGATTGGGGACCAGCTTGTTCACGAGGTCCATGATTTTGTCGATGTTTTCTTGCGGGTTGTCGTCGAGATAATCGATGAGCTTGTTAAGCGCTGCACGCTCTGCTGACTGTGTAAGCGACATGGGTATATCCTTTCACGTGTGCTTAATGTGTGATAATACCCACTTGTAGATTAAACGAAGTCTAAAGATTTGTAATGTGTCTATTCAACGAATCAATTTAATTTGGGGTGAAGCGTTATACGCCGACACCTTCTAAGTTGCGGTGAAATAGTGTCAGATGGGGATGCGGACGATTTCTTGGGCCGCGCCTAGGCGTATCCATTGGAATCCTCCGATGCGCCTTCGCACGCTCGCATGACCTCGATACCATGCGAGCGTGCGAACTCGACGAGCTCTGCGTTGCGGGCGTTTATGGTGCCGAAGGCGGCGGGGCACATGATAAGGCGTGCGCAGTGGACGAGGAGCTCTTTGGCGCGGGCTATGGTTTTATCCCCGATTGGCTCGAAGGCGCGCTCGGCCACGCATTCCGTCGCTAGGTCGCGCGCGAGCTCGCAGTCGATGTCCCCTTCGTGCAGAACGCCCGCGTAGAACGCCTTGCCCTGCCGGATGAGCTGGCGAAACACAGCCGACCCCGTACCTGCGCCGGCGATGACGAACGTGTGCGCATCGCCGTGTGGGCGCCCAATTTCCACGCTGCCGAAGCTCTCGTTGAAGGTGCCATGTTGAAGGCCGTAGAGCTCGCCAATCGTCTCGCGCGTGAATATGTCCTCGGGTGCGCCGGCGCGGAAGACCCGGCCGTCCTTCACGCAAATCACCTTGTCGGCGCTTTTCTGCGCGAGCTCGAGTTCGTGGATGGACATGATGACAGCCACATTCCGCGATTTCGAAAGGTGGCGAAGTATTCGCAGCAGGTCGATCTGGTAGCGGATATCGAGATACGACGTGGGCTCGTCGAGCACGAGCACACGCGGATCCTGCGCGATGGCTCGTGCGAGCATGACGCGCTGGCGTTGCCCGTCGCTTATCTGCATGAAGTCGCGCTCGGCGAGCTCTTCCACATGTGCGGTTTTCATGGCCTCGTCGACCCGACTATGGTCGTCGGGCGAGAGTGTGCCCATTCGCCCGGTGTAGGGATGCCTTCCCGCCTCTACGATATCGCGGCAGGTGAGGAGCTCGGTCCGGGGTCGATTTGTCAGCATAACGGCAAGGTTCCTTGCGAACTCCGCCGTCTTCCATCGGGAAATCTCCCGCCCGTCGAGCTCGACCGCGCCGGCAAGCGGTACCAGATGGCGTGTGATGGTTTTCAAGATGGTCGACTTGCCCGAGCCGTTCGGCCCGATGAGCGCCACGACGTCGCCCGCGCGAACCTCCAGCTCGACGCCTTCGACTACGACCTTCTTGTCGTAGCCCGCCGACAGGTCGCTTATGCGGAAAAGCGGCGCTCCGTCAGCCTGCGTTTTTACCGGGGTTTCGAGGTTCGACTCCCCTCCGAGCGTTTTGGGCCGCGGCACGAATTCCCCCATCTACCTCACCCGCTTCTTCAGCATGAGCGCGATAACCACCGGCGCACCGAAGATGGCGGTGACGGCGCTGATGGAAAGCTCGACGGGAGAGAACAGCGTGCGCGCGATCAAATCGCAACCCGCGCAGAAGATGGCGCCTCCCAAGAAGCACGCAGGAATCACGCGGATGGGCTTCGACGACTTCAGCGCCGACTTCACGAGATGCGGAACCGCGATGCCTACGAACGACACCGGACCAGCGAACGCGGTCACGCAGGCGGAGAGCATGCTCGCTAGAAGGACGAGCACCACGCGGAAGCGTGCGACGTTCACGCCGACGCTTTTCGCGTAGGCTTCTCCCAGCTGGAAGGCGGAAAGGGGCTTCGATATCGCGAATACGCATGCGCTCACGGTGGTCACCACGACCGCGATGACCGCGATGTCGTCCCAGCTCGAACCCGAGAAGCTACCCAAAGACCAGTTGTGCAGGTTCACGATGGACTGGTCGTCGGCGAAGGCGATGAGAAAGTTCGTCGCCGCCGAGCAGATGTATCCCACCATGACGCCCGCCACGATGAGCATGGCCATGGAACTTATGCGCCGTGCGATGAGGAGCACGAAGCCGATGGTGATAAGCGATCCCAGAAACGCTGCGGCCACCATGGCCGGCGAGGACATGGCCTGGTTCGCGCCCAGAAGCACGATCATCGTAAGCGCGACGACGAACTTTGCGCCCGAGGAGACGCCCAAGATGAACGGGTCGGCGATGGGGTTGTTGAAAAACGTCTGCAGCAGGAACCCGGAGAGCGAAAGTGCCCCGCCGAGAAGCACGGCTGAAAGCACGCGCGGCAGGCGAATCTCCCAGATGACTTGGCTTTCCATGGAATTGGCCGCGCCGCCCGAAAGGATGCCGGGGATGTGGTCTGCGGGCACGAGCACGCTCCCGATGCACAGGTTGGCCCCGACGAGCACGATGAGGGCAACAGCGAGCAGCGCCGTCACGACGCGACACCGCGCGGCGCGCCCCGATTCGTCGTATGTCATGGAAAGCCGGCTTCTCATGACGCTACCCAAGCTTCCTCAGATAATGGAAGTCGCTCGCGTCATCGCCGGTGAACGCCCCGTGCAGCTCGTCGATAATGTCGGCGGTAGAAGTCATCTGCTGGTACATGTCGGCGCTTGTGACCCAGACGTTGCCGTTCTTTACAGCTTTGAACTGCGACAATAGCGCGTTTTTGCCTACGAAGTCTTTCAAGGTGTCAACCGATTCGTCGATGGTGCCGTTGTAGACGATGATATCGGCATCCTTCGCCGTCGCGTAGAAGCGCTCCATTTCGAGCGTTACTGACGAACCTGACGTCGACGCCGTCTGCGCGTCATCGAGCGCGTAGCTGCCGCCTGCAAGCTCGATCATCTGCGCCACGTAGTCGCCCGCCCGCCGCGTGACGGCGGCCCCGTTCGAGTTAATGTAGAAATACGCCACGGTTTTACCTGACGACGCGAGCCTCGACGTTTGCTCGACGCGGGCCTTCTGCTCGTTGAACAGGTGCGCGGCCTCGTCTTCCTTGTCGAACAGGACGCCGAAAAGCTTAATCCACTCGACGCGCCCGAGTGCTTCGGGCTCGCTCGACGACTGTTCGGTGAGCACGACGAGCCCGAGCTTCTGCAGCTTTTCCTTCACATCGGGCGTGTGGTTGATCATGGTGTTCTCGATGGCGAGCGTGCAGCCCGAGGCCGATATTCGCTCGTAGTCGGGCGCGCTGTACTTGCCGCCGTAGGCGATCGCCCCACTTTCGAGCGCGCTTTTGAAGCCCCCGACCGAGCAATCGTCGGCCTTCGTGCCCGACATGAGGATATTGTCGTTCGCATCGAGCGCGTCGACCAGGCACATCGTCGCCGACGACACGAGGTACACCTTGTCGGCGGGGCGCCTTATGACCGCGATGTCGGAGCTCAACCCATCAGGTACCTTCGCATCCTGCGGCACCACGAGGAAGCGCTCCCCGTTCGAAACGCAGATAAGCCGCAAGCCGCCTTCGAACTCGTCGACAGTGAAGTGCTTGGCGTATTCTAGCTGAAGCGTCCCCGTCGGCTCCCAGCCGCAGCCCAAATCGGCGTTGTGGAAGTCGGCCGCGGCGCTTGAAGCCGTTCCCGCAGGGGAGTCGCCGCTTGCATCGTCGCCCGTTTTCTTCTTTATGGTGGATGAGTCGAAGTGGATCGTGTAGTCGATGGTGTGCGGTGTCGACATGGCGACGGTCTCGGCCGACACGGCGATGTCCTCGTCGAGCGTGACGGGTATCTCGAACGTGGAGTTGCCGCCGTCGTTTATGGGCGCGTAGTCTACGCCGTCGACGGTCATCTTGTCGTAGTTCGAACTCGACCAGGTGATGGTCGCGGTGTAGGTGTCGCCATCCTTCACAATTGTGGTGGGTGAGGCGATGCTTGCGCGCCCTGACCCGCCGGAGAGCGAGACGCTCACAGTGTATTCCTGAGAGCCTGCCGTGCCACCGGTCGCGTTCGGGCTCGCACTGCACCCCGCGAAGGGAAGCGCGAGCAGGGCGACGAGAACGCAGGCGATCGCGCGCACCGCGATGCTGCGACGCTTCCTGCTTTCCCCCTTGGGAAGAATCGACCGCATGGCGTTACTTCAGTGCGTCGGCGCGCAGATCGACGCCGGCGGATTCGAACACGAGCGTGCGGTCGTACCACTGCTCTTTTCTAATACTCCACGCGGCGCAGGCGGTGTCCTCGTCGAGCGCTTCAACGGGCACGTCGTAGGTGTACTTGCCTTCCGCGTTTTCCACATAGGGGATGAAGTCGGCCTCGCTCGCGGCGGCAGCCTCGTCGCCCGTGCCCATGAAGAGCTTGCCGTAGCCCGTGCCGGAAAGCGTCATCACGCAGTGCATGGAGCCGTTTTCCACGATGAGCTGGGCGTCCACAATCCTGAACATGTTCGAGCTGGAATCTACGGTGATCGGATAGGTGCCGTCGGCCACCTTGTCGGCGGTGATGGGGGCAGCGCTTGCGCCCTCGGGCGCATCGGCCGCCTGTTCGGTCTTTTCCTGGGAATCGGCATCGCTTGCCTTTGCGCTGTCGATTGAATTTCCGCCGCAGCCGGCGAGCGAAAACGCGAAAAGCGCCGCTGACAGGGCGAAGGCGAGGGTTTTCTTCAACATGGAGGGGGTTCCTTTCAATCGCTTCGACCGCCCGCGCCGTGCGGTGGGCGGGCGGGATGCGAATGCAACGGGCATGCGCCGTCAGTCGGGGAAGGCGCATGCCCGTTGCACGGGGACGCGACCGGCGCCCCCGTGCGCGGCGAGTTTACAGCTTGGCGATGGCGTCGTCCACGTGCGAGACGTAGATGTCGTCGACCGCGACGTTCTGTCCCAGACCCTGGAGCAGGCACGTCACTTCGAAGCCGGCGGCCACGAACTTCGCAGCCCAGCTGTCGGGGTCGGTCTCGTCTGCCATGTCGTTATTCGCGTGGTCGCCCGCGACCACCATGAACGGCGCGAGCACGGCCTTCTTGTAGCCTGCGGCGCTCGCGGCGGCGATAACATCCTCGCAGGTCGGTTCGGCTTCGACGGTGCCGACGAAGAACTGCGTCAAGCCCTCGTTCTTAAACACTTCCTGCATCTTGGCATAGTCGGCGTTGGAATCGGCTTCGGTGCCGTGGCCCATGAGGCACAGCGCCGTCTTGCCGTCGTCGAAGGACGCCATGTTCTCCTTAATGGCTGCGGCCACCTTCTTGTAGTCGTCGTCGGAGGTGAGCAGCGGGTCGCCGAGCGAGATCTTGTCGAACTTGTCGGCGTACTTGTCGAGCTCGTCTTTCACGTCGGTGTATTCCAGGCCACCCATGAGATGCGTCGGCTGCACGACGATTTCCTTCACGCCGTCTTCCACGCAGCGGTCGAGCGCCTCGGTCATGTTGTCGATCGTGATGCCGTCGCGCTTCTTCAGCTTGTCGATGATGATCTGCGCGGTGAAGGCGCGGCGAATGTCGTAGTCCTGCCAGTACTTCTCGCGGATAGCGTCTTCGATGGCGCCGATGGTGATGTGGCGCGAGTCGTTGTAGCTCGTGCCGAAGCTCGTGACGAGGATGACCGGCTTCACGGCCTTCTCCTTTTCACTCGATTTTTCGGAACTCGCGGAGGTGTTGGAGCAGCCCGCGAGCGCGACTCCGGCGAGCGCGACGGCTCCGGTTGCTGCGGCGCCCATGAAGCCGCGGCGTGACATCTGGTCGGACATGGTTTTTCCTTTCCTCGGTTTGCCGGTCCCCCGGCGACAGTTGCTTGTCGGCACAAGCGAAAGAAAAGCGCACCCCTCGGGGTTCACAAGGAGCTAACGCCACGGCGATGCCGTGAGGAAAAGGCGAAGCAGTCTGGCTTGGGGCGCGAGGCGGTTCGCCCGCGCGTCCTATACAGTAATGTCCCTTGCCCAGGATTCCCACCTGGTTCCCTCCGCAAGCCAGCGCGGGCTGTGCGGGCGCCGCGCCGGTCATTTCCTTTTATCCGATTGTCATATGCTCGTTGCCGAAACTTTTACTATGATAGTGGGCACTTGTGAACGTGTCAAAGCCAGGGCGGGCGGCATTGCGCCTCCTGCCTGCGTATTTGTGCCGATTGCCGCCGCAGGCGCCGTGTTTTGCCCGCTGCGCGAATGGCGGCGTAAACGGTTGCGATGAGAAACGGGAAGGGAAGGCTCGGATGATTCATATCGTTGGCGCAGGCTCGGGCGCCGCCGACCTTATCACGCTGCGCGGGGCGCGCCTTCTGCGCGCGGCCGACGTGGTCGTTTGGGCGGGAAGCCTTGTGAACCCCGAGCTGCTCGCTGAGTGCAAGGAATCCTGCATCGTCTACGACAGCGCGCACATGACCTTGGAGGAAGTGCTCGACGTGATGTGCGCGGCAGATGCGCGGGGCGAGGAAGTGGTGCGCCTGCACACGGGCGACCCGTGCCTGTACGGCGCCATCCAGGAGCAGATGGACGCGCTCGACGCGCGCGGCGTGGACTACGAGGTGGTGCCCGGCGTGTCGAGCTTTTGCGGTGCCGCGGCGGCGCTTCGCCAGGAATACACGCTGCCGGGAATCAGCCAGTCGGTCGTGATCACGCGGCTTTCCGGACGTACCCCCATGCCCGCGGGCGAGGGCATGCGCACCATGGCGGAAAGCGGCTCGACTATGGTCATCTTCCTGAGCTCGGGTATGCTCGCCGAGCTTTCCGCCGAGCTTTTGGCCGCGGGCCGCAGCTCCGACGAGCCGGCGGCGCTCGTGTACAAGGCGACCTGG
>UMDO01035212.1_pt1 | contig 10543 bp, 6 predicted proteins | sample 1964511 | NCBI WGS metagenome assembly UMDO01 (sample SAMEA4835996, study PRJEB28245) | human gut metagenome | biome: gut microbiome; material: fecal sample | place: Denmark | collected 2008 | reverse complement strand
CCCCGCTCTACATAGACAATAACAATTATTGTTTATATTATATAAAGATTTCATTTTGGACATCCAACCACGATAACTTCCATCATTATTCAAGCCAACTTTCTTTAAAAATGCAATTACTTCCGTTTTGGGAACTTCTTCTGTTCCATTTGACCGCATATAAAATAAATATAGTATTGTTAATCGACCTGCATAATCAACTTTACTATTGGCCTTTAAGCTTGTTTCGTGTAGATATATATCATTATCTCCTCGTACTTTAAATATATCATTAATATTTGGATTCTTATCTACTAAGTCTTCCCGTTTTACAGGAAGTAAAGCTTTGCTAGGCGTTACATCTTCTACATCTTCAATTTGTGTATCATGAAATACTTCCATTGTCTCACCAATAGTATTCTTTTTCAGCGGAAGAAATTGTGCGAATGTTTTGACTACAGCACCCGCAGTCTCATTTGAAAATGTCGCCTCAAATGATTTTGAAGTTTTTGTTTCTTTGTATTTTATATGATTTTGTTCTGTATCATTGTTGGGTATGCTTATTTCATTTCCGCAAAAAACGCATATAGAAGCCCCTTCGATAAGCCTTTCTCCACAGTTTGTACAAATAATTTGTCTTCTACACTTAAAACAAAATTTAGCATTTTCAGGTAATTCCTGTCCACAAAATTGACAATTCATATTTATTTTCCTCCTTTAATTCTATTACAATTCTTACAAAGCATTTGGCAATTTTCCGCCACAGTCGTACCGCCTTCTTTCCAAGGCGTAATATGGTCAGCCTCCATTTCTTCAAGTTCAAAATGCTTTCCGCAGTGTACACATATGCCCTCTTGTCTTTCGTATGCTTCGCGTTTCTGCTTTTTATCAAATGCGCGGAATGATAAATCACGCAAATCGCCACTCAATACATAACGGTAGATACCCGATTTCTTCATTATTTCATCATCTTCCATTAGGTCGTGTATTTGCTTCTCGAGTGCATTTACATCGTATATATTTTCGCCAAACTCGTCAAACATAGCACCCCAATCAAGACCTTTCATTTCCTTACGGTAATGAGGGAATGTAGATTTAACCCAAGTAATAATCTGCATATAGTAAGCCCATAACTTATTAGCGTTAGGCTCAAACTGATGAATAGCCATGTATTTGTCAATAGGCTTTTCGTCGTGTATGCCGTCATGACGAGCCGCCCATTTCAAAACTGTTTCAAGATATGCTTGTTCTTCAAGTTTTCCCGTCATATAGTCGCTACCAATCTTGTACGCTGGGCAACCATTCTTTGAAAAATGACGGCGAGCATCTGTTACAAATGGGCCAACATACACTGCATTTCGCAACTCTTGGTCAAATAGTTTTTCGCCCGCAATGTTAATTACGCGAAACCAATCCAACTTCTCTTTATCTGTACCACTGCAAAAATATACGGTTAATTCATAGTCAAGAAATGCTTTCTTCTCCTCGTCTGTTAGTGTATTGAAGAATAGTACACCTCTGTCCTTATCTACTATATTGAAGTCGTGTGTGTAGAACTCACAAATTGAAAGTGTGCGCTGCTGTCCGTCAATCATCTCAAATGTGCCGTCAGCATCTTCCGACCAATACATTATATTGAGCGGAAACCCTTTCATGATTGTTTCAATTACCGCACGCTTTTGTTGCTCATCATATCGAAACTCTCGCTGATAAGGTGGGCGCACATCAAGTTTGCCACTATAAGCACGGACACCACTATCGGGGTCATTGCTATATCCGTTTATAAGGTCACGAATAGGTATAGATTTAAGTTCGATTTTCATGGCTTTATTTCTTTTGAATTAGTATTCTAGCATATGGGACAACAACTTCATTTCCTTGCATCATATACAAATCACCATCAACAGCACCCCTTTTTTGTATTTCTTTGCGATATTTTTTGTGATGAGGTTTATATGGTTGTACACCTATTGATAGTCCTAAATTTGCAATGCCTAATCCAATAATGCGAAATTGATCTGGATTATATTTATCCATAAATGTAATTGGTACACCCATAACACCGTCATAATCACATGGAATTTCGTCGGTTTTATTTACATTAATTGCATCAAAATTCTCATATTTAGGATATGCTTCTGAGGTATATTGTCGATAGAGTATTATATTTTCGTGGCGTTTCTTAATATCTAAGTTTGTAAACCAATTTACGCCTGACACTCGAATCATTCCTTCTTTATGATCTCCTGCGGTTGCAGTATCTTCATATTTTGAAATAAAATGACCTGCTCCACCCTTAAAACCATATCCTAACCACATTTGATTATTTTGAATCAATGGAAATATCTCTTTATATGATAAAGCGTTCTGATGTCCTATAATCAAAAACTTTTTATCATACTCGATAAGTTGTGCAACATACTCTCTGAAAAGTGAGAATGGCGGATTTGTTACAACAATATCAGCTTCTTTTAGCAACTCAATACACTCTGCACTACGGAAATCGCCATCACCCTTTAATGGATGAACACCTATTTCATCGGCAGTTGGTATGTGGTCGCCATTTTTATCTCCCTCATAAATAAGATATACAGCTTGCTCACTCTTGTTTGTGCTAAACAAATCTATGTCTTGATTCTTGTAGCATGTAGTGATAAGTTTCTTTAATCCAAGAAACTCAAAATTGTATGCAAAATATGTAAAGAAATTACTTACACGCGGATCATCGCAATTACACAATACGGTTTTACCGCGAAAGTGCTCACGATAGTGTCGTACCTCATTGTTTATATCTTCAAGTTGAGTATAAAACTCATCTTTCTTTGCCTCTTTGGCTTTATTTAGGTTTCGGTTTGCCATGTTAATTTATCAAATCTTTGGTTGTTACATTGAGTGTTTGGGCAATCTTGGTCAGCATCTCCAATGAAGGTTGCATTTTGTTGGAGCACCATTTGGAAACTGTTGAGGGGTCTTTGCCTAACTGCTCAGCAAGCCATTTGCCGGTCTTCTTTTGTTCAACCAATACAATTTCAGCCTATTTAAATCTTTCATTGTTTGTGCATCTTATTGGCGTATATCGCAAATTTAGAGATAATACGCGAAACCATATCTTCTTATAGAGGTTTTTTTATCGTATCAATTGTAATTGACAATGAGCAAATGAAAATCGGAATAATTTATATGATTATTGAAGCAATAAAATTTACAAGATAATCAGTACATCTGTTTGCTCCACCAAAGGTGGTTTATGAACCGTGCTTTTTTGTATTAATTCGCATTGCGAAGATTAGCTATATTCATCGTGTAACATTTAAGGAATCTCGGTGTTACCTTATTGCTGCAATATTACCATTTCAGAAAAATAAAAAATCCCGACTCCTAAACGAAATCGAGATTTTACTTGTTTATTACTTTTCTTCAAAGTGGTGCCACCAGGAATCGAACCGGGGACACAAGGATTTTCAGTCCTTTGCTCTACCAACTGAGCTATGGCACCATCGCTTTTGCGTGTGCAAATGTAGGGCAAATTTTTGAATCGACCTAATATTTTGCAAAAAAAATTTATTCACCTTCGTTTTTGTCGTCTTTTGATGATGAAAGAGAGGCTGTCGACCGACTTTTATCTTGAATGTTCGGGAATAAGGAAGCATGTGTAGATTTGTTCTCCGGACGAATGGGGGTATGGGGAGAATATTTAGAAAATTCCGGCCTGTTTTTTCTTCTCTTGTTACTATATTTGTAACATACGATGTTTTGACTCCATATCATCATGAAAATTTTACATACGGCCGATTGGCATTTGGGCCAGACTTTTTTTACGTATGACCGCCGCGAGGAGCATGAGGCTTTTCTCGAATGGTTGCGAGAACAGGTGAGACATGTGGAGGCCGATGTGCTTCTTATTTCGGGTGATGTTTTCGATACGCCCAATCCGTCGGCTGTTTCCCAACAACTTTTTTACCGTTTTTTGCGCCAGATAACCGAGGAAAATAGGGCTTTGCAGGTTGTTGTGATTGCTGGCAATCACGATTCGGCCGCACGGCTCGAAGCTCCGAATCCGTTATTGGAGGATATGCGTATTACGATACGTGGTATAATCCGTCGCAATGCCGAGGGGGAAATCGATCTCGACCGCCTTATCGTGCCTTTGGGAAATGCCCGGGAGCCCGAAGCATACTGTCTGGCCGTTCCTTATTTGAGGCAGGGAGATTATCCGCCCGCCGAAAATTATGCGCAAGGTGTTTATATGTTGTATGAGATGTTGTTGCAGAGGGTGTCGGGTTATGGAAAACCGATTGTCGCTATGGGGCATTTGCAGGCTACGGGGGCGGAGATTTCGGAGAATGATCGTTCGGAGCGGACTATTATCGGAGGTCTCGAATGCGTGTCGCCCGATGCTTTTGCTGCGGGCATTTGTTATACGGCATTGGGACATCTGCATCGTTCGCAACGGGTGTCGGGTAGAGATAACGTGCGTTATGCCGGGGCTCCGATTCCCATGTCGTTTGCCGAGAAAAACAATCGGCACGGTGTCGTGTGCATTACGCTCGATAAGGCAGAATGCCACATTGAATTGCTGCCGTTTGTCCCTCCGGTCGCTTTGCTGTCTGTCGGAGGAGATGTAGAGGAGGTATTTGCCGCTATCGACCGGTTACCGCAGGGAAGTTCCGATCGGTTGTCTCCTTATTTGGAAGTGCGGGTACGGTTATCTCAACCCGAACCGTCGTTGAGACAACGTATAGAGGAGGCTTTACAGGGGAAATACGTGCGGTTGGCACGTTTGGTCGCAGAATTCCCCGGAAGTGCGAATGAACGCGTTGGTGCTTCTGTCGATAACTTGCAGGAAGTCTCACCGATGCAAATCGCGCAGGATTGTTTCGAGAGAAAGTATGGAGGGAAAATGTCCGATGAAATGGCGGTTTTGTTGCAACAGGTCATGAAGGAGGTACAGGTATGAAGATATTGGCGATACGAGGAAAAAATATAGCTTCGCTCGATGGTGAATTTTCCGTCGATTTTACTTGCGATCCACTTTTCTCGGCCGGATTGTTTGCCATTACCGGGCCTACGGGTGCCGGAAAATCCACATTGCTCGATGTATTATGTTTGGCGCTTTTCGATAAGACTCCCCGTATGAATCGCGCGAGAGAAAACGGCGTGTTGCTTCCCGATGTTCAGGATAAGACCCTTTCGCAGAACGACTGTCGTTCGCTGTTGAGGCGGGGAACTGCCGAGGGGTATGCCGAGGTCGATTTTCTTGCGGTCGACGGCGAGAATTACCGGGCTCGCTGGTCTGTACGTCGGGCTCGTAATCGGGTCGACGGCTCTTTACAGCCGTCGGAAATACGCCTGTATAACTTATCGTCGGGCGATGAGGAACAAGGAGGAAAGGGTGAACTTTTGCGTCGCATCAGTGATTTGCTCGGTCTTTCCTTCGAGCAATTTACACGGGCGGTGTTGTTGGCGCAAGGCGATTTTGCCACATTTCTCAAAGCCCCGGAAGAGGAAAAAGCCGATCTGCTCGAGAAGTTGACGGGAACTGAAATTTATTCCCGTATATCGCAAGCCGTGTTTGCTCATGCCAAAGAGGTGAGAGAACGGTATGAAGAAATCGTCCGGCAGAAGGGTGCTCTATCTACCCTTTCCGAGGAAGAACGTAAAGGGCTTGTCGAGGAACGTGTTTCCCGACAGACGCTTTCGGAAGAAACGGGAAAACGATGTGATGTATTGAAAATGCAGCTTCGGTGGATAGAAGAGTACCGTCGGCTTTCGGGACTATCGAAGGAGGCTGAGACAGAATGGCAGGTTGCCCGGAAAAATTTTGTCGAGGCCCAATCCCGGAGAGAGTACATGGCACAGTATGACTTGGTTCAAGAGGTACGGGATATTTATAACGAGGTGCGATCTCTTCTCGAAAAGAAGAAAAAAATGGAGGAAACCCTCGACAGATGCCGAAATGAATACCGGGACAAAAATCAGGAACTGCTTCGGTTGGAGAAAATAAAAGATGAGGCGGAACAAAATCTTTCCCGACTGAAAGAAAATTGGGAAAGACAGGCCGGCGACCGTCAACGGGCTTTTGCGCTCGATACACAATCGGCTGTAAGTAAAGAGGCTCTCGATTACGCCGCAAAAGTGTACGACAGGAACAAGGAAGATTTGGGGAGAGAGATTTCCCAGAAGAATAAAATCGACGAATCCATCGAAAAAAATAGGAGTAAGGAGGCGGAAATTATCCAATGGTTCGAGCATCAGCAAATCTATTCCCCGATCGTGGACCGCGCGGAAATCATCAAGCAAAATTATTCCGAATGGATGAATATGCGTAAAGAGTTAAAGCAGCAACAGGAGTCGCAAAAGAGGCAGGTTGCGCTGATTGCAGAGACTGAGGCCAAGATTGCCTCTTTGCAACTCGAAGGTCAACGGCTCGAAGCGTTGGCTCCGGCCGAAGTCTATATGTTGCGCGCATCTCTTGTCGAGGGCGAGCCTTGTCCGGTTTGCGGAAGCATACATCATACTTATACGGCCGAGAAGGTGGAAACGCTTCGATATAAAGAATTGGAAATGCAAAAGAAAGATGTGGCGGACAGTTTGAAGGAAACCTCACTATATCTTGATAATCTCAAAATTACAGTCCATACAATGCAGATGCTTGTCGAGACGCTTTCCCGACAGGAAGCCGGGAAAAAAGAAAGTCTCGATTCGGACTTGAGCGAATTCCTTCCGAACTGGGAAGAAGAATCCCGGTTGGGAGGGCGTATCCAGAAATTTGCCGTATTGTGGAATGAGCGGAAAGAGGAGTTGTCCCGATTGAAAAGCGATACTGAGGCAGCTCGGCGAATGTTGCCTGCGATCGAGGCGAAAATAAAGGATCTTGAAATCCTTGAAAGAAACAGTGCTTTGTCTTTGGAGAAAGAGCGGGAAAAATATGAAAAGATAAAGGCAGAACGAGCATGTTTGTTCGGTGGGCGTTCGTTGAAAGATATCGAGGGAGAGTATGAGCTGGCGTTAAAGGCGGGCGAGGCCGGGACGGCCGAAACAATCCGGCAATATACCGGATTGATTTCTATGCGGGAAAATCTGCTCGGCTCTGTTGCGCAGTTGCAGCAGAACCTTGCGGCCGGTCAGCGGGATATAAGTCGGGGGCAGAAAATCATTGCCGATTGGCTTTTGGCACATTCCGATTTGAGTGAAGGACGACTTTCCGAGCTGTTGGCGCATACGCCGGCTTGGGTTGCCGATGAGAAAAAGGCTTTATCGTTGTTGCAGGAAAATATGGCTGCGGCCGACACTCGTTTGCGGGAACGCTCCGAGGCACTGAATCGTCATGAGCACCTTACCGAAAGGCCCGAACAACTTGATTCTATACTTCTCCGGCAACAGCTCGATGACTCTGCTTTACTACAAAAAAAAGCCGATGACCGCATTGCCGAAATCAATGCTTTGCTTGCCCTCGACGATCGGAATCGGAAAGAGCTTCTGTCGCTTGAACGGCAAGGGGAGAAGCTGTTTGAGAAAGTGGAGTCTTGGGCTCGGCTGAATGAATTGCTGGGTTCGGCCGACGGTGCCAAGTTCCGCCGTATAGCACAGGGATATACGCTCGACCGATTGTTGATATATGCCAATCTGCATTTGCAGGAATTGTCGTCTCGTTATGTGTTGCAACGAGTTCCCGAGAGGCTTGCGTTACAGGTTTGCGACAATGATATGCTGGGAGAGGTGCGCAGCGTACATACCTTGTCGGGAGGGGAATCGTTTCTCATTTCTTTGGCTTTGGCATTGGGGCTTTCGTCTTTGTCGTCTTATCGTATGAATATCGAATCTCTTTTTATCGATGAGGGTTTCGGTTCGCTCGATGCCGAGACGCTTGGCGTTGCTATGGACGCACTCGAACATTTGCAAATACAGGGTCGTAAAATCGGGGTTATTTCACATGTGGCCGAGATGACCGAGCGTATACCCGTGCAGGTACAAGTGCGGCGTGTTGCCAATGGTCGTAGTCGGATAACGGTTGTAGAAGTATGATTTTGAATGAGAAATTAGAAAAAATAACGGATATATTTTTGAAAAATCCAAATCAATACATTACCTTTGTGGCCGCAAAGCCAATCGGGGTGTAGCACAGTTGGCAGCGCGCCACGTTCGGGACGTGGAGGTCGGAAGTTCGAGTCTTCTCACCCCGACAAGATACCACACAATTATCTTATCAATAGATAGTTGTGTGGTATTTGCTTATTTTGCCGGGGGCATTGGGGAGTGGGACAATGTCCGATAGAACTTGCTTTATACTTGTTTACACTCTCTTTTTATTATATAACACTTTTTTTGTTTACCGAATTAGAGACAGAAAAATAAAAGAGGAATCGTCAGATAAACAACGATTCCTCTTTTTTAAGGGACGTTTACCGTTTATTCTTTTGCGGGGAAAGACGACTCTTTGTAAAAAACTTCGTTGTGGAGCGGGGTGGAAAATTTTTTTGAGAATTTGCGGGACGCAAGACGATAAAGTATTCCGCCGAAATGCTTGGCATGTCGAGGACATATCGCTATGCAGTGGGCGCAAGATATACATCGGCTTTCATCAAGTCGGTGGGGATTTTCAGCATCGATAGCCTGTGCCGGACATTGTTGGACGCACAGTCCGCAACGGGTACAGCTACGTCGGGTTTTAGGTTTCAGCGGAATGTTCCCGGCTTCCCGATAGGGATTGTTTCCCGGAAGTGAAAGCTGTTTTTCTTCTCTCCATTCAGAGGCCGATAAAATAGATATGCTTTTTCGGCCGAACTCTGTCGCTTCGGCTATATCTCGGATATCGGGGCGTCCGGTTCCCACGTGGGGGAAAATGGAGTGCTGGGCGATGAATGCACCGGCCGAGACGACGATGAATCCTTGCTCTTCTACTATATTGCGTAATTCGAGCAGGGCATCATCATAAGCCCGGTTTCCGTATGTACAGGCGATAATAGCCGGAGTGTGTTTCCCGGTAAAGTGTCGCAGCGATTCGGCGGATATGGCCGGTATACGTCCCGCATATACCGGCATACCGAATATGGCTATTTCGTTCTCGGGGATATATGTATCATTCTGTTTTTTTAGGAGTAGATCATGTCGTTCGATTTCGTTTACATCGCAGCCTCGGGCGATTGTATCGATTATTTTACGGGTTGTCCCTGTCGCGCTGAAAAAAATCGCATGAATTTTTTTGTATTTCATTTTGTTGTGTTTGTTTCTTGCCACAAAGGTACATATTTAAGCGATAAATCTCCCATCGGGTATATTGTTATTGAATGAGTTAGAAGATACGGAGTTGAAAAGGCTTTTGCATTTGTTGGAAAATCCGTCCGATAATGCTATATTTATGTCGGGAATAGTTGTCGGTATAGTAGACAAAACAAATATACTTATGAGTCTGAAAATCGTACGTATCACTCGGGATTTCCCCGATATGAATGCTCTTGAACAAATAGCCGTCGAAGCTTTTCCTCCGCAGGAGTATGTTTCGCCGCAAGATCTCCTTTCTTATACCGAGAGTTCCGACGATTGTGATTTTTGGGGCTTTTATGCAGGAAAAGATTTTATCGGTTATCTTCACCTTATCCGATATAAAAATATGGTATATGTCTGCTTTTTTGCCGTAGGTGTTTCATATCGTTCTTGTGGATACGGGAGTGAAATATTGTCGAGACTGAAAGAGTTATATCCCGCTTACCAGATTGTCTTGGATATAGAGGCGGCCGACGAGTCTGCTCCTAATTTGGCCCAGCGTATCCGGCGGCGTGATTTTTATCGGAGAAACGGGTATGTACCTACGGGACATTATATCGCATATTGGGGTATGACATTCGAAATTCTGTGTAGTGGTGGGGATTTTGATTTGGCGGTTTATAAGGAGCTTGTTTCCAATATTCGGGTTGAGGGTATTTCTTTCCGATTCTTCACGAAGTAGTTTGTATCGTCCTAAAATTAAGGTCGTCAACAAAAAAAAATAAGACCGCCTATACTTTTAAGTATAGGCGGTCTTATTTGGAGAGTTCTGAACGGATTTTATTGCCAGCCTCCGCCCAACGCTTTGTAAAGTTGGACGAATGCGAGTTGTTTACCGAGAATAGCGTCGCTCAGGCTGATTTGGGCATCGAAATATCCACGTTGAGCATCGAGCACATCGAGGTAACTGATGTAGCCGTTGATGTATTGCAGATGAGCCAGTTTGTTATTACTGAATGCCGCTTGTTCCAGCTTTTGCCGCGACATGAATACTTCTTCGCTTTTATTGAAGGTTACAATCGCATCGCGAACGTCTTTAAACGCTACTAAAACCTGTTTTTCGTATTGGTAGATGCTTTGCTCGTAAGCAGCTTTCTTGGCTTTGTGTTGGGCAATGTTGCGCCCCATGGAGAAAAGAGGTGTGAGTAGGCTTCCGCTTAAAAAATGAGCCGGAGACTGGAATAGATTCTTTATTTCATCGCTTTCTGCTCCGAACTGGGCGGTGAGGGTTATCTTGGGAAACATGTTGGTGAATGCGATTCCTACTTCGGCGTTAGCTGCCATAAGGGCTTTTTCTGCG
>UMDO01038473.1_pt1 | contig 10741 bp, 9 predicted proteins | sample 1964511 | NCBI WGS metagenome assembly UMDO01 (sample SAMEA4835996, study PRJEB28245) | human gut metagenome | biome: gut microbiome; material: fecal sample | place: Denmark | collected 2008 | reverse complement strand
CGCCCACGAGGGCCGCTGCGCCGCCGCCGCCCGGGGCGGGGGCTTTGCTGGCAAGCCGGCTCAGAAAGTCCTCACAGCTCAGTTGTGTCAAATCCAAAGTAAAGTCCTCCCTCTGTCACGAATCCGTCCAGTTTTTCGTCATGGGCGTCCACTGCCGCTTTATCCACCCGCTGGGCCTCAAAGGCCACACCCAGTTTCACAGCCCGGGTGCAGCGGGGGAGGTAGCGGTCATAATAGCCTTTCCCCATCCCCACCCGGTGGCAGACTGCATCAAAAGCCGTGCAGGGGACCAGCACGAGGTCGAGCTTGTCCGGTGGCAAAACTGCAGACCGGCTCAAAATGGGCGTGCGGATGCCGTAAGTACCCACTTCCCAGCCATCCGGTCCCGGCACAGCGGCTGTCAGCGAAAAGCCCTCGCCGCAGACGGGGTATGCCAGCGTTTTACCCTGCCGGGCCGCTTCCACAGCCAGCGCCGAGAGATCGGCTTCACCGCCGAAGGCCGCATAAAGCAGGATGTTTTCTGCCTTTTTGAAGCAGTCCAGGGCCATGATGCGGGCGCAGAGAGCGGCGTTGGAATGGGTGCGCTCGGTGTCCGACAACGCCCGGCGGGCCGCAATGCCCGCTTTGCGCTGTGCGACTTTTTGCTCCGTGATGGTCATGGAAATGCGCTCCTTTCTGCACCCGGTGGGCAAATCTGCACAAAAACCGGGACGGATTTTTGTTATAATAATAAGCGCTGAGCGCAGAAAAAGCAAGGCTTTGGCAAGATGGGTGAAATATCTTCATTTCACCGAAAAGAAACAAATCAAACCGTATCGGTTTGTGCGAAATGCTGTTGAAGAAATCCACGGTGTCTGGTATCATGGAAACAGGCGGGCCGGAATGAGCGGACGCCCGCGCGAACTGATTTTTGCATCAGAGAGAGGGGTAAATCGTATGTACAACGATATGATGGATACCATTGGCCTCGTGGAAAAGGCCGACCCGGAGCTGGCTGCGGCCATGAACCGTGAGCTGACCCGCCAGCGGGAAAATATCGAGCTCATCGCCAGCGAGAACATCGTCTCGCCCGCCGTCATGGCCGCCATGGGCAGCATCCTCACCAACAAGTACGCCGAGGGCCTGCCCGGCAAGCGCTACTACGGCGGCTGTGCCTATGTGGATGAGGTGGAGAACATCGCCATCCAGCGCGCCTGCAAGCTGTTCGGCGCAAAGTACGCCAACGTCCAGCCCCACTCCGGCGCACAGGCCAATCTGGCCGTCTACTTCGCCCTGCTCGATCTGGGCGATACCGTTATGGGCATGGACCTGTCTCAGGGCGGTCATCTGACCCACGGCTCTCCGGTGAATATGTCCGGTAAGAACTATCACTTCGTATCCTACGGCGTCGGCGAAGATGGCCGCATCGACTATGCTGAGCTGGAAAAGCAGGTCAAAAAGGTCCGTCCCAAGATGATCGTGGCAGGCGCTTCGGCCTACCCCCGTGCCATCGACTTCGAAAAGCTGGCTGAGATCGCCCACGGCTACGGGGCCTTCCTGATGGTGGATATGGCCCACATCGCGGGCCTCGTGGCTGGCGGGATGCACCAGAGTCCGGTGCCTTATGCCGACGTCGTGACCACCACCACCCACAAGACCCTGCGCGGCCCCCGCGGCGGCCTCATCCTGACCAATAATGCCGTGCTGGCCAAGCGCATCAACTCCGCCGTCTTCCCCGGCACCCAGGGCGGCCCGCTGGAGCACGTCATCGCGGCCAAGGCCGTCTGCTTTGGCGAGGCACTCAAGCCCGAGTTCAAGGACTACGCCCGCAAGATCGTGGAGAACGCACAGGCCATGGCCGCTGAACTGCAGGCTCGCGGTGTCAAGCTGGTGTCCGGCGGCACCGACAACCACCTGATGCTCCTCGACCTGCGGGACGAGGAATGCACCGGCAAGGAGCTGGAAGCCCGCCTCGACAGCGTCCACATCACCGCCAACAAGAACACCGTCCCCGGCGAGACCCGCAGCCCCTTCGTGACTTCCGGCGTCCGTCTGGGTACTCCGGCTGTCACCACCCGGGGCATGGGCGAGGCCGAGATGAAAGTCATTGCGGACTGCATCGCCGACTGCATCTGGCACTACGACGAGAAGAAGGACGACATCTCCGCCCGTGTACTGGCCCTGACCAAGGCTTTCCCCCTGTACGAATAAAACATATAACAAAGAGGCCCTGCACTGTCGTACAGGGCCTCTTTACTGTCTTATGAAAGGAAAATTATTCCAGCCGCAGGGTCTGACATGCTTTGCTTTTTGTATCTGGTAGGATGGAATAGAGGACAGGCCCCGAGGGCGCTGACTCTGAACGAGGAACAAAAAACTTCTCACCAGCGGAAAGGAAAGGATACTATGAGTAATTATCAGATGCAGATGCCTGCCCAGTATACATCCATCGGGGACGACGAAATGGTGCTGCTCTGCGGCGGCGAGACCACGGCATGGCAGACGTTCCAGGACATTGGCCGTGTGCTGAACTATGTGGCGCGCATTTTCTCGGCGGGCAGCTCCATCGTCAACAATGTGGTCACCATCGTCAATTATTTCAATAAGCTCGAAGACCTGCTCCCGGTCATCGGGGAAGTGTGAGGCGCGGACGCGATAAAAGAAAAGAGGCTGTTGCAGTGCAACAGCCTCTTTGTGTGTTATAGCTTAGTAGTGCAGCTTGTCAGCGGTCAGTGCCTCGAGTACGGGCAGCATGGCAGCAGCCTCAGCCTTTGCGGCGGGCAGGTCCATGTCGCGGTAGTTGCCGCACTCCACCTCGCTTGCGCCGGGGACATCGCCCTCAAACGCAGCCATGAAGCGGAAGGACTCCACCGTCAGGCTCAGCGCCTCGGCGGGGGTCAGGCCCCGGGTCAGCAGGTAAAAGCCGGTGCGGCAGCCCATGGGGCCGACGTAAATGACGCCGTCCTTATACTGGCTGTTGCGGGCGTAGGTGGCGAAGAGGTGCTCCAGCGTGTGGGCCGAACCGGTGGAGAGATAATCGCCGTGGTTCGGCTTCTTCATCCGGATGTCCCAGGTCAGAACATCGCCGTCCTGACGGCTCAGGTACATGCCGCGGTCGAGCCTGGTGTGGTCTACGCAGAAACTTGCAATGCGCTCCATGTTGTGCCTCCCGAGATCAGGCCTGCAGGCGCTGGACGCTGCCGTGTGCGCAGTCCACAGCGACCATCAGACCGTCGCGGATGTGGGCGGTAGCGCCGACGGCGCCCACGATGGTGGGCTTGAGCAGGGCCTTGCCGGCGATGGCGGCGTGGCTGTTCAGGCCGGCTTCCTCGACCACCAGAGCGGCGGCGTCACGGACGTAGCTCAGCATCTCGTTGGAGGTGGAGGGGACGACCAGGACCATGCCGGGCTTGAACTTTGCGCGGATCTCTTCGATGGTGCGGCAGACGCAGGCCTTGCCGGTGGCGTTGGCCAGAGCAGCGCCCTCGGGGCCGACGCCGACGCCGGTAGCCAGGCAGTTGCCGATCATGTGGATCTTGATCATGTTGGTGGTGCCGGAGACGCCCACGGGGACGCCGGCGGTCACGACAGCCAGCTCACCGTCGTGCAGGTAGCCGTGCTCCTTGGCCAGGGTGGTGGACTTCTCGATGAGCTCATCGGTGCTGGTGGCGAGGTCCATCATGAGCGGGGTGATGCCCCAGGAGATGGACAGCTGGCGCTGGACCTGCTCGTCCATGACGCAGGCGATGATGGGCTGAGAGGGGCGGTACTTGCTCAGCAGGCGGGCAGTGTTGCCGGACTCGGACACGGTGACGATGGCAGAAGCGTTGACGTCCTTTGCGGTCAGGCAGGCAGCGTGTGCGGTAGCGTCGCTGACGCTGATCTGGCCGGCGGCATCGGTCAGGCGGTTGTCGCGGTAGTGGACCTCGTTCTCGGTGCGCTCTGCGATAGCGGACATGGTCTTGAGGGCCTCAACAGGGTATGCGCCCGCAGCGGTCTCGCCGGAGAGCATGATAGCGGAAGTGCCGTCGTAGATGGCGTTTGCCACGTCGGAGATCTCGGCGCGGGTGGGGCGGGGGTTGACCATCATGCTGTCCAGCATCTGGGTAGCAGTGACGATGGGCTTGCCGAAGGAGAAGGAGCGGTCGATGACGCTCTTCTGAATGCCGGGCAGCTCGGTGAAGTCGATCTCGACGCCCAGGTCGCCGCGGGCGACCATGACGGCGTCGGCAGCGGACAGGATGCTGTCGATGTTATTGACGCCCTCGCGGTTCTCGATCTTGGCGATGATGCGGATGTTGGAGTCGTACTCGTTCAGCAGGTTGCGGATGTCGTAGACGTCCTGTGCGGTGCGCACGAAGGAAGCAGCGATGAAGTCGAAGCCCTGCTGGACACCGAAGATGATGTCATCGCGGTCGCGCTGGCTCAGGTAGGGCATGGACAGGTGGACGCCGGGGACATTGACGCCCTTCTTGGTCTTGATCTTGCCGCTGTTGAGCACTTCGCAGACGATGTCGGTGTCCGTGACGCTCTTGATGGCCAGCTTGATGAGGCCGTCGTCCAGCATGATGGTGCCGCCCTCGTGGACGTCCTGGGGCAGGTCCTTGTAGGTGATGGAGCAGATCTCCTTGGTGCCCTCCACCTCGCGGGTGGTCAGGGTGAAGGTCTGGCCGGCTTCCAGCATCTCAACGCCGTTCTTGAACTCCTTCAGGCGGATCTCGGGGCCTTTGGTGTCCAGCAGAGCAGCAACAGGCTTGTTCAGCTCAGCACGGATAGCCTTCAGCATGTCCAGACGGCCCTTATGCTCCTCGTAGGAGCCATGGGAAAAGTTGAAGCGAGCCACGTTCATGCCGTTGGCGACCAGCTCGCGCAGGACGCCGTCCTTATCGGTAGAAGGGCCAAGGGTGCAGATGATCTTCGTTTTTCTCATAAATATACCTCTAACAGTCTCTTTTTTCCTCTATGATGGGCGCACAGGTGCCAAATATGCCCTGCGGCCGCTGGCCGGACATCGGCCCGGTCAGGGGTGTTTGAAAACCTTACCATTCTATATTATAACCGCTTGTGTACAAGAGAGCAAGAAAAAATTCGGCAAAGAAAACCTTAAATTTTCGTGATAGATGCCGGAGCGATAAAACGCTTGCGAAAAGTGCGTTCATCGCCTATAATAAGGCTAGCAAAAGTCTCACTTCTGCCCCGAAGGGACAGAGGTGAGCGCAAAATGATAGAAACGGAGTGAAAGCGTAATGGAAAAGCGCGTTTTTCTGATCGTTCTGGACAGCTTCGGCATCGGCGCAGAGCCGGATGCCGCCGCCTTTGGCGATGAGGGGACCAACACCCTCGGCGCCATCGCCAAGCACCCCAACTTCAACTGCCCCAACCTGAAAAAACTCGGACTGTTCAACATCGACGGTGTGACCGTCGGCGAGAAGGATGCCGCCCCCATCGGCTCCTTCGCCCGCCTGCAGGAGCAGAGCATGGGCAAGGATACCACCATCGGCCACTGGGAGATCGCCGGTGTCGTCAGCCCCAAGCCGCTGCCCACCTTCCCGGACGGCTTCCCGGACAGCCTCATCCACGAGTTCGAGGAAAAGACCGGCCACAAAGTCCTCTGCAATAAGCCCTACTCCGGCACACAGGTGCTGAAGGACTACGGCGAGCAGGCCATGAAGGAGGATGCCCTCATCGTCTACACCAGCGCCGACAGCGTGTTTCAGGTCGCCGCCAACGAGGAGCTTGTGCCGGTGCATGAGCTGTACCGTTACTGCGAGATCGCCCGCGAGATGCTGAAGGGCGAGTACGGCGTGGGCCGCGTCATCGCCCGCCCCTTCCTCGGCCGCACCGCCGACACCTTCTACCGCACCACCAACCGCCACGACCTGAGCCTCAAGCCGCCCCGCAAGACCATGCTTGATTTGCTCAAGGACGCAGGCAGGGATGTCATCGCCGTGGGCAAAATTTTCGACATCTTCGACGGCGAGGGCGTGACGGAAAAGATCAAGACCACCGGCAACACCAACGGCATCGCCTTCACCAAGGCTTTGCAGACCCGCGACTTCGAGGGTCTGGCCTTCGTGAACCTCGTCGATTTCGATATGCTCTACGGCCACCGCCGCGACGTGGCAGGCTACGCCGCCGCCGCCACCGAGTTCGACAAGTTCGTTGCCGACTTCATCCCCGGGATGCGGGAGGGCGACATCCTGATGGTCACGGCCGACCACGGCTGTGACCCCTCCTACACCAAGACCACCGACCATACCCGCGAGTATGTGCCGTATCTCATCTGCGGCAAGGGCGTCAAACCGGGCGTTGACCTCGGCACCAGGCTCTGCTTCGGCACCATCGCACAGACCATCTGCGACTATCTGGGCGTGGATGCCTCCACGCTGGACGGCCAGAGTGTGCTGAGCGACATCCTGAAATAAGCATAAACGCAAAGATCCCGCAAGGCAGCTGCTTTGCGGGATTTTTCTGTCTATAAATTATGCTGCATCATTTTCAGCGCTGGAAGCGTCGCCGCTGCCGGAGCCGAACAGGGCGTCCAGCACGGTGGAAGCGGCCTGATGCAGGGAGGAAGCCGCCTGCTCCACCTGCTCCTGGGTCGGCATACTGAAGGACGGCGACTCAGTGGAGTCTGCCGGGGCTTCTTCGCTGCCGTCTGCAGGGACCTCGGTGGAAGCGCTGGGCTCACCGGAGGCGTCACCCTCGGCGGGGGGCTGGCTGTCAGCGGGGGCCTCTTCCGCCGGGACTTCGCTCTCGGCGGGCTCTTCTGCGATAACGCTGTCGGGAGATTCCTCCGGGATGGATGCACCGGCGTTGGGGTCGGCGGTCGGCGTGAAGACATCGGTCTTCTCGGGGGTCTGGCTGGTGCTGGTGAGCTTGTCCTCGCCGCCCAGAACCGCTGCGATGAGGGCCTTGGCTTCGTTGACCGAGTTCTCATCCGGCTTCATGACGTAGAGGCTCTGGCCCTTGGCGGAGTAGCACTTGGTGCTCTTCGCGCCCGAGCCGGTGACGGTGTAGCTCTGGATGTCCCAGTTGGCAAGGTCGCCCAGCTGCATCCGGACCAGCGCAGAGATCTGTTCCTGCGAGAGGCTGGTGACGAAGCAGTCGGCGGCGGCGTCCATCAGCTTGGAGAAGCCCATGAGCAGGGCGGGAGACTTGAGCTTGTTGACCATCGCGTCGATGACTTTCATCTGGTTGATGCCGCGCTGGATGTCGCCGGTCTTGAAGGCGTGGCGCTCACGGGCAAAAGCCAGAGCGGACTTGCCGTCCAGATGGTTCCAGCCCTCGGCGAAGGTGGTGGGGTCGTAGTAGCCGGGGCTGCCCACCGAGGTGAAGGCCTGGTCGGAGTAGACGTCCACGCCGCCGATGGCGTCGATGATGTTGATGAAGCCCGCAAAGTTGATGCGGAGGTAGTGCTCCACATTCACGCCGTAGAGGTTGCCCAGCGTGGCCATGCTGGTCTCGACGCCGTAGAGGCCGGCGTGGGTCAGCTTGTCCTTGCTGTCGGTGCCTGCGAGGTCAACATAGTAGTCGCGCGGGGTGTTGATGAGGGCCGCCTGCTTGGTGGTGGGGTTGACCACAGCGAGGATGTTCACGTCGCTGCGGGCCTTTTCGGTCAGCTCGCCGCGGTTGTCTACACCGCTGAGGTAGACGACGAACGGCTCTTTCGTGATCTTATTCGCCTCTGCGCCGGTGAGCAGGCCGGAAGTCATGCTGTCCAGTGCGGTCAGACCCTGCTGCGCCCAGACACAGCCCACGGCCAGCGCGGCGCAGAGCAGGACGGACAGCACCCGGGCCACGACGGCACCGCTGCGGGAGGCGAGGCACTTGCGCACCAGCAGCCAGAGCAGCACCAGAAGCGCAGTGATGATAACGAGGTAGAGCACCGGCAGCATCTGGGTGCGCCAGAGCTGCACCAGCGCGGCAAGGCTCAGGATGGCCTGCAGTACCAGCAAGACCATTCCTCCTTTCGGAAGTTTGTCGTCAGCGAGGGCGGGCTCGCTGGGGTGCAGCGGCTCCCACTGTCTGCGGGGCGGCACCGGAGGTTTCGGCGGCTCAGACGGAGGCGTCGGTGTCGGTTTCGGCGGTGCTTTGGGGCGGGGAGGTTCCGGCGAGAAGAAATCGGCGCTGTCTACCTCCACTTCGTCGGGCTCGCTGCGCTTGATGCCCCGGTGGATGTGCCGGGGGCCTTCGTCGTTATTCTGGGGATGGGTATGCTTGTTTTCGTCAAACATAGGCGTTCACTCCTTTGGATGTGTATGCCATCATGTGGTGGGGATGATGCTCAGCACAGCCCGGGCGGGCAGGCAGGTGGCCGTCTGGTCTTCCTCGCTGAGCCAGCCGAAGGACTCGCAGATGTGGTCAGGGCAGGGCGAATCTACAAAGCGGGCCGCGCCGTCCCGGATCTTGATGTGGACGGTGAGATAGCCGGTGTCCACATCGTAATCGGCGTCTTTTTCGAGGGGAAAGGTCAGCCTGGTGTTACTGTCGCCGTAGATGAGCTCTGCGCAGAGAGGCGTACCGGTCTGGTTTGCTTTCCGCACCAGCAGCAGCACGGCGGCTGCGGCCAGAATGACGGCAGCAAAGACCAGATTTATCAGCAGTTTTTTGTGTTGTTTCATAAAAAATTATCCTTTGAGCGGGATCTGTTCCAGCTCGGCCAGCCAGAGTGCGGCGGCTGCGTCGCTGGGCATCCGCCAGTCGCCCCGGGGCGAGAGGGTGACGCTGCCCACCTTGGGGCCGTCGGGCAGGCAGCTGCGTTTGAACTGCTGGGCGAAGAACCGCCAGTAGAAGTTGCGCAGCCACTTGTAAAGTACTTTGTCCGGGTACTCGGCCCGGCCTGCGAAGGCCGCTTTCGCCAGCCGGAATATCTTCGACGGGCCGAAGCCGAAGCGGAGAACATAATAAAGGTAGAAGTCGTGCAGCTCATAGGGACCCACGAGGTCTTCCGTCTTCTGAGAGATCTCGCCGTCCTTGGCAGGCAGCAGCTCCGGGGAGACGGGGGTGTCGAGGATGTCCAACAGCACCCGGCGCAGCTCGGCGGAGGCGGCAATGTCGGCCTCATACTGGACGAGGTGGCGCACCAGCGTCTTGGGGACACCGGCGTTGACGCCGTACATGCTCATGTGGTCGCCATTGTAGGTGGCCCAGCCCAGCGCCAGCTCGGAGAGGTCGCCGGTGCCGACGACGAGGCCGCCGGTGCGGTTGGCAGTGTCCATCAGCTCGAGGGTGCGCACACGAGCCTGTCCGTTCTCGAAGGTGACGTCCAGCACGCTCTCGTCCTGGCCGATGTCCTTGAAGTGGCTGTGGACGGTGTTGGCGATGTCGATCTCGGTAAAGCTGACGGCCAGCTCGTCGCATAAGATCTCTGCATTGCTGCGGGTGCGGTGGGTGGTGCCGAAGCAGGGCATGGTCACGGCCAGCACATCGCTGGTGGGGCGGCCCAGCTGTTTCATGGCGCGGACGGCTACCAGCAGAGCGAGGCAGCTGTCCAGACCGCCCGAGATGCCGATGACCGCCGTCTTGGCGTGGGCGTGCTCGAGGCGCTTGGCGAGGCCGTCGGCCTGCATTTTCAAGATCAGCTCACAGCGCTCGGCCCGGCGGCGCTCGTCGTGGGGGATGAAAGGCGTGGGGTCTACCCAGCGGGAGAGCTTCGTCTCGGTGAGGGCAAGGTCGAAATCGACGGTCAGATACCCCTCAGCGCTGGGCTCGAAGCTGGTGTTGCGCGCCCGCTCCGACTCCATCCGCTGGCAGTCCAGCTCCGTCTCAGCCCAGCCGCCCTCGAAGGGAGATGTCTCGGCGAGGAGGACGCCGTTCTCGGCGATGAGGTCGTGGCCGGCGAAGACCATGTCCTGGGTGCTCTCACCGTGGCCAGCAGAAGCGTACAGGTAGCCGCAGAGCAGGCGGGCGGACTGGTTCGATACCAGCGCCCGGCGGTACTCGGCCTTGCCGACCGTCTCATCGCTGGCCGAAAGGTTCGCAATGACGGTGGCACCGGCCAGCGTGTGGAAGGTGGAGGGGGGCAGAGCGCTCCACAGGTCTTCGCAGATCTCCACGCCCAGAACGAAGCTGGGCATCTGGCGGCAGCGGAAGAGCAGGGACGTACCGAACGGCACCTCCTGCCCGCAGACCGTCACATTTTCCACCTCAGTGCTGCCTGGGGTGAACTGGCGCTTTTCGTAGAACTCGCCGTAGTTGGGCAGGTAGGTCTTGGGGACAAGGCCCAGCAGACGCCCGCCGCAGAGGACGGCGGCGCAGTTGTACAGCTTGCCACGTACCAGCAGCGGCAGGCCCACGAGGGCCACGACATCCAGCTCTCGGCTGGCGTCCAGCACGGTCTGCAAGGCGTCCAGCGCGCCCTGCTGCAACGTGCGCTGCAAGAATAGATCGCCGCAGGTGTAGCCGGTGAGGCAGAACTCGGGGAATACCGCCAGCTTGACGCCGCGGGTGGCAGCGTCCTGTAACTGAGATACGATTTGGGAAGCGTTATAGTTGCAGTCGGCCACCCGCAGTGAGGGCGAGAGGGCAGCTGCTTTCAAAAAACCATCTTTCATCGGAGGATTTCACATCCTGTCTGTTGAATTAAGGCCCCGGCGGAGACGTGCTCTGCGGGGTTTTGTTCAGTATACCACAAACCGACCCAAACGAAAAGTGACAGTGTGGTTAAAGAAACGAAAAACGCTGCCTGCATACCGCAGACAGCGCTGAAAACAAAAGATGGAAAACGAGATAGACCGTAAGCCGGGTTCTGTATTAAACG
>UMDO01003386.1_pt1 | contig 10782 bp, 7 predicted proteins | sample 1964511 | NCBI WGS metagenome assembly UMDO01 (sample SAMEA4835996, study PRJEB28245) | human gut metagenome | biome: gut microbiome; material: fecal sample | place: Denmark | collected 2008 | reverse complement strand
CTCCCTGAACCAGTCGGCAATCGGCTTCCTGTTTATTGTCAGGCTCAGCCTGCTTTCATCGTCAGGGTCATTCTCCACCCTTAAAATATCATCCTTTATGTCAAAGTTCCGTCTGTGCTGCTCCGAATAGATTTTACCGCTGCATTTCAAGGCTTCTTTCTTGACCAAAAGACTTTCGGTCATTTCTTTAGAGAACCCCAGCATGGCACAGAACTTTTCCATGCGAAGCATTTCCCTGAACATAGGGAACCACCTGAAAGCCTTGTCTATGATTCTGGCGAGCTGTGACAGTTCCTTTTCTTTCATGTCAAGTTCCTACCTGTGCATTTCCTTGAGATTGTGGATTTGCGTATCATGCTGTTTCTGCATCTGCTGTATTTGGCTCTGCAATTTTTCAATATTGGTGTCCCGTTTTGAAACCTCGTCTTGCAGTTTTTCGTTGGCACGTTCCAGTTCTTTCAGTTTTCCGCTTCCGAAAAGAGAAGCAACTCCGCTTGTTATGGCTGTCGCTGCTGTGGTGGCTGTCTTCTTTAATTTGTCAGTGCGTATTTCTGATTTGCTGCAGGGCTTCCATTCCTGCACGGTCATTGTCAAGGAAACAGTGGATGCGTTCATAGCTGCCCAGCGGATAGAGTGCCTTGGAAACATTGGCAACAGAGTTCAGAACCATGTAGTCCTGTCTGTCGAAATCGGGGGATTGCGGACAGCTTTCAAGCTTTAGTGTCAGAAAGGAAAGGTAGTCCATGAACCCCTCAAAAACGTAACATGCTTTTCTCGGCTCTCCCGATTGTCTGATATGTGATATTTCCTTCGGTGCGATGCAGCCCTTGAAATATCGGTTGCGGATTTCATATCTGCCCGATATGTTCGGAAAAGCAATGGCGAAATACCGTTTGTCGTTGTTGGTGAAGTGTGCCTCACGGCATTCTCTTTTCGCCAGTGCCGTATTTATCCCCCTTTCCTGCAGGTAAGAGAGCAGGGCAGGAGAAGACAGCTGTACGATGTCAAGCTGCTGGAAACTCGGCTTGGTGGCAGATTGCCTGTGAAAAGAGAAAGACATAGGATGGACATGTGGTGTTTGGGTACGAAGAAAAGAATAACCCTTGTAAGTGATAACTTGCAAGAGTTTCTTGTTTTTACTAAAGATATTATAGCTTGTAAAAGATTCTCAACATATAAGTATAAGCCTTGAAGTGTGTGTATTCGCATTTTCAGGGCTTTTCTTGTTTTTACCTATATGTAGTAAAATTAATGAGTATCAAATCTCGTTGCAGATAAACAAAAATCCTTCTACCTTTGAGTCTGGTAATTTTAGCAATTAAAGCCTATGAAAACAGAATACGAAAAAATGCGCAGTCAGGAACTCTATTATTTTTCCGACCCTGAAATACATGCCAGTCTGGTACACGCCAAGAAAGTCTGTGCCTGTTTGCGTTCCATGACCATCTACGATGAAGACTACCGTCAGGTGATAGAAGAACTGATTCCCGGTATTCCGCAAAGCACTACCATCTGTCCGCCTTTCCATTGTGACCATGGTACAGGTATCATTTTAGGGGAAAATGTGTTTATGAACTATGACTGTATCATGCTCGACGGAGGCTATATCCGTATCGGGAAACATACTCTGATAGGTCCCCATTGTCAGTTTTATACACCTCAGCATCCCATGGATTATGTGGAGCGCCGTGAAGAAAAAGAAACCGCCTATCCCATTACGATAGGTGAGGACTGCTGGTTGGGTGGAAATGTGGTAGTATGTCCGGGAGTGACCATTGGCAATCGCTGTATCATTGCAGCAGGTAGTGTCGTAACCAAAGATATTCCCGATGATTCTCTGGCAGCCGGCATACCTGCAGTAGTAAAAAGAAGTCTGAAGAAATAATCTGAATCTCACCAGATATAGTTTTCAGATGCTTCTGTGAATACTCCATTTTGTCTTGTTATATTCTCTGTTTCACAGTGCGGGATTTGTATCCCACACTGTGAAATATATATCCCACACTGTGGTTTTTGTATCCCACAGTGTGAAACAGAGAATTTGTTACTGGCGAATAACTTTTTTCGTAGGGAGATTTCTGTTTTTGTTTAGATTCTTTTGCATTTTTGTGTTTGGTATAAATGAAAAAAATTAACTTTGCGCAAACCCAATCTTTGAACTATGGATGCAAAACTCTTTTTAATGGCTGGTTGTCTGGCTGGAATCGTTTCTGCGTGTATGCATGAAAAATCGGATAGCGCATCTGATATTCAGCAGGCTGTGCATACACTCGTACTCGAAGCTGACAGCTTGATGCAAAGTGATTCTTTATTTTGGAATCAGCCAATTGACAAGTCGCATCCGCAAGTATGCATCCATGATTCACTCATCCGTCAGAAACTGGACAGTGCATTGGCTTTACGTCCTGACAAGCAGACTTATTTGTTGAAATACCGTTATTTGTTGCAGAGCTGGCGTCTGTTGGAAGTATTGGACTTATTGCGTGAAATGGATGGATGTATGAGCGATTCCATGTCGTCCGAATTGTTGCACCTGAAAGCCGTACTCGAAGATTACAAGGGAGATACGCTTACCGCCCGAAGAGATTTCCTGCGAGCTGATTCTGCCTATACGATAAAAATTCAGCAGGTAGCACAGGATTCTCTGATGTATGGTTTTGCCCGAATCGAAAAAGCGCTGAACCTGTCACTGATGCAAAATGATTTCCGTCCGCTTCGGGAGGAAATTGCGTTTTATGAACGCGTGCATTCTTCCTCTATCAATGGGATTGAACAATGGAAACAAATATCAGATAAAGCCACTTATTATCGGAAAATGTTTGAATGATTTGAAATTACGCAGCAGTAACAGATGGAAATTACGGAACGGATTATCATAGAACAACTGAAGCGAGGAAATGAAGAGGCTTATAAATACCTCTACCGTCATCATTATGCCTTGTTGTGTCATATAGCGCGTGAATATGTGGGAGATGATTTTCTGGCCGAAACACTGGTCGGTGATGTGATTTTTCATCTGTGGGAGATACATGAGGCACTCGACATTCAAGTTTCCTTGCGCAGTTACTTAGTACGTGCCGTGCGGAATCACTGCATGGATTATCTGTCCTCCAAGAAAGAGCGTACGGAAGTGGCTTTTTCTTCTATTCCGGAAGAAGGAGAGATGCGTTATTTGCTCTCGGACGATTACCCTTTGGGAAGTCTGCTGGAACATGAACTGGAGGAAGAAATTCATCATGCCATCCGGAATTTGCCGGAAGTCTGCCGGAAAGTTTTTATCAAAAGTCGTTTCGAAGGGAAAAAATACGAAGAAATTGCTACAGAGCTGAATATTTCTGTGAATACAGTCAAGTATCACATAAAGAGCGCATTATCATCTCTTCATTCAGAACTCGGGAAGTATCTGATTATCCTGATTTTATTTTTTTCGACTTTCAAATAAAAAAATTACGTTTTTCGCCTACCCGCTCAGGCGAAAATTTCGTCTCACCTATAGAAACCCTGAAAATGGAAGAAAGAAATTCACATATCGACGAACTGATTGCCGCTTTTCTGAGTAAAGGTCTGAGCAAGGAAGCACGTGAGGAGCTGGATGCATGGATTGCCAGTTCTGAAGCAAACCGACGTTATTTCATGCAGCAGCAGGAAATCTGGTTTTCTGCCGTGCAGGAGGAAGAACGTACGCGCTACGATGCCGACCGCGCTTTTGAAACCTTCCGGAAACGGGTGGCTGCAAGTACAGCTCAGAAGCAATCTAAGAAAGTTATAGATTGGAAAACAATCTATAAATATGCAGCTGCTGTGTTGGTGGTAGGACTTATTTCCTTCTTCTCTTACCGTCAGGGAGAAAGCAACCTGCAAAATGCGTTGACCCAGGTAGAGGTAGAAGCTCCTCTCGGTGCGCAGACACGTCTTCGTTTGCCCGATGGTACACTGGTAGTCCTGAATGCTGGTTCCCGTCTGGTCTATCCGCAGGATTTTGGAGTGGACAACCGTGAGGTGGAATTAAGTGGAGAAGGATATTTTGAGGTAGAGCGTAATGAGAAACTTCCTTTTCATGTACAGACTCCTTCTTTATCGGTCAGAGTATTGGGTACCAAGTTTAATTTCCGCGACTATCCGAACGATGAAGAAGCAGTAGTGTCTTTGCTGGAAGGAAAAGTGGTGTTGGATAATCGCTTGCGGGCAGAAGCAGAGATGATTCTGCTTCCGAATGAGCAAGTTACGCTGGATAAGGCGGAAGGTCACATGAAAAAGGAAACAAAAGAAGTAAAGAATGTGTTGGAGTGGACTTCCGGCAAGTTGTTCTTTGATGAATTGCCGTTGCCGGAAGTTGTAAAGATACTGGAACGCAGTTATGATGTACATATAACCTTTGCTACAGATTCTCTTCGAGAATTCCGTTTTTATGGAAGTTTTGGTCGGGGTGAACAAGGTATTAAAGATATTTTGGAAGCATTAGAAAAAACCGGAAAAGTACGCTATAAGCAGAAAGACCGGGAAATAACCTTATATTAACCGTTTGTTAAATACACTAAGACCTTAAAATTATGCAGAATGTGGATACTTAATTTAGCATTTGGTGAAAGAACATAAAAAAGCCGGAAGAAGGGGAAGTTCCTCCGGCGAAGACCTTAGTTCTTTCTAACTTGTTAGTTTTTAAGATGTTTTCTAAGGGATGCGGCAAAAGTAATAAAACATTCCTTGTAAAACGCCTTTTATCAGAAATTTTTAATCTTAAAATTTAAGCTTATGAATTACAGAAAAAAAGCCATGTTAATGGCCGGGGCTTTGCTATGCCTTAATCTAAGCATATACTCACAGAGTATATCGTTGAAAATGAGCAATGTATCGGTGAAGAAGGCGATGACAGAACTTCAAACTAAGAGTGGTTATTCTTTCGTATATATAGCTGGTGATGTAGATACAGACCGTACGGTTTCAATTAATGCCAGTCAGCTGAAGGATGCGGTTGCTCAGATTTTGAAAGGGCAGAATGTTTCATATGAAATTCAAGGTAAAAATATTGTTATTAAAAAGGGAACACAGCAGGCTACTTCTAAAAAGAAGAGAAAAGTCAGTGGAACAGTAAAAGATGTAAATGGTGAACCAATTATTGGTGCTACTATCATGGAAGAAGGTACGACTAATGGTACGATTACTGATTTTGATGGTAACTTTGCTCTGGAAGTAGCAGATGGTGCTGGGTTGGATATTTCTTATATTGGGTATCAGACTCAAAAGTTACAAGCTAAATCAGGAAAGGCTTTAGCTGTGACATTAAAAGAAGATTTGGAAACCTTGGATGAAGTGGTAGTCGTTGGTTATGGTACCCAGAAAAAAGTATCTGTAACAGGCGCAATGGCAAGTACGAAAGGTAGTGATTTGGCAAAAGTGCCAACTGCTAATATTACAAATACCTTAGCAGGCCGTTTGCCTGGATTGATTTCTTATAATAGAAGCGGTGAGCCTGGATATGATGATGCTGGTTTGTTGATTCGTGGAGCAAGTACGACGGGAGATTCATCTCCATTGATTGTGGTGGATGGAGTGGCCGATCGTGCCGGAAGTTTAGGACGAATAGATCCTAATGATATTGAAAATATTACGATTTTGAAGGATGCATCTGCAGCTATTTATGGTTCTCGTGCTGCCAATGGTGTTATATTGGTTACCACGAAGCGTGCTAAGTCAGAAAAATTCACAGTGAATTATAATGGAAACATAGGTATTAGCTCTCCTACTATATTACCCGAAATGTGTGATTCATGGCAGTATGCAGAATTGATAAATGAAATTACTCCGGATACTTACTCTCCTGAGGATATTCAGAAGTTTAAAGATGGAAGTGATCCTGTGAATTATCCTAATGTAAATGCTTTTGATATATTATTGAAACAGGCTGTTCAAACTCAGCATAATGTTTCTGCTTCGGCAGGAGGTAAATACATTAGCTTCTATGCTTCTTTAGGTTATAAGTATCAGGATAATTATTATAAAAATAGTGCAAGTAATTATAGCCAGTATAATTTCCGTACAAATATTGACTTCACTCCTCATAAAGATGTAAAGATTGGTTTGAATGTAGCTTTTCGTCAAGAAGACCGAAATTCACCGATTACAGGTTCAGAAGACATTTGGCGTTATTTGATTAAATACAATCCAATGGTAAATATTTGGTTCCCTGGAACAAATTATGGCAATGTTTCTTCTAAGCAAGATAACTTCTCTCCAGCTACAGGATTGGATGGTACTACAGGTTATCAACGTGATAGACAATCATATTTAAATGCAGATTTGACTTTACACTGGGATTTACCGTGGATTACTGAAGGACTATCTGTTGATGCGGGATTATATGTAGACCGGGCTGATGCATTTTACAAGAAATTTGAGAAAAAGTATTATATGTATGAGCAAAGTGGAGATGAATATATAGCGAAAGAACAAGGCTCAAATATTCTTGACCAGAATATGAATCAGACTTTGGGTGTCACGATGAATGCACGTTTGAATTATAAACGTACGTTTAATGAGGTACATAATTTGAATGTTTTTGTAGCGTATGAACAATATCAAAGTCGTTATGATTACATGCAGGCAAGACGTCAGGACTTTATTTCAACAGCAATCGACGAGATTTTTGCTGGAGATATAAATAGTGCTACAAATGACGGTAAAGCATCAGAAACAGCACGAATGAACTATTTTGGTCGTTTGGACTATGATTATGCTGGTAAATATCTGTTCCAGTTCAACTGGAGATATGATGGCTCTGAGAATTTCCCTGCAGGTAAGCGTTTCGGTTTCTTCCCTGGAGTTTCTGTAGGATGGAGAGTTTCTGAAGAAAAGTTCTGGAAAGAAAATGTTTCATGGATGGATTATTTAAAGGTTCGTGCATCTTGGGGACAAATGGGTAATGATAAAGTGGATGCTTTTCAGTATTTGACAGCTTACACATTTGATAATCCGGCTATTTTAGGTGGTGGCATTGAAAGTGGACTTTGGCTTTTAAGAACTGCTAATCCTAATATTACATGGGAGGTTGCCAATACTTACAATGTAGGTATTGAAACAAGATTCTTGAAATATTTTAATTTTGAGGCTGATTTCTTCAAAACAAAGCGAAACAATATTTTGGCCACTCGTAATGCGGCTATTCCAGAATACGCAGGTTTGACTTTGCCTGACGAAAATATTGGAATTTGTTCGAACATAGGAACAGAGTTGACATTAGGTTTTAGTAAACAACTGAATAAAGACTGGTCAATTATGGCTAGTGGTAATTTCACCTATAATCATAGTACAATTGATTTCATAGATGAACCAGAGGGAACTTTGGATTGGCAGAAGCGAACAGGGTTGTCTATTGGAACTGACGGAGATATGTATCTAATGTATGAAGCAGATGGTATTTTCCGCACGCAAGAAGAACTGGACTCTTATCCTCATTTGGCTGAAGCTCGAGTGGGAGATGTTAGGTTCAAAGATGTTTATGAAGATGGTGTAATAGATGCTAAAGATAAGGTACGCCAGGATAAACCAGCTATACCTCGTATAATGTATGGCATAAACTTAGGAGCAAATTATCGAAATTGGAGTCTGAATATGTTATTCCAGGGAGCTGCACAGGTTTGGCAATATACATTTATGGAAGCAGGAACAATTGGAAACTTTACAAAAGACTTTTATGAAAACCGTTGGACTGAGAATAATATAAATGCAGAATATCCTCGGACGTATAATCGAGATGCTACTGTAACAGGAGGTGGAAACTATAGAAACACATTCTGGTTGAATAATGCGTCTTATTTACGTTTGAAGAGTATTGAGTTGGCCTATGACTTTCCAAAGAGTTGGTTAAAGAATACTCCTATATCTGCTGTTCGTCTTTCTTTAAGCGGATATAATTTGTTTACGATTACGGGTATTCGTAACATTGATCCGGAGACACAGGAAAATAGTCAGGGATGGGCTGCTTGGAATACTCCTCAGTCTAAAGTCTATAACTTTGGTATTAATGTAACATTCTAAATAAATGCGGTATGAAAAGATTTATTAAATATATATTGATGGGGATGCTGAGTGCCCCGGTTCTTTCTTCATGTTCTGATATTTTGGATAAAGCACCATTAACTGAAATTGGAGAAGATCAGTTGTGGGGGGACCCTGCATTGATACAGGCTTTTGTAAATTCTCGTTATAATCAGGTGGGACATGGATGGACTGAGTCTATGCAGAGTTCTATAGTGGATGAAACAGAGTTGACTTGGTTACGTGGTTGTGAAGTACATAATTTTGCGCGTGTAAGTTCCAGTGACTTAGGTCGAATGAATGGAGCTTGGTGGGGATGGGATAACCGTTCCTGGAGTACTAAATGGAATAATATTGCCAATTGTAATATTTTCTTTGAACGAATAGAAGATGCACCTTTTACTGATGCTGATTTAAAAGAACGTTTGAAAGGTGAAGTGCGTTTTATTCGTGCATTGGAGTATAATGATTTGATTACTCGTTGGGGTGGTGTTCCTTTGATAACTGAAAGTTATACTATTGATGATGTAGATAAGATAAAACAGCAGGTTCGTGCTTCCTATAAGGACTGCGTTGATTTTATGGTTGAAGAGCTGGATCAGGCTGCAAAAGAATTACCTGCAAGCTACTCTGGAGATGATTATGGACGTGCTACAAGTGTTGCTGCAAAAGCTTTAAAATCTCGTATATTGTTGTATGCGGCAAGTGATTTGATGAACGTAAATGTAAAGATGCCAGAAGTGGGCTATACCACTCCAGATCCTAAACGATGGGAGAAGGCTGCTACAGCAGCTGATGAAGCTTTGACAGAAGCTTTAAATAATGGTTATGGCTTATTGAAAACATCTTCTACTGTAACAGAAGACTTATCAGCAAATTATCAGAATATATTTTTGGATAATACATCAACAAATACAGAGGTTATATTTGCTCGTATGGGTACTGCCAGTAATCTAGGAGAAGGACTTTCTTCATTAGAGCAATATAATTATCCTAACGGATGGAATGGCTGGGGTGGAAACTGTCCTTTACAAGAGTTGGTAGATGATTACGAGATTGTTAAAAATGGGGTGGCTTCTCGCTTTGATTGGAATAATCCTGATGAGGCTGCCAGTCCTTACGAAAATAGAGACCCTCGTTTTTATGCAAGCATTTTATATGATGGTGCTCCTTGGAAAGAACGTACTGTAGAAACTTATTTTGATGTGGATGCTTCAGGAAAAGAAATAGGAGGAGGACGAGATACAAAATATGGTGTGGATAACTGGAATACTTCTCCTACGGGATATAACTTGAAGAAATTCTTAGATGAGGACTATGTACCGAATTCATGGAATTTTAAAGCTAAAAACTGGATTTGGTTTCGAGTTGCGGAATTGTATTTAAATAAGGCAGAAGCATTATATCATACTGGTGATGAAGATGGTGCACGAGATGCTGTAAATGAAGTCCGCAATCGTGCAGGTATGCCGGATATTACTTCTACAGGCGAACAACTTTTAGAAGATATAAAGCATGAACGTCGTATTGAGTTAGCTTTTGAAGAACATCGTTATTTTGATGTACGTCGCTGGATGGAAGCTGATAAGTATTTAGGACGGACTATGCATGCCATTACGGTGAAAAAGTATCCTGACGGACATAAAACTTATGAAGTTTCAGATTTAAGAAGTGATGTAGGTGGAGATAGAATTTGGGATGATAAAATGTATTGGTTGCCGATTCTGAAAACAGAGCGAGATAAAAATCCGGGATTAGTTCAGAATCCTCTTTATACGGATTAAAAGGATTATAAAAGATAGTAGAAATGCAGATTATATTCTGCATTTCTCTTTCTCTTGAAATCTATACTTATGCTTTGGTAAGTTGTATGCATTTTATTATATAAAGCATTTATTGACATGTATTTATGAAAAGACAAGTACTTTTGGGTGTATTGGCATTGTTGGCCTCTCAAGCATTTGCCCAGCAGGCAGTGGTCACCGGCCCTGATTCTCGCTTGAAACTCGACTTTCAGTTGCAGGATGGCAAGCCTGTCTATTCGGTGACATACGACGGAAAAACCGTACTGGAGAATTCTCCTCTCGGCTTTGTATCCAATATTGGCGACTTCAGCCGTCAGATGAGTTTTGTCGGCCAGCAGGCAGACAAGGTGGAAAAGACGTACACGCAGGACCGTATCAAGTGTTCTACGGTAAATTATTCTGCTAACAAACTGACTATAACGCTGGAAAATGCGGAAAAGAAGAAACTGGACATCGTGTTCCAGTTGAGTAATAATGACATAGCTTTTCGCTACGAGATGCCTCAGTATGGCGAAACGGCCTGTATGGTGATTGAAAGGGAAGCGACCGGCTTTGATTTTCCTTCTACCACTACCACGTTTCTTTCTCCGCAAAGTGACCCGATGATTGGATGGCAACGCACTAAACCGAGCTACGAAGAGGAATATGTACCCGATGAACCGGTGGCTACTCCTTCCAAGTACGGTGAAGGCTATACTTTCCCGGCGCTGTTCCACGTAGGCGACAATTGGGCACTGGTATCGGAGACCGGTGTACGCAGCCTGTATTGCGCCTCTCATCTAAGCGATGCTACTCAAGACGGTCTTTACAGTATTGCTTTCCCAAATCCGGGCGAGATAAATGGTCTGGGTTCTTCTACTCCGGGACTGGCTTTGCCGGGTGTTACTCCCTGGCGTACCATTACGGTGGGAAACGGACTGAAGCCGATTGTGGAAACTACCAT
>UMDO01031106.1_pt1 | contig 11158 bp, 9 predicted proteins | sample 1964511 | NCBI WGS metagenome assembly UMDO01 (sample SAMEA4835996, study PRJEB28245) | human gut metagenome | biome: gut microbiome; material: fecal sample | place: Denmark | collected 2008 | reverse complement strand
AAAAGAATACTATTATAATAGGAAGAAAAAGGATTCCTGACATGAAATTTCTCGAACTTCGGCAAAAAGATGTGATCAATTGTAACACCGGTGAATGCTTAGGATTTGTCTTAGACCTCGAATTTGAAATACATACTGGACAGATCTGCTATCTGATCGTGCCCAAAACAACAAAGATGATCCTGTGCCTTGGGAAAAAGAATAAAATCTATAAAATTCCATACAAATGTGTCGTGAGGATCGGAAGAGACACCATTTTAGTCGATATCAATGAAAAAGAATGCCTGAAATAAAAGAAAAGCTTTTATTTCATGGCAAAAAATGATATACTTCAAGCAGAAAAAAACACGGAGGTACAAGAAGATGAGATGCCCATATTGTGGAAGCGAGAATTCCAGAGTCGTAGATTCCAGACCGGCAGAAGACAACAATGCGATCCGTAGAAGAAGACAATGCGATGAATGCGGAAAGCGTTTTACAACTTATGAGAAGATAGAGACAGAACCATTAAGCGTTATCAAGAAAGATAAGACAAGACAGCTTTATGACCGAAGCAAAATAAGAAATGGAATCGTACAATCCTGTCACAAACTTCCAGTCTCCATGGGACAGATCGAAGCAGCGATCGATGAGATCGAGACAAAGATCTACAACATGGGAACAAGAGAAGTGGAGTCATCCGTGATCGGAGAGATGGTCATGGACAAATTAAAAGACTTAAATGAAGTTGCATATGTAAGATTCGCAGCCATCTATCGCGAATTTAAAGATGTGAACACCTTTATGAGTGAATTAAAGAAATTATTGAAATAAGTACGATTGTTTTGAATATACAGTATTGTAAAAATATTACTTATGTGATAGACTAACCATATCATTTTGAAACCAGCTTCTTTTTTGAGAAGAGAAGGAGTTGAGTACTATTTATCAGGAAGTAATCACAGGAATCGTCAGTGGAGTGAGCGGAAGACTCATCCACGTCGAAGTAGAGATCAGAAACGGCCTGCCATATTTCACCATGGTAGGCTATCTTTCTAAAGAATCCATGGAAGCAAAAGAGCGCGTTGCATCAGCACTACGCTCCATCGGCCATCCCCTGCCATCCATGAAGATCACAGTCAACTTATCCCCAGCCAATATAAGAAAGAATGGAACTGCGTTCGATTTCCCAATCGCCGTGGCTTTTTTAGGGTGTCTGAATTTAATCGATGCAAGCAAATTAGAGGATATCTGCATTATGGGAGAATTAGGGTTAAATGGCAAGATCAGAGGGGTTGGAAACTGTCTTCCAATTGTTTTAGAAGCAAGAAAAAAAGGAATCCATAAGTTTTTTGCGGCAAGGGAAGATGCCAATTCCCTAAGAGGAATGGAAGATATCGAAGTCATATTTATGGATAGCTTACAAGATGTTTTGGACTATTTTCATGGAACGTATCAACAAAGATGCTGCATAGATACAACACAATATCAGAAAGAAGAAACAGAAGAAGATTTTAGCGATATCATAGGTCAGAAACATTTAAAAAGAGCGATAGAAATTGCTGTCACTGGAAGACATCATTTACTGATCATTGGATCTCCGGGATCAGGAAAAACAATGGCAGCCAGAAGAATTCCGACAATCCTTCCACCATTATCAAAAGAAGAGAAAATGGAAGTTCAGGCGATCTACGATGCGACAGGAATCCAAAGATATTTAGAAGACAACACTCGTCCATTTCGCCAGCCACATCCAATGATCCCCAAGGCAGCGTTTCTTGGAGGAGGCAAGACACCGACCGCAGGAGAGATCACATTAGCGCATCATGGGATCTTATTTCTGGATGAATTTATGGAATTTAAAACCGAATGTATCGAAGCACTCAGACAGCCACTGGAAGATGGAACGATCGATATCACCAGAAATGGGATCTATCATCAGTTTCCAGCCGATTTTCAACTGATCGCAACGATGAATCCATGTCCTTGCGGTTATGGACTGGAAGACGGGATCTGTCGATGTACCTATCATGAAAAGAAACGTTATCTAAAGAAATTATCAGGGCCGATCCTAGACCGATTTGACATGGTTTTATGTATCAGTAAAAAAGATCACAACTTACAAAAAGCGAAACAAAAAGAAATGGTAGAAACGTCCAGTCAGATCAAAAAACGGATCAAAACAACCATCCAAAGAGAAAAAAATTTACTAAAAAATGATTCCTGCAATGCTATCAGTCAATTAAGCCACATACAGTTAAACAAGATCATTCATTTATCGAAAGAATGCAAAGAGATTTTAGACATTGCCTACCAATCCGGCAAGATCACAAGACGAGGAATGGATAAGATTTTAAAAGTAGCGTTAACAATCATGCTGATGGAAAATGAATCCGAAATCAAACCGATTCACTTAATGGAAGCTATGACTTTTCGAAACACAGATTTTATCAGAGAGGTGCTGGAATATGGAAGATAAATTATACTGGTACTGGCTGTGTGGCAAAGTCATGTTGCCGATCAAGAAACAAAAAGAACTGATGGATATCTTCATTCATCCAAAAGAACTCTATAAGATCAACCCAGAAATTCTAAAGGAACGCATGACAGATCTTGAATACGGTCGTTTCATCAACTCAAGAGATGAAGCAATGATTCAGAAAGACTATGAAGCTTTGCATCGTGAAAATATCCGTTTTATCATTCAAAAAGAAGCTGCATATCCGAATCGTTTAAGAAAAATTTATGATGCTCCCTATGGCATCTTTCAAAAAGGCCAGCCATATGAAGAAAAAGAACTGTCAATTGCGATCGTAGGGTCAAGATTTCCGACAACTTACGGCTTTGAAATCTCGAAAAAATTCGCAAAAGAGTTGGCAGAGCAAGGTGTACAGATCATCAGTGGCCTCGCAAGAGGCGTAGATGGGGCGGTTCACCGAGAGATAATCAACAAAAATGGACAAGCTGTTGGAGTTTTAGGATGTGGGATCGATCTCATTTACCCAAAAGAGAATTTTCAGTTATTTTATGACATGTATGCGAATCAGACAGTTATTTCCGAGTACCCGCCAGGCAGTGAACCACTTAAATGGCATTTTCCAGAAAGGAATCGGATCATCAGTGGATTAAGTGATGGAATCCTTGTGACAGAAGCCAGAGAGCGAAGCGGATCACTGATCACAGCGGATTGTGGGCTTGATCAGAATAAAGAAGTATTTGCAGTTCCCGGAATGATTACCAATAAACATTCCAAAGGCTGCCACGGACTCATCAAACAAGGCGCAAAATTGGTTGAAAATGTCGACGATATTTTAACAGAATTTTCAGAATTCACAGGAATTTCACGAAAATTTCCAAAGCTTCATACAAAATCTCTTGCAAAGGCAGAAAAAAGGGTGTATGATATGTTGAGTTTAAAACCGAAACATATTGATGAGATCTTAAGTGCATCCGGTTTTTCTTATGAAGAAGTGATCAAAGCATTATTTCAATTAGAAGCGAAAGGATATATCAAACAGACTCATCAAAATTTATATATCAAAAAAATGTAAATAAGGGGTAATACTATATGCCAAAATATCTAGTTATCGTCGAATCACCAGCGAAAGCAAAAACAATTAAAAAATTTCTGGGCAGAAATTATGAAGTGATCGCGTCCAACGGGCATGTTCGCGATCTGCCAAAGAGTACCTTAGGAATTGATATCGAGAATGACTTTGAACCAAAGTACATTACGATCCGCGGGAAGGGTGAAGTATTAGCAGCTCTTCGTAAAGCAGTAAAGAAAGCAGACAAAGTATACCTCGCGACTGACCCGGACCGTGAAGGAGAAGCCATCTCATGGCATTTATATTACGCATTAAAATTGGAAAATAAGAACTACAGCCGTATCACATTCAATGAGATCACAAAAACAGCGGTCAAAGATTCCATCAAACATGCAAGAGATATCGACATGAACTTAGTCGATGCACAGCAGGCAAGACGTGTCCTAGACCGAATCGTAGGATATCAGATCAGCCCAATTCTTTGGGCAAAGATCAAACGAGGATTAAGTGCTGGACGAGTTCAGTCTGTAGCACTGCGACTCATCTGTGATCGAGAAGAAGAGATCAATTTATTTATTCCACAGGAATACTGGTCGCTCGAAGCCTTATTAGATGTCAAAGGAAGCAAAAAGCCTTTAGAAGCGAAACTTGTTGGAACCAAAGATCAGAAAATGGAGATCCACAGTGAAGAAGAGATGAATGAGATCTTATCCTATTTAAAGGGAAAAGAATTCACAGTAGAAGGGGTAAAAGTTACCGAACGATTAAAGAAAAGCCCACTTCCATTTACAACAAGTACGCTGCAGCAGGATGCATCCAGCAAGTTAAATTTTGCACCACAGAAAACCATGCGTATCGCACAGCAGTTATACGAAGGTGTGAACATCAAAGGACAGGGAACGGTCGGTCTGATCACATACTTACGTACAGACTCCACACGTATCTCTGTGGAAGCTGATGCAGCAGCCAAAGAATATATCAAAGAAGCTTATGGAGCTGAGTTTGTCGGAGAAGGAACTGTCGCAAAGAAAGACGACAAGAAAGTACAGGATGCCCATGAAGCCATCCGCCCAACCTACATGACAAATTCACCAGCAAGCATCAAAGACGAGCTGTCAAGAGATCAGTTCCGTTTATACCAGCTGATCTGGAACCGTTTCATGGCAAGCCGTATGGCACCAGCCAAATACGAAAATACATCTGTAAAGATCGCAGCCGGAGATTACCGTTTTAACGCATCTGCAAGCAAGATCGCTTTCGATGGATTCTTATCCGTATATAACATTAACAATGAAAAATCCGAAGGAAACTTAATGTTAAAATCCATCGATGAGAATACAAAACTTACATTAAATGAACTAGAACCAAAACAGCATTTTACACAACCACCAGCACATTACACAGAAGCATCTCTGGTTAAGACATTAGAGGAATTTGGAATCGGACGACCAAGTACTTATGCGCCAACGATCTCAACGATTACAGCAAGACGTTATGTTGTCAAAGAAAAGAAGAACTTATATGTCACAGAGCTTGGAGAAGCAGTCAACAACATGATGAAGAAAGCATTTGCAAGTATCGTTGATGTGAACTTCACAGCGATGATGGAAGGACTTCTTGATATGGTAGAAGAAGGAAAAGTCCATTGGAAATCCGTCATTGAAAACTTCTATCCAGACTTTGAGATCGCCGTTCAAAATGCTGAGAAAGAATTAGAGAAAGTCAAGATCGAAGACGAAGTAACAGACGTTGTCTGTGATGAATGTGGAAGAAACATGGTTGTCAAATACGGACCATACGGAAAATTCCTTGCATGCCCTGGATTCCCAGAATGCAGAAATACGAAACCACATTTCGAGAAAGTCGGAATCCCATGTCCAATGTGTGGCGGAGAAGTCGTCTTAAAGAAAACGAAAAAAGGAAGAAAATATTACGGATGCGAAAACAATCCGGAATGCGAATTTATGTCATGGCAGAAACCATCCACAGTCAAATGTGAGAAATGCGGAAGCTATATGATCGAAAAAGGAAAGAAGCTTGTATGTTCCAATAAAGAATGTGGATTCGTATGCAGCATGCCAGAAGAAGCAAAAGAGAAAGAAACTTCCGGGGAGTCAGTTTCAGAATAAGGAGATAAAATATAGATGAGTAGTATACAGTTACTAGATAAAACAAGAAAGATCAACAAATTACTTCATAACAATAATTCACAGAAAGTTGTATTTAACGACATCTGTAAAGTCTTAACAGAAGTTATGAATTCCAATGTCCTTGTGATCAGCAAAAAAGGAAAGATCCTAGGAAAAAATGAAGCAGACCACATCGAAGTCCTTCATCAGCTGATCTCAGGAAATGTCAAAGATTATGTTGATTTTTCATTAAATGAAAGACTATTAACGATCCTTTCCACAAATGAAAACGTCAGCCTTTCCACTTTAGGATTTGAGTCAGATATTGACGATTATTATGCGATCATCGCACCAATCGATATCGCAGGGGAAAGATTCGGAACATTATTTATGTACCGCCAGAGGGAAAATTATTCCATTGATGATATTATTTTAGCAGAGTATGGAACAACCGTTGTCGGACTTGAAATGTTAAGATCCGTAAGCGAAGAAGTGGAACAGGAGCGAAGAAAGAAAGGAATCGTAGATTCCGCGATCAGTACTTTATCCTTCACAGAACACAAAGCAGTGCTTCATATTTTAGAAGAATTAGAAGGAAATGAAGGAGTCTTAGTCGCAAGCAAGATTGCAGACAGATTCGGGATCACGAGATCCGTTGTCGTAAACGCATTAAGAAAACTAGAGAGTGCCGGAGTTGTCGAGACAAGATCTTCCGGTATGAAAGGAACCTATATTAAGGTAGTGAATGACTTTATATTTGACGAGATCACAAAGCTTGATTAATTCTTTTATAATTAATGAAAAAGTTCTTGCAAAGAAGGACAAGGTCTGATATACTGTCATAGGTAAAAATAAACACGCTATTGGAATTCTGATAAGTGCCCAAGTGGTTTGTCAGAACGATGAAAATAGCGGAAGCAAAAACTAAAGGAGATTTAAAATGAGCGTTATTTCAATGAAACAGTTACTTGAAGCAGGTGTACATTTCGGACATCAGACAAGAAGATGGAATCCTAAAATGGCACCATACATCTACACAGAGCGTAATGGTATCCATATCATCGACTTACAGAAATCTGTAGGAATGGTTGACGATGCTTACAATGCAGTAAAAGAATGTGTAGCACAGGGTGGAAAGATTCTGTTCGTAGGAACAAAGAAACAGGCTCAGGATTCTATTCAGGCTGAAGCAGAACGTTGTGGAATGTTCTACGTAAACCAGAGATGGTTAGGTGGAATGATGACTAACTTCAAAACAATCGAATCTAGAATCGCTAGACTGAAAAAGATCAAAGAGATGGAAGAAGACGGAACATTTGACGTACTTCCAAAGAAAGAAGTTATCGAACTTAACAAAGAAAAAGACAAATTACAGAAGAACTTAGGTGGAATCGAAGAAATGGGTGGACTTCCAGACATGATCTTCGTTGTAGACCCTAAGAAAGAAAGCATCTGTGTACAGGAAGCACATACTTTAGGAATTCCTCTTGTTGGAATCGCAGATACAAACAGCGATCCTGAAGAATTAGATTATATCATCCCAGGAAATGATGATGCGATCCGTGCAGTAAAACTGATCACATCTGCTATGGCTGATGCAGTTATCGAAGCAAACCAGGGAATCGATGCAGACTCTGAAGAAGTTGCAGAAGACGCTGAATAATTTATTCACACTTTCAATTTAGGAGGAAAAAGAATCATGGCTATCACAGCAGCAATGGTAAAAGAATTAAGAGAAATGACTGGTGCCGGAATGATGGATTGTAAGAAAGCTCTTACAAACACAGACGGAGACATGGACGCAGCAGTTGAATTTTTAAGAGAAAACGGTCTTGCAAAAGCAGCAAAGAAAGCTGGACGTATCGCAGCTGAAGGACTTGTTGCAGTAGCAGTATCTGAAGATGCAAAAGAAGCAGCAATCGTTGAAGTTAACTCTGAAACAGACTTCGTAGCTAAGAATGATACATTCAGAACATATGTAGCAGAAGTAGCTGATCAGGCTCTTACAACAAAAGCAGCTGATATCGAAGGATTCTTAGCAGAAGAATCTAAAGCAGAAGCTGGAAAAACTGTAAAAGAAGCATTAGATGGTAAGATCGCCGTTATCGGAGAGAACTTAAACATCCGTAGATTCGCTAAAGTATCTGCAGCAGACGGATTTGTTGCATCTTACATCCACGCTGGTGGAAAAATCGGTGTATTAGTAGAAGTTGCTACAGACGTAGTTAACGACGAGATCAAAGAGATGGCTAAAAACGTAGCAATGCAGGTTGCAGCTATTTCTCCAAAATACACAAGCAGAGATGAAGTTTCTAAAGATTACATCGAGCATGAAACAGAAATCTTAAAAGTTCAGGCTATGAACGAAAACCCAGACAAACCTGAAAACATCATCGAAAAGATGATCGTTGGACGTCTGAACAAAGAATTAAAAGAAGTATGTCTGTTAGATCAGGCTTATGTTAAAGCTGAAGACGGAAAACAGGCAGTTGGAAAATACGTAGAACAGGTTGCTAAAGCAAACGGAGCTAATGTTACAATCAAAGGATTCGTTCGTTTTGAAACTGGTGAAGGTATTGAAAAGAAAGAAGAAGACTTTGCGGCTGAGGTTGCTGCTCAGTTAAAATAATTTCTTTGTTGAGAAATTGAATAGAATTTGATTTTTTATGGCACACATCACAAAAGTGATGTGTGCTTTTTACATTTTTAAATATATGTAAAGCGTTTAAAATACAAGTTTCTATATTTATAAATTATTTGAAAAGTTTTGAATTATTGATAATTCATGAAAATATGGTATAATAACAGATGGATTTTTATCATTTTTACTAAACAATTAATTTTTAAAATATAATAAATAACTATTATATACTATATCTAAGGATGGAGAGAAAAATGGCAAAGAAAAGTACGGCTGATATTGGCTTTGAAAAACAAATATGGGAAGCAGCCTGTGTATTACGTGGAAATTTGGATGCATCAGAATATAAAAGTGTAGTATTAGGTTTAATTTTTTTAAAATATATTTCTGATCGTTTTGAAGATAAATATAAAGAGCTAGTAGAAGAGGGGGATGGATTCGAAGAAGATATTGATGAATATATTTCAGAAGGTATCTTTTTTGTTCCTGCAGGGGCACGTTGGAGTGAAATTGCAGCAAAGGCTCATACACCAGAAATTGGAACAGTCATAGATGATGCTATGAGAGCAATTGAAAAAGAGAACAAACGATTAAAAGACATTTTACCTAAAAACTTTGCACGTCCAGAGCTTGATAAGAGACGCTTGGGGGAAGTTGTTGATTTGTTTACTAACATTCAGATGATAGAGCATGGTAATGAAAAAGATATTTTAGGACGTACTTACGAATATTGTCTTTCTATGTTTGCAGAACAAGAAGGAAAAAGAGGAGGAGAATTTTTTACTCCATCAAGTGTAGTGCGTACATTAGTGGAAGTTTTGCAGCCGTTTAAAGGAAGAGTTTATGATCCATGTTGTGGATCTGGAGGAATGTTTGTACAAAGTGCAAAATTTATTGAAAAACATAGTGGAAATATTAGCAATATCTCTATTTATGGACAAGATTCCAATCCAACGACTTGGAAAATGGCACAGATGAATCTTGCAATAAGAGGAATTGAACCTGATCTGGGAAGACATGCGTCAGATACATTTTTAGAGGATCAACATCCGACATTAAGAGCAGATTATATTATGGCTAATCCACCATTTAATCTTTCTAATTGGGGAGTAGATAAATTAAAAGATGATGTACGTTGGAAATATGGAACACCTCCTGCTGGAAATGCTAACTTTGCGTGGTTACAACATATGATTTATCATTTAGCACCGGGTGGAAGAATCGGAATGGTACTTGCAAATGGGGCATTATCATCACAATCAAGTGGTGAAGGAGATATTCGAATGAATATCATTAATGCTGATTTGGTAGAATGCATTGTTGCAATGCCAACACAATTATTCTATACAACGCAGATTCCAGTATCGCTATGGTTTTTAAGAAAAGGAAAGAGACAAGAAGAAAAAACATTATTTATTGATGCTCGAAAAATGGGAACGATGGTAAGTCGTAAACTTAGAGAACTAACAGATGAAGATATAAAGAAGATAGCAGATACATATCAGGGATATATAGATGGAACTTTGGAAGACGTAAAAGGATATTGTGCAGTTGTTAAAACGGAAGATATTTCAAAACAAGATTATATTTTGACACCAGGTAGATATGTTGGTATAGAAGAGAAAGAAGATGATGGAGAGCCATTTGAAGAGAAGATGGATCGATTGACTTCTGAATTGGCAGATATGTTTAATGAGTCTCACAGATTAGAGGAGGAAATTCGGAAGAAATTGGGGGCGATTGGATATGAAATATAGATTAGAACAAATTGTTGATGTTACGATGGGACAATCTCCAAAATCTATATATTATAATTCGAATGGAAAAGGGTATCCATTTTTGCAAGGAAATAAAACTTTTGGACTTAGATATCCAGTTTTTGATACATATACGGAGGTTATGACTAAAGCTGCAAAAGCAGGAGATGTGATTATGAGCGTACGAGCACCAGTTGGAGAATTAAATATAACACCGGTAGATATGTGCTTAGGACGTGGAGTATGTTCTTTGAGAATGAAAAATGGAAATCAAGATTTTTTATATTATATGATGAAATATTATATTCCACATCTCATAAATAAGGAAAGTGGAACAGTTTTCGGTTCTGTAAGTAAAAAAGATATAAGTAGTTTAGAAGTAGATATTCCAGAAGATGTGGAAATACAAAGAAAAATAGCAAGATATTTATTGATGTTTGATGAAAAAATTGAATTAAATGAACAAATAAACAAGAATTTAGCTGAACAATCTCAAACTATTTATCAGCAATATTTTATTACAGAAGCCGGTCAAGATTGGCCTCTTGGACATCTCTCTGATTTAGTTAATGTTAAATATGGAAAGGATCATAAAAAATTAGCTGATGGCATTTATCCGGTTTATGGTTCTGGTGGAATTATGAGATATGTAGAACGTCCATTGTATGAAAAAGAGTCTGTTTTAATTCCACGAAAAGGTACACTTAATAATGTGATGTATGTTAATCAACCTTTCTGGTCTGTTGATACCATGTTTTATACCGAAATGAAACAACCTAATGTAGCAAAATTTGTGTATCATTTTATGAAATCCAAGGATTTAGCATCTATGAATGCAGGATCAGCCGTGCCAAGTATGACTACAGCAATACTAAATGCCTTAGAAATTTCGATTCCCTCAGCAGAAACATTGAAGCATTTTGAAATTTCTGTAGCACCAATGTATGAAATGATGCAGAAAAATGAGGAACAATCCCATAAACTGACTAAATTAAGAGATGTCTTGCTTCCTAAGTTGATGTCCGGTGAGATTGATGTTTCTACACTTGACCTTTAAGCCGCTAAATTCTTGTTTATGACATTATTTTTCCTTATTTTTTCATT
>UMDO01053814.1_pt1 | contig 11541 bp, 10 predicted proteins | sample 1964511 | NCBI WGS metagenome assembly UMDO01 (sample SAMEA4835996, study PRJEB28245) | human gut metagenome | biome: gut microbiome; material: fecal sample | place: Denmark | collected 2008 | reverse complement strand
CATTGGCATTTCAGCCACCCCGTCTTCGTTATGACCGGGCTGCGAGTTACAGAAGTACCTTTTGTGAAGTACCGGACGATTGAACTGTTCTGTTTTCAAGGAGCCGCTTTTTATAGAAAATCTTCGGAATTTAGGGCTTTTGAAAAATCATCCCCCTAATTGGTAGCCGACGAAAAAGGCCATTCTGCACCCACAATTTATAACTTGTAACCAAGATGTAATCTCTCGAATCGATATTCGCCAAAAAAAGAAGCCTTCATATACGAACCCAGTTGAAAGGCCAAAATACAACCACATCTTCGAAAGTTAACAAAAAAGTCACAATTGGCACTTATGAAAAAAGAAGACTGGATTTCTCCAGCCTTCCAAAAGTATGTATCAATGGTTGCAGTTCAAGATCTTCTCAAGCGTGTCCGCAAACCTGACATCCTGCTCCTTCGTCCGCTTTGGGCTCCCCTTGGGGTGCTTTCCGGCACGGAGGAGCTTTTTGTTTTCATACCGCCGCAGCATGAGAGCGTCTATGTTGTCGGCGGTGTATTCCAGACCATTCTGGTTCAGCACTCGTGCGCGCTTGGCAAGGCACATACTCGCCAGCCCGTAGTCCTGTGTTACGACCACATCCCCCGGTTTGACCCGGTTGACCAGTGCAAAGTCTACGCTGTCGATACCCTTGTCGAATACCATCGTCTGTGCACCCTCACGTTCGATCTGGTGCGAGGTGTCGCACAGGATGATGACAGGAACGCCGAACTGCTTTGCAATCTGCAATGTCAAATCGACAACCGGACAGCCATCTGCATCGATCAAAATGGTCATGCGTGTTCCTCCATCACCCACCGAAAGGCTTTCGCAGTGCGTAGGTCGGCGTCTTTGAAATGCCCGCCGCTGTTCCATTCAAGGGTGCAGTCTGCGCCACGCTCTGCAAGCCGATTGTGCAGGGTGCGGATATTATCCCCCACCGCAGCCATGACAGCGTTTTTCGTGCGCTCTTCCTTGTCGCCAAGGCTCAGATAAATGTGCTGTGCCTGTATCGGATGCTGCTGTTCAAACTCCATCCAGCCCGGAAACCAAACAGAGGGGGATGCGGCGGCGACACCATAGAACAGATCAGTCTGGGTGGATGCCCACAACGCAAACAGCCCGGCCAGTGAATAGCCGCCCAGAATGATTTTGACGTTTTCCGGGAGATGAAACTGCCGCTTCAGCGTGGGGATGACCTGTTCCATCAGAAAGCGCAGGGTGTCCATAGCATTGCCGCCAAACCCTTGCGTTCCCCACACAGCAGGGGCTTCCCACGGAGAAAGTGCATCGTTCCAACTTTCCACCGGAACCGCAGCAAACAGATACTTTCGGTTGCTTTGTGCAATAGCCGCCACTTCATGGTCCATGCTCTGCAACTCATGTTCGCCTGTCATTTGGAGCAGCAGGTATTCCGCATGGGCTTCGCCGTAAATGCGGCAAGGTCTGTTCCCGATTTGCATTGTCTGTGCAGTCACTGCGACGTCCTCCCGAAAAAATTTTGATAAGCCCAGTATAGCAACCGAAAAATCATTTTGCAATTCAAAAGGCGTTCATAGCCGTAGCAAGCAGTGCAGACGTATATACATCTGCTACTTTTGCGTTGCAAAAAGGCTTGTTGGGAAATCCCAAACCCTTGAACTACATCCGATGGATGTAGGCTACGCGTTTTTTGCAAAACGTTTTTTAGGACTCCGCAGGAGTGTGCAACCATCACGGAATCGTGATGATCGAAAGAATTTAGCTGTTGTGCGCACAACGGCACCGCTTGCTGAGATAATGAAAAAAGCTCCTAAAAATTTTTACGCAATAGGAAAATTCATTATAGCAATGCTATTGCAACACTATAGCGCAGATGCTATACTCAAATAAAGAATTTGCAACTGCGAGGTGAACTACATGGGATTGCCTACAGACATTAGAAACTTGCGGAAAGCGGTACTGTTAAGTCAGGAGTCATTTGCAAAAGAATTGGGAGTGTCCTTCTCAACCGTAAATCGTTGGGAAATGGGAAAGAGCCGACCGAGTTATGCGGCATTAAAGAAGCTTAAGAATTTTTCTGAAAAGCATGGTTTGACGTTTACAATCGAGCTCGAAAACTAAAAGTTGGTTGAGTGGAGGGAAAGCTCATGGCAAAAATCATGGAAATTATCTCCAAAGAGACAGGCGGAAAAAGTTATAACACGGAAAAGTATTCCTATGACACAATTGGTATGCCATCATTTGACTACGATGACGATGGCGAAAAATTTATAAAATGGCAAGTGTCCGGGGAGACGGAAAAGCATAAAACGTATGTTGATTTAACGAATGAAGCGAAAAGACAGATTGGAAAGCGGCCAGTCATCAGCTACTTTTTGGACGGATCGAGGCACACTTATAAGGTGGATGATATTTCATACAATAAAAAGGTTTATCCAGTTATCGCAGGACAAGTTGGTATTGGATGTTGCAAACGTACCGATGGAAGAATGCGACCCGAAAAATTTTACAGACGATTGGTTTTGTCACTTCCAACGGTTAGTAACGCAGATGGCTGGAAGGATGATGTATTTTTTGCAGCTCAAACGAAAAAGCTCAATAAAAGTGAAGAATTGAAGAAGCTAGGGATTGAATTTGCTACGATCCTTCCATATTCTCCGCCTAAGGATCAGAAAAATGGGAAGATGGAGGATTCGGGTATTGCACGAATTCAAGATTATATGATTGAGTCTGAAAAAGAAATGGTCGCTGAGCTGGTGAAAGCTGGAAAGCTAAATCAGGACAATTATCTTTTAAAAGACGGTTCGCTCGAATATAAACCAATGAAATCAGGACGAGAGGATTTAAGGACGCTTCAAAAGATCAAACACAATTATAAGTGGGTTATTGGCGTATCAAAATCTTTCAATCCAGAAAGCATTTTAGACCACACGGGAAAGGCAAATGCAAACTATATCGCAGACTTACCGCTTTTTCATAGAACACCGGTAGCAAGATATGAAAATGCTTCTTACTTAGGCGATGTGAAATTTGGTGTTTGGTACATCAGAATTAGAGACAAAAAGTATACACGGACTCCTTTCGATGGTGTGATCAAGGTCGAGAAAATCATGATGGATGAAGAAAAAGACACTGGAATTGATAGTGAAGAAATCGATTTGATCAGTGCAACCTTAATTAACGAACGAACGCCTACTTGTTATGGAACGGATAAGAGATGGGCTAATCATCTATATCCAGTCTTTCTGACAGAATCCTATGTCAAAAGTCAGTATATGAGTACGGAAATGTTTCTGCATTTGTTTTGAGGAGGAATAAACAATGCCTAGTCCTGTGATCATTGGTCGCATTTTAGCAACAGAAAAAGCACCAACAACGATTGACAACTTTGCTTTTTGGACGAATCCGAGCTTAATATTAAATCCATTTGATATTGTGAAGGTTGAACATGTAAATGGCTCGTTTTCGTATGGCATGATAGAAGATATTTCGCACATAACAGATGCGGCGAGCTTTTTGACTAACTATATTTCGAGCGATTTTGGCGATGTAGAAGTAGAATCTCCGACTTTGCGAGTTGGAATGAACTATGTTCAGGCAAAGGTAGTATGTAATGACAAAAACATTTATATACCGTTGCAAAGCAACTCGAAAGTGTTTTTAGCAACTGCTGAAGAAATCGAATATGCACTTGGCTTGAAAGATATTCGCAATCCGCTGGTTTGTGGCTATTTGGAAATGTATGAAGGCACAAGCGGCAGTGAAAAAGTAACACTGCCTGTTCGGCTCAATTCAAAGTTTATTATTGGACCGGAAGGTGCACATCTGAATATTTCTGGCATTTCTGGATTGGCAGCAAAAACTTCTTATGCAATGTTCTTGATGAAGGCTATTCAGGATACTTACATTAAGAACAAAAGCGAGGACGAATCGGTTGCATTCGTTATGTTCAATGTTAAAGGCCGTGACTTGTTGACGATTGATCAGCCAAACGATTATAATGATGAGGATGATCCGGCAAAAGAAAAGGCTGAAAATGAAGCTCTGTATAAAAAGCTTGGCCTTTCGCCTGAGCCGTTTCATAATGTCCACTATTATTATCCGTATTCTACCGAGGGAAGCTGGAACACATATCTAACTCCCGAAGAAGTTGATGATGCGATAAAAACCAAAAAAGCTAAAAAGTATAAATACATTTATAGAGATGATCGGAACAATTTGGATCTGATGTTCTCTAATATTGATGATTCGACTCAGACCATGGATGCTATTATCAATTATATCATGGCTGGGCAGGGTAAATTTTCCGGTGCTGATGATTGGCAAGAATTTCTTGAAATAATTCGCGAAAAATGTGCAGCTGGAGCACAATCTGATAGGGAAAAAGAGATTCCTATAGCAAGTTGGCGGAAATTTTATCGTATTGTCAACAAAGCAATCAATGATAAGGCTGCAATTTTTGCCAGAGATATTAACGCAGGCAAAGGCGAAACACGGCTCGGAGATGCCCTAAAATACATCAAAAAGAACGAAGTACATGTTGTTGATATTGCCAAGCTTTCAGAAGATAAACAGGCATACGTTTTTGGTGATGCAGTAAGGACGATTTACAACCTGCAATTGGGCGAATATAATGGCGATGAAAATGTTGCACCTCCATCAAGAATTATTATCTTTATTGATGAGCTGAATAAGTACGCTTCTAAAGATTCTCCTAAAAATTCCCCTATTCTCCACCAAATTTTGGATGTTGCAGAGCGTGGACGTTCTTTGGGTGTCGTGCTGTTTGCAGCAGAACAATTTAGAAGTGCCATTCATGATAGGGTAACTGGAAACTGTTCTACACATGCGTATGGACGCACTAACACCATTGAAGTGACAAAGAGCGATTATAAGAGTGTTCCCCCTGTGTATAAGACGATGATGACTCGTTTAAAGCAGGGAGAATATATTGTTCAGAATCCAATTTTCAGATCAATGCTTCATATAAAATTCCCGAAACCGATTTACAAACAGGTGAAATAACGGAAAGGAAGCAACTATGGCAACCATAGGAAAAAACATCCTTGAAAATTTGACAACTGGTATGTATGCGGATTCAAAAGTGATATACCGCGAGTATGTCCAAAATGCATGCGACCAGATAGATAAAGCAGTTGAACTTGGAATCATTGATAGAGAGCAAGCTGAGGTTTTCATTTCAATAAAAGAAGATGAAAGATTTATCTCTGTTGAAGACAACGCTACTGGCGTTAAGGAAGCGGATTTTGTTGCACAGCTGGGTGATATTGCAAACTCTGACAAAAAAATAGGCGTTGACAAAGGTTTTCGAGGAATAGGACGCCTCTGCGGCTTGGCATATTGTAAGACGCTGGTGTTTTCTACTTCGTACAGGGGCGAAACTAAAGGTTCTAAAATGGTATTTGATGCAAAGAAAATGCGTGAAATGCTAAGCTCACCAGTGAAGTATACAGTAGATGATATCATGGGAGCAATCGTTTCGACGGAAACATTTCCGGAAGAACAAGAAAAGCACTATTTCAAGGTTGAAATGATTGATATAAATCATGAAAATACGGATTTGTTGGATAAACAATTGGTTTCTGATTACTTGAGTTTTGTTGCTCCAGTTCCCTACGTGAATAGTTTTCATCATAGAGATGCAATTTACGAACATGCCGCGAGCTTGCATTTCAAAATCGATGAGTATAATGTTGAGGTAAATGGCAATCCGCTTTTTAAGAAATATCAAAACAGGCTATATGATATAACCAATGCAACTAACAAAGTGAAAAAGGCATATGACGAAATTTCGAGCGTTGCCTTTAAGGATTTTGTTGATTCTAATGGGCAGTTGCTCGCATGGATGTGGTATGGCGTTTCTCGATTTGAAAAGGCCATTCCTAAAGCAGCAAATCCAATGTGTGGGCTTAGAGTTCGTCAAGGAAATATCCAGATTGGCGATAATACGACCGTTGCAAAATTTTTTAAAGAGGAACGTGGGAACAGTTACTTTGTGGGTGAAATATTTGCAGTCTCAAAGGGGTTGATTCCAAACTCTCAAAGAGATAATTTTAATGAAACTGTCGAACGAGTTGAATTTGAAACCCAATTAAAAAAGTTCTTTTATGATACGCTGCACAAATTATATTATATGGCAAGCGCAACAAGAAATGACTATAAAAAAATCGAGGCATATTCAACTGCTGTATCAAAATACCAAGAAAAAAGCCAGAAGGGTTTTATTGATATTAACGAAAAGGCTCAAATGGAAGCTGAAGTAGAGGCAGCTAGAAAACGAAAAGAAGAAGCCGAAAGAAGAATTGCCCGATTTAAAGAATCTGGCGCAGGAAGCGAAGCGGAACAGCGCGTTCGTAGAGCTATTGAGCAAAAGTATGAAGATCAGAAAACAACGCAGCGGGCCAAAGATGCAGAAAAAGCTGTTTCTAAAGTAACGGCAGGAGGGTCAAAAACAAAGTATTTTACGGATAATCTATCTAAACTGGATAGAAGCAAACGAAAACTAGTGCAACAGATAATGGCGATTATAAGACGTATTGTGTCGAAAGAAGTTGCAGACCAAATTCAGGAAGCAATAGAAAAGGAATTTAGATAAAAATGAACAGAAAAGTGCTTTTGGTAGAGCCTAATTATAAAAACAAGTATCCTCCAATGGGATTGATGAAACTGGCAACATATTATCGAGAATCGGGGGATGACGTAAGGTTCTTCAAAGGCGACCTTTTAGATTTAGCAGCAGATATCGTTGTTGAGGATTTGTTGAACGCACTTGCGACTTTGGACGCTGAAACAAACTGGAAAACCGATAAAAAAATTCTGGTAGAGTGTGTCAGAAAAGGAACGATTTCTTTATTGGATGAACAAGCACATTTCCAAAACAATTCAGATGCCATAGAGTTGGTAAAGAACGCTAGAAGCTCCTATCGAAAGAAAGAATACTTCAAGAACCCACCGTTTGATAAGGTTGGTATAACTACTCTTTTTACATTCTATTGGAATATTACTATTGATACGATAAACTTCGTAAAACAGCTATGCAAAAAGCCCGAAGATGTGATGGTCGGCGGTATCATGTCAACACTTCTGCCTAACGAAGTGTACGAAGCAACAGGAATTCATCCATTCGAAGGACTGTTGAACCATCCTGGAGATATTGATAAAGGCGATACACGCATTATAGATACACTTCCGTTGGATTATTCGATTCTTGAAGAAATCGACTATAAATATCCGGCGAATAATGCGTATTTTGCTTACATGACACGTGGCTGCATCAATCATTGCGCATTTTGTGCAGTTCCTAAACTAGAGCCACACTATTGTGATTATATTGGACTTAAAGAGCAAATAGAACGGGCAAGAGACCGATTTGGTGAGCAACGTGATTTGCTTTTGCTGGACAATAATGTGCTGGCATCCAAATGCTATGATAGAATTATCGATGAGATTAAAGCGTGCGGATTTCAAAAAGGTGCAACTTATATGCCGCCTAATCAGTACGAAATTGCTATCCAAAATTTAAAGGATGGCTACAATGATCGTGCCTATGTAAGAAAGTGCATAAGGCTGTATAAAGAATTGACGGAGAAACTCCCGTTGGAAGAAAAAACGGAGTTATATCTTCGTTTAGAACAAGCAGCATGTTTGCATTATGAAACTGCGACAAAAGAAGAGATTTTAAAACTTGATGAATTTGTTGCGCCATTATTCAAGAAACATTTTAAACATACAAAAAAGGTAAAACGCATTGTTGATTTTAACCAAGGGATTGACGCAAGACTGATAAATGATCAGAATATGGCAAAATTGGCTGAAATCAATATTTCGCCTCTTAGAATTGCTTTTGACCATTGGGAGCAAAAGGACATCTACGAAAAAGCGGTTCGTACCGCAGTAGCACATGGCATTACAAATCTATCGAACTATATGCTATATAATTTCAGAGATAAACCAGAACATCTGTATTATCGCATGAAGTTGAATGTTGATCTGTGTGATGAATTAGGGGCAAACATCTATTCTTTCCCGATGAAATACCATCCTATCAATGATCCGGATTTCTTTATGAACCGAGATTATATAGGCGAACATTGGAACCGAAAATTCATTCGAGCAATTCAGGCTGTACTGAATTCGACCAAGGGTAAAGTCGGCAAAGGGAAGCATTTCTTTGAGGAAGCATTTGGTGCGGATGAGCATCGATTCTGGACAATTCTCTGGATGCCTGAAACCTTTATAATTTATCGTTTTATGTTCAAGGAAAATCTCGCAAAGGAATGGGAAGAAAAGTTTTGGAGTCTGCCTACCGAGGAACTTGAAAAAGTGAAATCTGTTGTGGCAGTAAACAAGTTCAAGGATTTGGATTTCTCAAAATATTCAAAAGAAGCAAGAGACGTCCTTCAATATTATATGGTTACACGCGATGAGGCTGAGCAAATGCTGAAGGAAAAGAATAGCTGAAATTATGCCATTGAATAAGACTCTCCGCAAGTGCGGCGGTGCGTTATCTGGGAGCGCAGAACTAATTGATACGAAGAGTTTTCAGAGTGGAGAGAAGCCTCCGATTGCAAAATAATAGATACTGAACCTCAATACAAAGAGGCTGTTGCAAAATAAAAATGCGATAGCAACTTGCGCAAAGAAATAGTGCAAAAACAGAAACCCGGAACCCTTTTTGAGCCGTTTTGGCCCTGAAAAGGTTCCGGGTTTTGTGCATGATTTTTTCAGAGAGCTATTTTGCAACAGCCCCTTTGCTGTATTTTCAAATCTTGGAGTTCAAATACTCTACCAGTTCCCAAACCGTTGTCAACGGGTTACTTTGCTGTGAAATCGGTTCGAGAACCTGCTTCTGAACTTGGTCAGCACGAGCTTTCGCTCTCTGAATCGCAGTTGCCTGCAAAGGCTTCAAAACGTCAAAGTAATCCTTATTCTTTTCATAATCAGGGATTCTGTTCGGCTGTTTCAGCAAGCGGATCAATGCCTGACAATCCTCGACCTCTGCCTGTTGATTTACAAAGTGCAGTAGGAACCACAACTCGAAAGATGGGTTAGAATAGGCCAAATGATAGCCTTCCTTTTGAGCGGACTGTTTGGCACGCAGAAGAACTTCGTTGGAGTTATCGTCACGGTCAAATACGCACCAGATGGAGTCACCATCTTCCGGGTAGTATGGATTATTGCCCATCGTTGCCTTGGCTTTCTGCACAAGCCTGTCAGCAGACTTATACTGCGAAGAAATCGGGATGATGTCGATATTACATCCTCGGCTGCGGAAACGCTTGAAATAGCGAATCTCGGTTTCACTGCCCTCACAGATGAGATACACCACCGGGTTGCGCTTTCTGGTGTGAGCAGACTTGCGGCTGATCTCTTTTATTCTGCCCATGCTGCATCCCCTCCAATGAACGGAATCGCACCATAGCGACCTTGTAAATATCCTTTGGAGATGTTCTCACCTTTCCGGGGAGAAAACTCGGTCAGGGCGTAAATATCGGTCTGCATGGTCTTTTCGTTCTTCTCTGCAAACCAAATCTGATCGCGCCGCAGCAACATCAGGTCGAGAAGTCCGGTATCGTGCGTGGTGAAGATGAGTTGTGCATGGTTTGTATTGATAGCGGCATCCTGCACCATCTCGATCAGATGCCTTGTCAGCAGCGGGTGCATACTGGATTCGATCTCGTCTACTACCAAAACAGACCCGGATTCCAAAGCGGCAAGCCACATACCGATGCGAGAGAAGAAACGCTGTGTCCCAACGGATTCCTGCCCCAACGGGAGCCAGAAACCCTTAGAAGTGCCATCTTCGGCATCGAGGGTGTGCAGTGCGGAAATGATAGGCTCTTCCTTGGAGCCTGTAATGCGGATGTCCTTGATGCCGAGGTCTGCATACAGCATTTCATGCAGGATACGGCTCTTTTCAGAGCCGCCCTGCCGGATGGCAGACAATGTAGCATCCAGCCGCATTTCGGTTCCCATAAAGCCTGTCAGTTTTTCAAAGAACCACAGATACGCCTTTTCAGTCTGGGGGCAGTTCCACTCGTTCGAGCTGGACAGATAAAGGCGATTTTCAGCAGTTCGTCCAGAAAGCGTAAGCTGTTCTTGGATGTTTTCACGAAATTGGTAGCCATTTCCCTCTCTGGAAAAAATCAAGGCTTCCCGGCCATTCGGCCAGTGATAGAGATATTCGGTCAGGACTTTGGACTTGTCAAACGAGAACCCATAGGCATACTTGATGCCGCCATAAAAATAGATGGCTTCAAAGCTGGTCGGCTGTGTAGGCTGGTCAGTGAAAGCAAACGGCTCCTGTGGAAGGGACTCGCCTTTCAGCAGCTTGGCATATCGGCCACAGACCATTTCCCGCATGAGCAGGAGGGCATGGAGAACATTGCTCTTTCCGGCTGCATTTGCGCCGTACAGTGCCAGCACAGGCACAAGCTGTTTCTTTTCGTCCGGCGAAATCAGGCAATCAGACAGACTTTTATCCGTAGATGCTTTCAAGCTGATAATAGCCGTGTCCTTGATGGAGCGGTGGTTGGTGACTGAAAATTGAAGCAGCATCGCGATTCCTCCCAGATGATTTTCTGAATCCAGTGTACTCTATTCTGGGCAGAAAGTCAAATTTTGATTTTGAAATTTGCAAATATTCCGCAAAAATCAAGAATAAAATCTAAAATATCGGCTTTTGATACCGTTCAGATGCTATCAGGAATCATTCTGCATACACGACTTCCCTCACCACCACCTCCTCCGCCTGCGCTTTCAGCCCGTTCATGTGCGCCACCCAGAGAAGCTGTGCGTGCGCTTTGTCTGGCGCAGGGTAAGTTGTCTAACAGAGCGTTCATCGTGCGTTCCAGCCACGCGCAGGCCGTTTTCTGGGCATCCTGCAAATGCGGCCAGAGCGTACCGTTCAGCAGCATCTGGTGATACAGCACAGGGCGCTGGGTTTTGAGGTAGGCCAGCCGCATCCGGCCATATTTGCCCAGCGGTTCGGAATCATTGGTCTGCGGCAGGGTGAGCAGGGGCAGCTGATACTCCCCGACCTGTGCGTAATGGATCTCGGTGCGGACGGCGTTCGTGCTCTTCATGGGAATTCTCCTTTGCATTTTCAACGTGTGTTATGGCCTTTGTGGAAAACAGCGCTTACTTCTTCCGATTCTGTGCGGTCAGCCAGTTGCCCTGCGCCTGATAGTAGTGCTCCATCGTGGTGGGTGCGTTCAGGATGGTGGTGCGCAGATAGGCCATGATGTTCTTGATGGGCTGGGTGGTGTTGGACATCACATCGAAGATGTACTCAACGTGCTGGCTGGTCAGCTTGTCCAGCCGCAGCCGAATGGCTTTAGTGGTCTGCGGCTGCTTGCCGACGTACTGAGTCTGTCGTGGACAGCAGTACATCTCCACAATGTTGTCCAGCAGTTCCTCCAGCTTGTCGGGGTCGTACCGCTGGGCAAGGGTGTCGATCTCCAGCCGTTCCCGGAACTCCTCCCGTACCTGTGCTTCCATCTGGTCAAAATCCGCAGATTC
>UMDO01009504.1_pt1 | contig 11615 bp, 9 predicted proteins | sample 1964511 | NCBI WGS metagenome assembly UMDO01 (sample SAMEA4835996, study PRJEB28245) | human gut metagenome | biome: gut microbiome; material: fecal sample | place: Denmark | collected 2008 | reverse complement strand
CGTAAACATATGAATTCAGTTCCCTTCTGTTTTTCTCTCTATTCCATAATCATATTATGTTCTTTAGAAGCAGTGTTTATCCCGCATTTTAATCGTGTTTTTCATTACTTCATCGTCTTCGCCAGTGAATTGAGAAATGCCCCCATCTCTGGATTAGCCAATACTTTTGCCAGAAGTTCCGAATCGACTTCATCAGCAACGATTATAAATAGTAGACCTACTGACTCCTAAGATTTCCTGTAACTCTTGAACTGTATAACATCTTTTTTCTGACATTTCTTTATTCTCTTTTTTGAAATATGAAAAACAATATCATATCTCGTTTCCGATGGTATTGCTGTACATTGCCTGTGCATTAACAATTTCTGATTTTGAAATTGTGTCTGTTGTAACAATGCTTATCTGGATCAGTATTCCAGCTCTTGCTATATATATACGACATGATTTCGGGCATGTCAAGAGCGGACGTCAAAAACGTCCTTCATTTCTATCTCCACAACTTTTTCATCATGGTTTCTCTGTTTCTCACTACCTATATTCATGTTTGACCTCCTTTTCCCTGGACTAAAAAAAAGCCCAGACTAGATTTTTTGTAAATCTAATCTGAGCGTTTTATATCTCTCAGGTCTGATTTCTCAGACAAGAAAACCAATTTTACAGATTTTTCCACCCAAAAATGAAAAAAGCAGTAATGAATTTTCTTAATCATTACTGCTTCAAACAACTGTTCTCAGGGGGAATCGAACCCCCAACTAGCGCTTAGGAGCTCAAGTCCATACAGGAAACATATATCATTCTCTGTAAATCTAAGTCAAGGAAAGTCTTGATTTTTCTAACCTTCCTGTTAATTCGTGTCAAAATAAGAAAACAGAAAATCATTCAAGTAAAACGGCTCTCGCTGACAAAATGATGACACTGTCATCCTGAGGGTTCAACCATTCCGTTCCTTAGAATTCATATCTATGGCTACCATTCGCTCTCATCAAAGCAGTAACGATAACACTATTTTCTTATTAGATTACATATATTATATCGTGCTTGTGGTCGGATGTCGATGCTTTTTTGACCTATATTTGCTCAAATATACTTGAATTACAATAAGGAAGCTTTTATTGCTATATTTTGCACAAAGTATACAGGCAAATTATTATTTGTAATAATCTGCTTTTCCAATGTCTATAGATGCCCCATGATTTGCCTTCATCAGTTCTTCATCAATGCACATAGCTCATCTGATAATATTTCAATTTGTGTCACCACTGGTGACACAAATTTATTCATACCTGCCTTCGATACCATAATAGATAACGTACGTCAAATTTCTTCCCTGATAAAAAAAGCTATATGTGAACCTTGACTAACCATATACTCTAATACAGCTTGTGTTCTCTGTGCTTGAACTATATCTACCCTAAAATCATTTCGGTGGGAAGCAACAAAATTTCCAACATACTCTTCTAAATAATATAATGTCTTCATATAAAGCTTTGTTCCACATTCTGGATCTTTTTGAATTAAATTATATATCCACTGAATTCCTTTCTCAAAATATGGTTCCTTGCCTACCGTATTAAGTAATCTAGCCACAGAGTAAAGCACTGCCTTAAAACTACCCGTATGTGCAATAAAATCATCAAAAAATTCCTTTCTTTCTTCAGAAAGCAACGTGCATCTATAAATATTTTCCCTCCATTCAGAATTAGCAAATAAATAACTAGCGATGACTCTATCTTTACCTATCGGACCATTATAATCTGTATAATAGTATCGATCCTTTTCATGACTCAATTCAAGCATTTTCGGTTTCAGGGCCTCCCACACACTCCAAAATTCATTTACCTTACCATGAATTTCTTGTTCCTGAATAAGCCATTTCAGCAAATACTCTACATTATTATTCCCAACAAAATCTGCCCTCTCTAAAAATGAATTAACAAGCATAATTCTATCTTGATTATCACAATGTAATAAAACATCTGCAAACCACATTGTATAATTAAATATGTATCCATATATATTTCCATATTTTTCTTGTGCAGAATTCTTATCATTAAAAGTAATCTTCATTGCGATGTCTTTTGTCAACTCCGCAACTAATGATGCTTCTTTAATCTTAAATGGAATCATTAAAATAATCACAAACATAATAGGTATACTTAATTGTTTAAAATCAATATCAGAATAGTTACTTACTTCTTTGTCTAATGCTTGCTTTATCAGTTTCTTGTTCTTTCCAAAAAAATCATTTATTGAAATATCCCTATTTTTTTTAATTTCTTTTTCATATTGTTCTGCAATCAACGAGAATGCATACAAGAATTGCCAACCATATTGTTTTTCATAATCCCATATATTGCTTGATATCTGATTTATTATACAACTATCATCACTCCAATCTATAAGAATCAATTTCAGTAACAAATACAACGGATTATCTCCACTTATTAAATGACGATTATTTTCACTTATTAAAGTAATTAGTCCTACTATAATTGCTTCTACTCCATTTCCAGCTTGAACAACTTCATACCTTGATGCTTCTGTAAACATTTTTCCCAAACTAAAAACGATTAGCTTACATAATTCTTGTTCCTTTTGTTCTAACTTACCGAAATAGTCTCTAAGTAATACTGCACTAGTATACGAAGCTATTGATACATATCTATGGATAGCCAACCATTTATCATCATTATTTATGCTATCATCTGTATGCGTTTTGCTTAGCAATTCCCATACCTCTCCTAATTCTTTACAAATCACATTAGTGTCAGAGTACTTCGCATATTTCATGAACTTCTCATTGTGGTTAAACTTATAATTACTCCAACATTGTAAATCTGCATATTTAAAGTAGAAATCGCTGGCTTCTTGGCTTTCTTTGCTCAATAACTTCATATCCTCTGTAAACGCAGGTGCTATAGTATATACTTCATGACCTTCATTATCGATATTAACATCCGTCACCTCGTTATAGCGGCGTAAATCCATTTTATAATAAGCATACTTATCCTCAGTCCGCCATGTATCTATATCTACTGTTGCCTCATCAATGGCTACAAAGATTTTTTCTCTCTGTTTCGCAAAATCTTCTTCAGATAATTTTAATCGATCAGTCTGATATTTCAAAATTACATCTTCCAATCTTATTTTTCTATGTGTAAGTTCATTACTCTCTTTTCTCTCATTGCTAAATAAATCGTTCTTAAACAGGGCAAATGAGGTCGTACGTTCAGAACTAAACCGAATGGAATCTAAGTGAAAAATCTCCTTGGTCTTAATTAAATCACAAACAATATCCAACATTTTCTCTGGATAAGCTTCCGCAATACTAACAATTATTGCGGTTAACATTACATTTTTTGACTTACATAATATATATTGACAATACTCCTCAACCGTATTAGTTGGAGATATTTTTACAATATTAAGTAACCAACTTTCAAATCCCATCAAAAGGCTAACCAGAAGATTTGGACCCACATGGCTTCCCCTATACATTTGCCATAACCGAGTCGATGCTGTCTGAGTTGCTGACTGCCCGCCCACACAAATAGTAATATCAAAGCATTCTCCATAATCTATATTTAAATGTGATTTTTTATAAGCATCTCCTGCTTTGTTACAGAAATCTATAACAAACTCTGTCGCCAACATCTGATTAGCTTGTAGTAACCCCCATATTGGTGTTTTAAACGCACTCGTAGGGTAGTAATCATATGACAAATGTTCATTAAGTCCAAAGTAACCATTCATTTCTATAGAATTATAGTATACAGGCATTCCATCATGTCTAAGCCACAATTTTTTCATCAGTTCAAGTGTCATCTCAGGCATAGCATACGGAACTTTACCATAATGATATATGTCAGATATAGCTTTTTCTGCTAAATCAATATACAACTTTGGTGCATCAGGTTTTCTTCTTCTGCTGCCAATAGGATCAATAGGCTCTTCCTCATCATTTATTCCATTAATAACAGTCTGAAATATATTACACAATTGATCTTTTATCATCCAAGCTGAATTCAACAAAATATCTTTCAATTTTTCAATATAATCTTTCTTTATTTCATATCGAAACTCTTTACTTGCTGATATTTCTTCAAGTAAATACAAAGCAATATTACCACTTACCCCCGTATTCTCCGTTCTCTGATTTTCCGATACCTTAGTCCAAGAATCCAAAATTTCAACAACACATGTTACCAATTCCTGATCCCAGATTATTTTATCTTTATTATCATTAATGAAATTTAAAATCGACGCCCATGCATATCCTGACGGTTTGGACAATCTTAAAGGCAACATATTTCCCTTATTTAAAGATACTTCTGCATGTTCTGCAACACGACAACATGTATTAATCAAAAAGATAGTTTTCTTTAATAGGGCATAATTATTTTCAGCCATATTTAAAGTGATTTTATTATAGCAGGCTCTCAGTTTTTCTGTACTAATTATTGTTAATAAAATTTCATCTTTCCATATTATATTGATATCCTTACACTCAAGCATTTCATCTATAAAACTCTGATGTTCTTCTATAGTCGCAAAATCTGTTAACCATCCGCGGAACAGCTTCCTAATGCGTAATGATGTCCCAAATTGTTCAAAAAATTCTTTTTCAGGAATATTATTTTTATACTGTTCTGTAAAGATATGATTTACTACTAATTCTTCAAACACATCATGTCCATGGTAATATGTTTTAGCATCTTCGGATTGTATTATCACACCAGTCTGTTCCAATTCAAAAAGTGCATCATGATCATCTCCAGATTTTATCATATATGAATAGCTTTCATTTTTAAGCATTTCCTTTGTTATGAATACTAATGTATCTTCTCTTCTCGTTGGTAAGTTGTTTTTACGCCTCTTATTATTGCGAATTATTTCATCCCATATTTTTTCTTCAAATGCCTCTCTATTCAAAGCCGATAACCCTACATCCTCTATATTATCAAGTGTCAAATATAGTCCTAGATAAAATGGTGCGCGAAGCATATCTATCAATTTCTTATCACTTGGCAATACAAATCCAAATTTTACAGACAATTCATAAAGCAAATCTTTACTAATAGGATTAACATGATACGATTGTACACTTACGGTATTTAGTAGCAAATTATGAAACGATTCCATATATGCAGTTCTAATAGTAAGAATTATTTTCCAACCACTATCAACAAACATTTGGAGTAAATCTTCAAATGTGTTCTGATTTTCTAAAATAAAATACTTTTCAACTGCATCAATATATAAAATACAAGTCTCTATCTCCTCATACACTTTTAGCACTTCATCTATTACAAGTGATCCATACGTCAATAAGAAATTTCTCTTATCAGAAACATCCATATCTGTACATCTAAATGCTAGAACAATTGTATCATTATCAATACTCACTAAATCTTTTTTAATGAGTGCAGATTTTCCTGTACCAGCCTCACCATCTACAACTAAGATCTGGTTATTAGACTTCAAAAAACTATCCATATTAAAATTATTGGTATCCAAAGCAATCGTTTTATCTTTGTACGATACTTCTGTCCTGATATGGTTAAATATGTCTTCTTTATGCCTTTTAAGACTTTCACAACACTCCTGCACTGCAGAATCCACTTGAAAAAAAACATTTCTACAAATAGTAAGTCTCTTATCTTGCATAAGCTGGGCTTCAATATTACTAAGACCTTTCCATTCAATTGTTATACCTAACCCTTTCGCAATATTTTCAATATTTGTCTGATATGCCGGTTTCACTTTATCTTTCTCTGAACTTGATGAAAACTCACGACTAATATAAAAGTAAAGTGTCGTAATACCGGGATAGGCTTTTGAAGCACCTTCTACCGCTTTTCGCAAATCCTCTTCTTTACTCGACATAGCAACACTCTCTGCATAATATTTAGCCTGAAACCCTATAAGTTTATCTCCTACTTGAATAGGATTTGTTTCAATATGTGGTTGATTAAAATATCTAAATATTCCATTTTTCTGTCCATATTCATTACAAAACAAATAATATGTTAAATTTTCAAATGCTCTTTGCGGATTATCCGAAAACTTATATTCAAATGCTTTCCAATTTACAGATGTCTCTGGAATCATTATATTTCCCTCCCGTAATTCCAATTTACTTTATTCAAAAAATATAGAAATCCATTAAAAACTCACACGATATTTTTCTAATATATCGATAAATGAGTGATGTTCCTGTACTGAAATAGATATTATCAATTGTCCTTCTTTCTTATAATACGTTCCCCAGTCAAACAAAGGAGTAACCTTATCTTTCACGTATTTCTTTACCACTGAAGCATCTAAGGCAAAAATCAAGACAACACTCTTTCAAAATAAATTATATCACTATCATTGCAAATAGCATAATAATTCTCTTATTAAATAAAAAACGATACTGCATAGATTTCAATCCACACAATATCGTCTTTCTTCCTATATTATACCTTCATTGTCTTTGCCAATGATGTAAGCAGTGCAGCCATCTCCGGGTTACCAAGTACCTTCATCAGTAGTTCTGCATCTACTCCATCTGGTACTGCAATCGTATTACCACTTTCCTCAGATCCTTTCATCTGTGGATTGAGATTTTCCTTATTATAAAAGGCATTCTCCATCATCTCTGCATTTTTTCTCCGGTCTTCATCAAGGATATGTCCATATACTTCCGTTACCATGTCCGCCTGAGCATGTCCAGAATCTCCCTGGACTGCTTTAATATCTCCACCACTTAATTTCAGCTTATAGGTGACACTGGTATGACGCAGACTGTGAAACACTACATCTGGCAGTCCCAGTGCATCTATGATTTCCTGCATTTTTGTCCTTAGATAGCTGTCTCCTATAGGAAGACCAAATGTTGTCGCCATTACCAGATTATAATCCTGATATTCATTTCCAAGCACTTCCTTTATCTCATCCTGATCTGCTTTCAGAGTAATCAGACATTGTGCTACTGATTTTGAAATAAACACCTTCCTGACACTGCTGTCTGTCTTCGGTGTTTTCAACACTCTGACCGTCCTGTTATTTTTCTTCTGGCTTGGAAATATCATGATACTGCCATATTTATTCCCCCTCACTTTGAAACTTTTCAATGTAAAATAAATATGACTGTTGTATTTTCGGCTTAATTGCAAATAAAAAAGATCACCGAAGTGATCTTATAACACACATTAATTATTTTCTGTATCTATAGGAATATATTTAGTTTCTATATGCTCGTAATATTTGTTTTGAACATTTTTCTCTGTATATTTTCCCTTCAAATATAATATTTCATTATCTATTTCATATAAAATTGTTTCTAAATGAGAATTGATGCCCTTAACATATGTATATATATTCCCATCTTCATTATCTGCATTATTCCTCATATCATTAAAAATATTTACATTATCCATATTATTACATAGCACTTGATAAGATATAGGCGTTATCGTGACTATTACCATATCATTGTCAAGGACTTTATTCAGCGTACTTAAATTGCATGATGCATTATATTTCAATTCGCCTATTGTAAAATTGCCTTCATCATACTTTGATATAAAAGCACTATTTAAATTATATGACTCTTCAATCTCAGATTTAGTGGCTTCTAATAATGCTATTGTTCTTTGTTTATTTTCCTTTTTTTCTTGTATATTAGTAAAATTAATGGCTATTGTTGCACCAAGTATTATAACAATTAATTCCGTTACTGTCTCAAGAAATTTCTTACTAACTATGAATTCTTTAACCTTTATATTTGCATTATCCTTCTTGTCAATAAAATATTTTAAAGCAAATAGTACAAAAATACCTACTATGCTAAATAAAAGTATCATAATAATTTTCCTTTCTGTATATATAATTACTTTATTCAAATAACTGAAAACCTAAAAAAATAACCTCACCAGACACCAATCCAGTGAGGTCATATAATCACGCTTTCTGTTTAGGTACAAACTCAATCTTAAGAGCCATTCCCATACCATCCGCTAATCTTTTAAGCAAATTAACAGAAGGGTTTCGTGTTCCATTCTCAAGCTTGCTGATGTCTGCCTGGTTAATACCAGTACGTTCTGCAAGCTCCTTCTGCGTCATATTCTGAGAAGTACGAGCATCCACGATAGCTCTTATGACATCCATCTCTGGCTGAATAGCTTCATATTCTTTTCTGAACTCATCATCTTTTAGCTGCTTAGAAAGCATATCATCAAATGTTCTCATCCTTCATCACCCTTTCTATGAAATCTTTTCTTCTATCCTTTGCAATCTTAATCTCCTCTTTAGGAGTTTTCTGTGTCTTTTTAACAAATCCGTTCGTCAGTATTATTTTTCCCTCATAATAGAAAAAATATAAAACTCTGGTAATATCACTTCCGAATTTACAACGCAATTCAAATATTCCATCATCCAGATGTTTACTGTAAGGTTCTCTAAGCATATTTCCCTTTTCTTGTAATATACCAAGCAATCCAAATATTTTAGCTCGCATCTTAGGATTAACAGAATCCAGAAATTCTTCTACTGGAACTTCGCCATTTTCTTTTTCATATGCTATCAGTTTAAATTCTGTCACGTAATCACCTTTGTAAATATTATATGGCATATATACCATAATGTCAATTATCCATTTAATATAATCATACCGAGCTATTTCTCTAAAAACGTGTAGTAAGTGTGTAGTAGAGCACTTTTCCAGCCGAGAAATGGCTTATTTATAGGCTTTGTAGAAGTATCTAGTGATATTGCCGTGACACACCATCAATTTTGCTAAATCAATTTAAAATACCTCAATGCATCCTTAATATACTCCACCTTCTCCTGCGGACACTGCTTCACCTCTGGATTTTCCTTCTTGGACTTATTATAATTCTCGCCCATGTCCAGACCACACATCCGCTTCACCTGTGCAATATAAGAAGTATGCACATTCACACCATACTTTTCCTTCACATATTCCTTAATCTTTGAATAAGTAGCCTTTTCTTGTGGGGTATAATTACTTTCTTCATCAGGCTCCATTGTTATCTCAATCTTAGGTGTATCTTTTTTGAGGGATAATTTAACAACAGTCTCCACATGTGTATCATTGTCCAAACTTAGTGTAAACTCTTTTTCTATAATCGGCAACTTAAATTCTATAGATTTCAGCCACTGACCATTCTCTTTGCGTTCTTCGTAAATCTGCACATTATCCACTAACTGCGACAGGAACTCCCGTTTCTCTGCTTCGTTCATTTGGGCATACAATTTATCAAAGAACACGAGTGCATTGTAAATATTATCCCCTGTAATCTTATCTGCCAGCAGAGAGCGTTTCTTAGCCTTTGCAGATACCAGCAGTTTCTCTGCATCATCTATTTTATCATAAGTCTTGTACAAATGGTTCTCTAAATCTGTTTTTCTTCGCTGATAATGCTTATCCTCATAATCAAGAGAATCCATATCTGATAAAATAGTATCTTTATTATGATATAGCTTTCTTAATTGTATTTTATAATTTTCTATTTACTGATCTAATGCACTAGTATCTACTTCCATATTTATTTTGTTGCGGATTAAATCCGAAAATTTAGGATTACTAATCACCTCTGCAACAGAAGCATCCAGCATTTCTTCATGCACCTGTTTTTTGTAATCACACTTATGACCTCTAGTCATATTTCTGTGTTTGCAGCCATAATAATAAAAATCCTTATAGTTACTTCCATCCTTGCGTTTCTTAATAGACTTGTTGCCATACATTCCTGCCCCGCAGACAGGACATTTCAAAATTCCTGATAATAGATGAACCTTTTCTGTCCGTCTTCTTCCATAAGAGATTTTGCCACTATAAACCGGATCAGGTTATATTTGTTTATCCGGCAGCAAAAGTAATCTATCTATTACCGGATGAATAATTGCGGTATCTGTAATCTGATTAATTGCACAGAGCTTCTTCCCTGCATCTTTACTGGATGCTCCGCAGTGATAAACCAGTTCTGTCTCCTCACCATAATCAAGTACAATTAACCTATCATGACAATCAGGATTAGGCTTAATTTGAAGAGAAGGATATTCATTTTGAAAATCTGTCACTAAAGATTTTGTAAGAAATCCCTTCCCACCTTTTCCATTTTCTGTGAACAAAACAATCTCCACACCATCAGCCTTCTGAGAAAGATGTTGTAATGACTTTGCATTCATATAATCATCTACAACATAGATTGATTTCTTTGCTTGCTGATAGATTTCTATGTAAGCAATGTCAGCCTCTAACTTCTGTCCTTTATAAATCACAAAATTCTTCTTGTCTTTATCGGTAATAAAATTATCTGCTAAGATATTCACATCTTTTTGAATTGAATCTACCTTATTCTCCATTCGGTTCTGCCTCTCCGTTATCGTTCCAACCTTTGCTGTTAAAAGATCCATTTCATTTCTGGTAACAAACTGCTGATTCTGCCTAATATAGTGACGCATCTCCCTAAAAGTACGCATAATAAATATACTCTGTTGTTCCGCTAATTTTCCACGAAGAACTGTTGCAAGCATATAAATTCCTTGCTCTGTAAATGCGTATGGTAAATATCTACGTCCGCCTTCCTGTCCGGCAAAAAAATCTTTTTGCCGTGAGGTCACAATTTGTGACCTCACGGAATCAATTTCACTATTAGATAGTCGAAACATAAAATCTTCCGGAAATCTTTCTATATTTCTTTTTACTTGTTGATTTAGCTTTTTTACTTCATAGCCATAAATTTCTGCCAAATCTTTATCCAGCATTACCTGCTGTCCACGAATTATATACACTTTACTATGAATATCATCTGTAGTAATCAATTCTTTTGTTTCTTCCATTCTTCCTCCAAACAAATCGGTTGCAATTTCTATAAGCTACTTATATCGTTCCATTATCGTGAAGCCACAAATTGTGATTTCACAGGTTAATCCTCCACCATGTTCTCCATCTGTTCCAACTTCTGCAAGGCTTTCATATACGCCATCAATCTTTTATACTGCGCATCTCCAAGGCTGTGAATCTGCTTTAAAATCTTAATATCCGACCTGGTAACTTCATAATCCATATCTGCATCTTTATATTCCGGATCAATTCCTTTTCCAGTCAAAAGCTGTTCGGTAGTAATCTCCAATGCATCACATATAGACAACAGACAATCCGCTTTGGGATTCGTCTTTTTCTTCTTCCAGTCACTGATGTTACTTGTTGCAATCCCGGTCCTTCTTGAGAGTTCCGACTGCGTTATGTTCTTCTGCTCCATCACATAAAAAATTCTTTCACTTATAATCATGATTTTTTCTCCATCAGCATTCCGTATATATCCGTATTTATAAATTTATATATCCGTTTATACGGTTATAATATCATGCTACAACTTCTCTTTCAATAGAGATTTTTGTATTTCTAAACTTTGTTATATTCTTCTCTTTATATAGCTCCGTGTACAACTGTTTTATTCTTTCCCTAGACTTTGTTTTTAGAAATCACTCTTTTGTGAACTTTTTCCTTCAAAAAACATTACAAATTGATAATTGACTTTTTGGAAATTATTGTTCTCAAGTTTCTATCAAAATTAGAAAAAGCCCAAACCACAAGGGTTTGA
>UMDO01051945.1_pt1 | contig 11688 bp, 9 predicted proteins | sample 1964511 | NCBI WGS metagenome assembly UMDO01 (sample SAMEA4835996, study PRJEB28245) | human gut metagenome | biome: gut microbiome; material: fecal sample | place: Denmark | collected 2008 | reverse complement strand
TTCTATTGTATGCGGAGATGTATAATAACTTATATCTACCCTGCCAACACCTGTAAGAATATATCCCTCATCAGTGCCCAGACCTTCTGTCATACTGTCTCCCCAGCATGCAATACCACGATCACTTTTATAATCAGCTGTTGTATCCCTGCCATCTGAATCTAAAATACTGTCATCACCGGAAATACTATCTGAAACACTTACAATATCATGAGTTCTGTCGCCTTTTGGTATTTCAATTTCAACATAACTACTGTTATCATTCTTAACAATACTGTTACCATGTGCCAGAACAAAACTTGTAACAGTCCCCATTAAAGCTAATGCTACCGCCCCCACAATAGCAAATTTCTTTAATTTCATACATATCACCTTTTTCTGCTGAATGTATCAGCAGTATTGTTATAACATTAATTTGTACTTTCTTCAATATTTCACCAGACTTACTTAACATCAAAATAATAATGATATAAAAACGCAAAAAAATAGAGCGGGTGATGGGGTGCCAGGTGCCTGTGGCACCTGCCTGGCACCGACCGGAGCGAAGCGTAGACCGAACCCGTGGGTTCGATTCACATCACCCTGAAATAGTTCACTTAGACAAAAAAATAAAGCGGGTGATGGGAATCGAACCCACGTATCTAGCTTGGAAGGCTAGTGTTCTACCATTGAACTACACCCGCATAACCACTGATATCTCAGTGCCTTGTTAAGATATCATAATTATATTATAAAGTCAAGTATTTTATGCCAATATGTTCTTTGCGACATGTTTTATCAACATATATACTTGACTTTATCTGTTCTTAGGAATAAATTATGTTAGTTGCATTTTAGTTTGTAAAATATTATGGAGTAATTTCAATGACTAATAATTCTGACCACATTTTTTCTAATGTAGATATAAGGAAACTTCTTATTCCTATCATGCTGGAAAATCTCTTAGCTTCACTTATGGGAACTGTTGATACTATGATGGTAAGTAATGTAGGTGCATCTGCTGTTTCAGCAGTATCGCTTGTTGATTCCATCAATATTCTTGTAATACAGGCCTTGTCAGCACTTGCTGCCGGAGGTGCAATCCTGTGTTCCCAGTACATAGGAAGCAGCAACCCTAAAGGTGCCAACCGCGCTGCAAGACAGGTATTTCTTGTCATGACAGTGCTGTCGGTTTTCATATCAGCAATATGTCTCGTTCTTCGTGTACCAATGCTTAAGTTCATCTTTGGTTCTGTAGAAGCTGAGGTTATGGCTGATTCACAGGCATACTTTCTTTTTACACTGTTGTCATTTCCATTCATTGGCCTGTATGACGCTGGTGCGTCCATTATGAGAGCCCAGAAGGACAGCAAAAGCCCTATGACAATATCAATAATATCCAACTTCCTTAATATAGGTGGTAATGCGATTCTTATATTCGGACTTGGAATGGGCGTTGCAGGGGCTGCAATATCAACACTTGTATCAAGAGTTTTCTGTGCAGTTGTTGTAATTATTAAATTAAGAAATCCATCTCAGACTATCTGCGTAAACAGGTATTACGCAATCCGTCCCGACTGGGATTTAATTAAGAGAGTCTTATATATTGGTGTTCCTTCAGGCATTGAAAACAGCATGTTCCAGTTTGGAAAGCTGGCAATCCAGTCAACAGTTTCAACGCTTGGAACTGCTGCCATCGCTGCAAATGCTGTGACCAATATTCTTGAAAACCTTAACGGAGTTGCTGCACAGGGTGTAGGAATCGGACTTATGACTATAGTTGGCCAGTGCATTGGAGCCGGAAGAAAAGATGAAGCCATATATTATATAAAAAAGCTCAGTAAAATGGCTGAAGCTGCCATTATTATAAGCTGTCTTGTTGTATTTGCATTGTGCAGGCCGATTACCATACTCGGTGGAATGGAAGCAGAAAGTGCAAGAATGTGTTTTGAGATGACTCTTTTCATAACAATAACCAAGCCAATATCATGGGTATTGTCATTCATTCCGGCGTACGGAATGCGTGCTGCCGGAGACGTGAAATTTTCAATGATAACATCATGTGCAAGCATGTGGTTATGTCGTGTAAGCTTTACTATATTCTTATGCCGTGTATATGGCTTTGGTCCTATTGCTGTATGGATTGGAATGTTTGCCGACTGGACTGTGCGCGGTATCGTGTTCACTATACGTTTCCACTCCCGCAGATGGCTTAATCATCACATAATAGATTAAAAAATAAAACAATAGAGGCGTTATTTTGCTGGCAGTGTCCGATATCATGCAAAATAAATCGCCTCTGATGCTAAAAATACCATAATAAGGATAAAAATGAAATGGCTTAAAATTACAAAGATTTACGCAAGTATTTGTGCATTTTGTATAGTTAGTTCTGAAATATGTCGTTTCCTTAATACATTTTTACTTAAAAACTGATTTATTGCTATTACACAATCACTCTCTATTATCTTTCAGGCTTTCAACCATATCAACCCTGTCAGCCTTTCTTCTCACTATAAGAAGTGATACTGCATAGCATGCAATCACTATTACTATAGTCAGTATTATGCTCTGTGCTGTTATTACCGGTGTGTAAAGCACCCCCTCCATTCCAGAATATATCCTGAATACCACAACCATCATAAAATACCCTGTAAGCATTCCGACTGCTATGCCAAACGGTATTATTATATGGTTTACATCAATAATCATTCTGTTAATTTCACGGTTCTTAAGACCAAGTACTTTAAGCATAGATATGTTGTGACGGTTCTCTGAAATAAGCATATTTACTGATACATACAGTGCCGCAATACATATAATTGCTCCGATTACTGCAAGTGAATATATAATTGCGCCCATCTCTGTAAGAATAGTCTTCATCTGTTCCCTGATGTCGTCAGATGTAACTGTCTTGGATATCTCATCACCTAAATCAAGCTTTTTCTCTGAAAGCAGTCCGTTGTATGTTCCGTCATTCCAGCCCAGCAGTTTCCTTGCATTGTCCTGACTGCATACAATCATTTTCTGGCTGTCATTCATTATAATTCCGCTTATTGTAACTTTCTTTTCTTCCATTGTAACAGGATTGACAAATGTAAATTCATCCCCAGCTTCAAGCTTATAGGCATATGCCATTACATTTGTAACATAATATCCATTGGAAATGTCCGCCCTGCTGCCGTCCTCAGTATCAATATTCAGATACTTAACATCTGTATCCGCGCCTATCAGTGAAAATGCAGAGCCGTTATGCTCGTATTTCCCTATAACAAGCTCATCTGCCCCTGCCACCTCATCTGTCTTTAGGCGGTTAAGAACATATTCATACTTAAAGCTGCCCATGCTGTCTGCGCCTTTGTCAATTACGTTGTTGATAGAGTCTATAAACATAAACGCTACCGTTATCATCAGTGCACCTAAAAATGCACCTAAAAATACAACAAAGCTTCTTCCCGGATTGGCAAGTATGCTTCTTAATGCGAACTTATTTCTTACCTTGCCCTTCTTACCGGCTAATACATGTCTTGTTCTGCTGTCACCATCTGCATTGCCATTAAGCATTTCTACAGTGTCTTTCTTTAAGAGCTTAGACACTTTATGTGCTGCCTCAAGCATATAGATAGCCGTAGGAATTATTATTCCTATAACCGCTATCGAAATTGGAAGTGTGAAATGGACCGGCATTGGCTCATAATCTGCAAGGCTCATTTCGCCATATGGCTGCTGTATTATCTTGGTAATAATTGTAACAATAATTCCACCGGCAAGTCCCGGAATCATGGCAAGCACACTGTAATGCCACATAAGTTGTCTTTTAGTGTAGCCAAGTGCTGACAGTGTACCAATCATTTTCTGTTCCTGCTTTATCTTTCTGCCTATTATAATAGCTATAAGTGCAACTGTAATAAGCGGCAGTGTAAACAGAAATACAAATGCCATAATAAGAAACATTATTGCCTGATCATCAACCATTGTAATTCTCTGGTTATTGTCTTTAGCAAGATAGCTGTTTATCTTGTACTGCTCGTTCATGTCTTTTCTGAACTGTGTCACATCACTGTCGTCACTGTATACTACCTTGTACTGACATGAGCTTGCCTCAAGCGCATCGTACGCACTATCTGTCATGTATGCAAGGAAAAATGATGTGATATTCTTGTATGAATCATCAGTATTCTCAAGCATATACAGGTAATCAGGTCTTAAGAAATATCCTGTAACCTTGTATTCTTTTCCCTTAATTGTGAGCCTGTCGCCAATACTTACATGCTCACTTTCAGCATATCCCTTTGATATAACAATCTCATCATCGTTAGATATGTCATTTCCATCAATCACCTCATAAAGGTCGATTTTCTTATTGCGTTTGAAAACTCTTACTTTATATCCGTCCTCATTAATATTTACATAATGTTCTTTCTCAAATGTAACATTATATTTCTTCTCAATATTAGTAATCTCGTTATCAGGTATCTCCACATATGTTGTAAATGTGGCATCTTCCAGCTTATTATCTATAAAGAATTGGTCACCATATGATTTAATTCCTGTTCCTGCTATGTAAAAAAGATAGAACAGCAGCAGGGCAACTACCGTAAGAACTGCCGCAGCTATATAAAACGACAGATTCTCTTTAACATTTCTTAAATATCTCTTGTTAAGAGTCATAACCAGCCTCCTCATAATCACATTTTAAAATTCATACTTGTGCTTCTGCTTTTACAGTTCAAGTTCTTCTGCTCTACGCTTATTGCCATTGTTTGTGCAGGAAGCAACCTGACCATCTTTAATTCTTATGACTGTATCCGCCATATCAGCTATCGCTTCATTATGTGTTATGATTATAATTGTAGTCTTAAATTGTTCATTGACTTTCTCTATGAATTTCAGGACATTTCTTGATGACTTGGAATCAAGCGCACCTGTAAGCTCATCGCACAGAAGAATCTTAGGATTCTTGATTAATGCTCTTGCTATCGCAACTCTCTGTTGCTGTCCACCTGAAAGTTCCTTAGGAAAACGATTCTTGTATTTGTCAATTTCAAGTGCTTTCATTACCTCTTCTATATCCATTGGCTGCTTTGCAATATCAGCGACAACCTGAATATTCTCCTGCACAGTAAGGTCTGGAATCAGATTGTAAAACTGGAATACAAATCCAACATCTTCCCTTCTGTAGTCTGTCATTTTCTTCTTGTCACTTCTGCTTATGTTCCTGCCTGAAATTGTGATTTCGCCTGAATCAAGTGAATCAAGACCTCCAATCATATTAAGAAGCGTACTCTTTCCTGAACCTGAAGGTCCGAGAATTACATATATCCTGCCTTCTCCCAAAGACAGGCTCACGCCGTCAAGTGCGTTGACAAGTGTCTCACCCTCGCCATAATGTTTTCTTGCATCTTTAATATCTATAAACATATATTCCCTCCTATCATTTTTGCAGCTTTAACCAGCTTTTGTTATAATAGCGGTCAGTCTTTGCTGTAGTCACAACTCGCTTCCGTTAGTTCCCGCTAACTATACTATGATAATAACACTAGTAATCGCAATTAACAAGGGAATTTAATAAAATACGGCGCGCCAGTTTTTCTGACACGCCGCATTTTTAAGTAATTCATATTGTCACCTACCTTGATGTAAAAGTGGTTATCCTATCGATATTATAAAGAGGTATGTTAGTCATCCAGTCCTGCTCCCGATAATCTGACATAGATGTCCTCACTGCATAATCAGGATTATATTTATCACAAAATGCTCTTAAACTCTTGGCTCTTAGATTTTCCTCTGCCTTTACTTCAATTGGAATAACAGATGTTCTACCCTGCACAAGGAAATCAATTTCTCCTCTGGAATTCTGCGCAGAATAGTAATAAGGTACAATCCCTGCTTCACTGATAAGCTGCTGCAATACATACTGCTCCGTCAACGCTCCCTTAAATTCTGTAAAAATCCTGTTGCCATCAATAATAACTCTCGCATCTAAGTCCGTCATGGCAATAAGAAGCCCTATATCAAGCAAAAACATTTTAAATGAGTCTAAATCCATATATGCCTTCAATGGAAGTGCCGGCTTGCTAACCCTTGCTACTTTATGAATAAGTCCGCAATCAAGCAGCCACTGTATTGCAAGTTCAAAATCTTTGGCTCTCGCGCCCTCTCTGACCTGTCCATAAATGTATTTCTTATTTTCTTTCGCAAGCTGCATAGGAATTGAATCCCACACAAGATTAAGTCGTGGAACAAGATTAATCTCTGCATGTTTTGAAAAATCCTGCCTGTAATAATTCAACAGATTCTTCTGTATCTCACGAACCCTGTTAAAGTCCTTATTCTCTACATATGATGCTACAACTTCTGGCATTCCTCCAACATAATAATACTCCCTAAGTCTGTCTATATATTTAGAACTAAATGCACTTACCATTGATGTATCTTCACCCTTAAGTACATCTACATATCGCTCTTCCCCTAATGCACATAAGAATTCCTGATAGCTTAAGGGATACAAATCCATAAAGTCAACCTTACCAACTGGAAATGAAGTGCCTGTGTGAAGTGCAACCCCCAACAGAGAACCTGCTGCAACAACCGCATACTCCGGTGCATTTTCACAGAAATATTTAAGTGACGAAAGTGCTTTAGGCACTTCCTGTATCTCGTCAAATATAATAAGTGTATTATGACTGTCAATTGTCATTCCTGTCTCTATACTTATTGCCATAATAATCCTGGGAATGTCAATTTCACCATCAAAAACATTCTTCATTCTTGCATTACTATCAAAGTTCACATATGCAACATTTTCAAAACATGTTCTTCCAAACTCCTTCATAAGCCATGTTTTTCCAACCTGTCTTGCTCCTCTGATAATAAGAGGTTTTCTGTCTTTTTTATCTTTCCATTGCTTTAACTGTTCAATTGCAAAACGCTTCATCAGACACCTCCTGAAAAATACTATAACCTGTGTATAATATTTTATTCCTTTAAGAGTGTATGGTCAACATTTTTATGGACGTAAAAATGTGTTTTATCACACTTTTATGTACGAACTTTTGTGTTATGTCACATTTTTCTGCATGAACTTTTCTCAATCCACTCATCTGGCATCTCAAAGTGCTGGTAATCTTTTGCATGTTCCCAGTCGCCGCCCCACTCAAATCCATGTTCTGCAAACACCTTATAGCACAAATCGTCATGGTCGATTTTGTGTGGAAATTCAATGCTTCTGTCTGTATACTTTTCAGCATTGGCAGGCTCTACATTTCTTCTGCCATCAACATATTTCACATAAGGATTATAAAGCGTGTTGATGTCAACCGCCAGCCCTAACGCATGCTTTGACAGCTTCGTTGAATAGGAAATGTATCTGAAATTAAACGCTGAAGAATTATTATCACTCATCGACTTCTCGTCATCAGCATCATATTCATCAATAAGTCTGATTTTTTCAATCTCATAGCCAGCCTCGTAAAGCTGCTTAAATATATCAAGCACATCATCAGCAATCAGCCTGTTCACAACCAGCTCACCTATGTGCGTTTTCCCATCAAATCCGACATGCAAAACTTTAAGATACCGCAAATCTTCTCTTGGCACGGTGCAGTTGTCCTTAAATGATTTCCCCTGCATCTTTGCAAATATGTCGTCTGGAATTGGTGATATGGTAAATGGTTGGGTGTTCATTTGTGTGCTCCTCTGTTTTTTTCTTATAATAACATTATATAGCATAAGATTCATTAAAAATATAAAGGACATACAGAAATTGTTCCTCAAGCCAGACAAATATCTGACAAATTAAAGACAATCCATATACGCCCTTCTTAAATCTAATACTCAAATTCTACTATCCTGCAATTCTCACATATGAATGCTTCCACTTTCGTTCTGTGGCTCGCCTTAAGCGGTGTGATTTTAATAAATGTAATTACATCATACTTTCTGCCATAGATTTCGCACTATCCATAAGATTCATATCTATATCTGACTTTATCATGACATTATATCCTCTTCCTTCATTAATCTTATCCCATTGATTTGTATATCCCTGTATAGTTGCCTTATACAATCTTAAAAATCCATCAATAGTTTCTTTATCTTTTAATATCTCAGATATTCTATTACATTTTCTATCACAATCATATCTTCCAAAGCAATCAATCAGATACAGCGGAATAGGCATTCTTCCATCTCTACTTAGTTTCTTTTCTTTCTCTGCTCTCAAATATAATAAATACAGATTTAACAAATCATTAATTGTTCCATCACCCATAATAAATTCTGTAACAGTCTTATTTTGAATAGTTCCTGGTTTTAATAATTGTGACTTCTTAGTAATAGCTTCATGGGCGGAAGAGATAAACGCTAATATTACTTGTAATAATTTTTCTAAATCAATTTCTAAATCCTTAGTTTTAGAAATGTCACTTAATCCAAATTTCTCAAGAATAGCACTATTTAATTCTAAAAGCTTTGTTGGTTTCTTAAATTCTTTTGAAAATGTATTTTTATCACTCTGCTTTATGCATAATAAAAATCCTTTTTTTCTAAATTCTGTCTGGACTCTTATAAATGCCTGTGTATTTGCAGCAAAAGCCTTTTGGTTAATTGCGTTCTGAGAGTTGTTATATGTAACTATGTTATTTGATAAAGTTTGCAATTTGACATCATTTGATGGTATTTTTAGAATTTTTAACATTACATAAGTATCTTTAAATTCTTTTTCTAATGTCTGTTCGGGCAAACTTGATAATGTTTCATATATTGTGCTAACTGTCTGACAACCATTAACAATCTGTGGATTATCTATACTTAATTTCTTAAAACCACCACTTGTGTTCTCATTAGAGATATTTTCTGCAATAATTGTAATTCCGTTATTATAATAGAAAAAATTGACTCTTTCATCTGGATTTTTCAATGTTTCCATTATCTTTTTATTAATTGTACCTGTTGCTCCCAAATATTCTCTGATATTAGCATCAAAAATAGGATACTCTTTTTCTTTAGCAGCCTTATATATTTCATACATATTAATTACAGGAACAAGCACATACTTTGCATCCAATGGAACAGTCATTTTATATGCTTCTGGATCAATATTGAGTATAGTTCCTTTATTAATTGTTCTAATTTCAAATGACATTTTCTTCTTATTAACTATTGGTTTATCATAATATAAACTCTCTATGTCATTCAAGTCATATATTACGGCATCTCTATTAACATTATCTGCATTATATTTTGCAATTCCATCAATTATCTGCTTTGTTTTTACTGTTGTATTAGTAACATACAAAACAAAATGTACTGAAAAATCCTGTTCTTCATTATATTTGTTATATATTTTCTGAAGTTCTTCACTCCTTGTATAAGTTCCTTTTTCTAATGCACCAATTGCCCTTGTCAAAAAATCATTTTGTACATAATCATTTGTTAATGTACTTGCATCTGTATAATATTTATTTTGAATCAGATACAAATCTAATGTATCTTCATGCCATACATAACAATCAATTCCTTTATCATTATAGTCAATTATTTTATCTTCTATTAATTGTTCATCTTCTTTATACAATTTATCTAATACCCAGAAATTAAATGCCCACTCGTTTTTATTCATATTTGCCATATGTGGATATCTTTCCTGATACTCTTTTATATCTTCGTTTATCTGATTAATAAATTCTGTCATATATATATCTCCTTTGTTATAAACATTTTTCTTTTATTTAAACTCTATATAAATCTTTTATATCATCAATTCTTCCCCTGTCTCCTTTCCCGCGTTTCCAAGCACTTCCTCACCAAATACATTATCATTCATAAGTTTGATTATGCACACGAAATCCTCATCTTTATCTATAACCTTGTTTAATTCACTTCGAAGAGATATGAATTTTGATGGAGTCATGTCTCCTCGGAAAACAGATTTCTGATAATGTGTCAAATATTTCTTACACACCTTAAATACCTTCTGCACTCTTTTTTCACCTACATCATAGAACAAAAATGCATAATTATAATTGCGTTCTCTCTTCATTACATACCTTCTTTCAACAAAAATGGAACAAACTCTTTGTCTTCCAGAATATTTTTTATAAGCTTATAACAGTCCAGCTTCAATGCCGTTCTGTAAGTTACTTTTCTTTTTAATCGTGAATGTTCAAAAACGCTTTCCATTCTCTCTTCAAAAGCCTTAACAAATATCTTCCGTCCCTCTTCATTGAGTATGCAGTAATTAACATTTTTCTCAAAATGTTTTTCTACCTGAAGGCGGTGATTATTAACCAGATCAAATATTGTTCTGAATACTATAACCGGTTTAAATACCTCGCTCAAATCAAGGCTCAGCGAAAACCGTCCCTCAGACGGCTCATGTAAGAAACTTATTCTCTGGTCCAAATGTGTCTGATAGATTGCCGAGATTGTCTTGGTATACAGCAAAGTGTTTCCAAATGACACCAATGCATTTATGGGATTATCAGGCGGTCTTTTCACTCTTTTATTCATTACAAAATCTTCAGGCAGAAAATACTTGAAATCCGCATAAAAACGCATCCAGACTTCACCCTCATAAGCCATAAGCTCTTTAACATCCCTCGACTGTTCCACAAACCTGATAAAATCTGATTTAATCCAGTCAGTAGTTTCTTTTACTTCTTTCTTTCCATGCTTGTAATAATGATAAAGCACCTCATAAATATTAAGACCGATTCCCTTGACAATCGCCCTTGCAACACTCATCCGGTCATTCTCATATTTTAGCACCTGCTTTACCAGTAATTTCCCGCTCAAGTAGTGGTCTCTCGGATAATATGTACCGCTATATCCGCCATAATAATTATAAAAATGTATTATTATATTATTCTGTGACAGAAAATCCAGCAATTTAGTGTTAATACTGACCTCATTAAAGCAGAATATTTCCTTAGTATTCTCTACCGGAATATATACATTTTTACCGTCCTTCCTGAAACATAAGGAATTATCTTTTCTTGTCAGTTCCCCCATTGACATTATATATTTTGTACTCCCCATGCAGCTCCTCCTCTTAATCATGCAAAATGTTTTTCAAATGTTTTCATCAGATATAACAATACTCATAATATGCACATTTCTTACATGTATTTGTCTGTATACATTCTGGTGGCTTCTCCTGTGCTAAAAGCTGTTCAATACTGCTGATATAATTATCAAGTTCCTTTTCAATCTCTTCTGTTAGTTCTACAATTATTACTTTCTTATCCTTCTTATTCTTTTCAACAAATTCCAGTCTTCCTTTTCTTTCAATCCCTTTGCTTTTAAGAACTTTAAGGTAAAAAAGCAGTTGCCATTTTGCAGCCTCCGCATCAGCGTCTGATTTCTTAACCTCGGTAAGATACTCTTTTGTAAGCCTGTCCAGTCTTATATTATCTATTGCAATCTCTGAATTCTTTGAATCCCCTGCTTTTTCCTCATGGATAGCCTTTCCAATCTTTACCTGCTCACTGTTATCTTCAAGATTCAGCCGGTTTCCATGTAAATAACACTGCCGTCTGCAATGAAAATAATAATTAATCAAAGTTCCATTAACCTGCATATATCCCCCCTATATAAATAACTCATCCGCGGTTACAATCATATCCTTCTTAAGCACCCCGTTATCGTCAAAGTAATCTTGACCATCTTCAATGTAATATATATCTCCTATCTGCTCATTCCACTCAA
>UMDO01019965.1_pt1 | contig 11738 bp, 7 predicted proteins | sample 1964511 | NCBI WGS metagenome assembly UMDO01 (sample SAMEA4835996, study PRJEB28245) | human gut metagenome | biome: gut microbiome; material: fecal sample | place: Denmark | collected 2008 | reverse complement strand
TCATCATAAAATCAACCACTCCTTACTTTTATACTCTACGGATGTTGCAAAATGCAGGTCGAATTTGAGCAGACACACATAATTCGGCCTGCACCGCGCGCAGAAGTCCGGCGTTTTGCACAAACTTTTCGGTGGGACCCGTTCCGCTCATGCTGCGCAAACTCCCTTTTTGGCGCACTAGGCCATTATGTGATACTAATGCAGTATACACCCTAAAACCCCTGTTGTCAAGCCATTTTTCCGTTTTGAGGCAAAAAAATTCCCGGACGCCCTCTTTTATCGGACACCCGGGAACGTGTATGTTTTGCGTGATTTTGGGGTTGATTTTTTTGTTTTTTACGTTCCAGACAAAAACACCCTTGTGCATTTTGTCACCATTTACTCTTGCAATGCAGTTTATTCATCCAGATAATCCCGCAGGCGCTTGGCCCGGCTGGGGTGGCGGAGCTTGCGCAGGGCTTTGGCCTCTATCTGGCGCACCCGCTCCCGGGTGACGTTGAACTCCCGGCCCAGCTCTTCCAGCGTCCGGGCGCGGCCATCCTCCAAACCGAAGCGGAGGGCGATGACCCGCTCTTCCCGGGGCGTCAGGCTCTTGAGCACATTCATCAGCTCCCGGCGGAGCAGCTGCCGCCCGGCCTCGTCGGCGGGGACGCCTGCCTCATCGTCCTGGATGAAGTCCTCGAGGTGGGCGTCCTCTTCCTCCCCCACCGGCGTCTCGAGGCTGATGGGGTCCTGAGCCAGCTGTATCAGCTCCCGCACCCGGGCAGGCTCCATGTCCAGCTGGGCGGCAATTTCCTCGGCGGTGGGCTCCCGGCCTGTGCGGCGCAGCAGCTCTCCTGCCGTCTTCTTCACCCGGTTGATGCTCTCCACCAGATGCACCGGGATGCGGATGGTGCGGCCCTGGTCGGCGATGGCCCGGGTGATGGACTGGCGTATCCACCAGGTGGCGTAGGTCGAGAACTTGAAGCCCCGGTCCGGCTCGAACTTCTCCGCCGCCTTCATCAGGCCGAGGTTGCCTTCCTGGATCAAATCGAGGAAGGGCAGGCCCCGCCCGGCATACCGCTTTGCCACCGAGACGACGAGGCGGAGGTTCGCTTCGCTGAGACGGCGGCGGGCGTCCTCGTCCCCTGCCTGTGCGGCACGGGCAAGGGCGGCTTCCTCTTCCGCCGAGAGCAGCGGCACCCGGCCGATCTCTTTCAGATAGGTCTTCACCGGGTCGTCCAGCGCCACGCCTTCGGCAGACAGCTCATGCTCGAGCTTTCCGATCTGCTCTTCGTCCAGAAGCGGCAGCTCTGTCTCTTCCTCGGCCACCTGCACGCCCCGCATCTCCAATGCGGCATACAGTTCGTCCAGCCCCGCCGGGTCGAAGTCCTGCTCTTCCATGGCACGACTCACCTGCTCGGGCGTCAGGACATGGCGGCGGGCGCGTCCCGCCAGCATCTTCGCCATTTCTTCCGTCTGTGACATTTTCTGCATCTGTGCTTCTCCTTCCGGCCCCAGCCGGTGGAGAGATCAGACCGAATCTTCTGCGTCAGCAGTTCCCTGCTTTTGTTCCCGCATCGACTGGAGATACTGTTCAATATCGTTGGTTGACATACTGGCGGCGCGGCTGGCCACAGGAGTCCCCCGGGCAATGCGTTCCAGATAGAGTTTGATGTCCTCCGGCGTACAGTTCACATCGCTGTATTGTGCCGCAAGACGGCTCAATTCATTCAGAGCTTCCTCGCTGACAAAGGCCCGCAGGGTGGCGAGGCTCACCTCCACCCCCTGCTCCTTGCAGCGGAGCATGGCTTCGTACAGCTCCTTCTGCTGGGGCTGCAAGAACTGTTCCGGCCTGAGCTGGGCGCTCACCTTATCGATATAGCCCGGCTCCCGCAGCATGGCGGCAAGAAGCCGCTGCTCTGCGCTGGCCATGCCCAGTGCGCCCCGGCCTGCGCCGTAGGGGACTTTGATCTGGTCCATTTCGCCCTCTTTCAGGCGGGCGCGGTTCTGCTCCCGGCGGCGCCAGCTGCCCGCTTTCTTCACGGCGTCGGCCAGCTGGGCCATGATGGCAGTCTTGGAGATGTTCGTCTCCTCGGCCAGACGCCCGGCGTAGACCTCCTGCTCGGTGGGGTTGGAGCGCTGCGCCAGCATCTCCACCGCTTCCTTGACGTACTCGAGGCGCTGAGCATCCTGTTTGAGGTCGTACTGACTGCGCAGACGGCCCAGCCGGAAGTCCAGCGCATTGCCCACGCCGTCCAGCAGGGCTTTGAAGCGGTCGGCACCGTATTTCTTGATGTACTCGTCCGGGTCTTTCGCGCCCGGGATCTGCAGCACGCCCACCCGCACCGGGCTGTTACGGAACAGTTCCAGCGAGCGGAGGGTGGCCTTCTGGCCCGCCTCGTCGGAGTCGTAGCTGAGGATGACCTCATCGGCATACTGGCTGATGAGCTTGACCTGGTCGGGCGTCAGAGCCGTGCCGCAGGCGCAGACAGCGGTGTCGATGCCCGCCTGATGCATGGAGATGACATCCATGTAGCCCTCGCAGAGGACGTACCGATGGGAAGCGCTCCGCTTTGCGATTTGGAGCGCGAACACCGTGTCCGACTTGTGGTAGACCAACGTTTCGGGGCTGTTGACGTACTTGGGCTTGGAGTCGTCCAGCACACGGCCGCCGAAGGCGATGATGTTTCCCCGCAGATCGAAGATGGGGGTCATGACCCGCCGCCAGAACAGGCAGTAGATGCGGCCCGACTGGCTCCGCTTGAACAGGCCGCTGGCGTCCAGCTCCTGCTGGTTGTAGCCCTTGTCCCGGAGATGCTGGTAGAGCGCCTGCCCGTCGTCGGGGGCGTAGCCCAGCCCGAAGCGGTTGATGGTCTTGTCATCGAGGCCTCGCCGACGCCAGTAGGCACGGGCCTGCCGGGCCTCCTCCACGGTGGAGTTGAGGCAGGCGTGGAAGAAGCGGGCCGCGTCCTTGTTCATGGTGAGGATGCGGCTGCGCAGACGGCCCGTCTTGTCGTCCTCGGTGGGCTCGGGCATACCGGCCCGCTGGGCCAGCAGCTTGACGGCCTCCACGTAGTCGATGCTGTTTATCTTTTTGGTAAAGGTCACTGCATCGCCGCCTGCACCGCAGCCAAAGCAATAGAAGCTCTGGGTGTCCGGATAGACGTAGAACGAGGGGGTCTTCTCGCTGTGGAAGGGACACAGACCGCCGTAGAGCCGGCCCTTCCGCTTGAGCTGGACATAGCCGCCCACCAGCTCCACGATGTCGGTGCGGCGGGTCAGCTCTTCAATATATTCGTGTGGGATCATAAAGATGTTCGGCGCTCCTTTTTACAAAACGTGCCACTTGCGAGGCACAAAGACGTCCTCAAAGGTCCGGATGGCAAATTCGTCGCTCATGCCGCTGATATAGTCGGTGACGGCCCGCTCAGGGTTGTCCTGATAGGCCAGCTGGACGTAGAAGTTGGACATCTGGTCCACATGGGCCAGATAATACTCGTACAGCTCCCCGATGACCTTGTCCACCTTCTGCTCCTCGGCCTTGGCGGTCTTGTCCACATACACGGTGGCGTACATGAAGTCCCGCAGGGCGAGGAAGGCTTCATTCTCCTCCGCGCCGACACCCACATCCCCGTCGCTGTGGGTGAGGATGCTGTTTATCATGGTGGTGATGCGGGCGGACTTCGTCTGGCCCAGCACGGCGGTGCAGTCCTTCGGCAGGGTGGCCGGGTCCAGCACACCGGCCCGGACGGCGTCCTCGATGTCGTGGTTGACGTAGGCGATCTGGTCGGCCATCCGCACGATGCGGCCCTCGGGCGTCGCGGCCCAAATGCCTTTTGTGTGAGTGACGATGCCGTTGCGCACCTCCCAGGTCAGGTTGAGGCCCTGCCCGTCCTTCTCGAGCTTGTCCACCACCCGCAGGCTCTGCATATAGTGCTTGAAGCCGCCGGGCGTGAGCTTATCCAGCGCCCGTTCTCCGGCGTGGCCGAAGGGGGTGTGGCCAAGGTCGTGGGCGAGGCTGATGGCCTCGGTCAGGTCCTCATTGAGCCGCAGCGCCCGGGCGATGGTGCGGGCGATCTGGGAGACTTCCAGCGTGTGGGTCAGGCGGGTGCGATAGAGGTCGCCCTCCGGCGAGAGGAAGACCTGCGTTTTCTGCTTGAGCCGCCGGAACGCCTTGCAGTGGAGCACCCGGTCACGGTCCCGCTGGAACACAGGGCGGATGGGGTCCTGTTCCTCCGGCCTCTGCCTGCCCCGGCTCTCATCGCTGAACGTCGCCCACGGGGCCAGCGTCAGCCGCTCGATCTCTTCGGTGCGTGTGCGCACATCCATCCTGTGTCCCTCCTTTTTTCTCTCGTTTTCCCTCCTCTCCGCGCGCGGCCGATCCCAATGCCGCGTCTGCGGCTATTGTAACCGATTCGCCCTGTCGAAGGGGGAAAATCCATGTCTCTTCGTCAGAAAATGTTTCGACTTGTCATATGGTAATTTTTGGTATTTATCATTTTTCTGTCTGGTTTCGACGCTGCCGTGGGCGAAACCTCTCCGTCTGCGCCTCTGGCGCAGCCACCTCCCCTATCGAGGGGAGGCTTTGGCATGTCGGTCAGGTTCATGCTGGACGAGCAAAGCACGATGTCTCGGAAACAGCAGTGCTCCGCTGTCCAGGGCAGCGGCAGCTTGACAAGGTGCGTTGTCCAGAAGCTGCTGCCCTCTGTAGCAAGGCCCGCCCTTTTGCGCCATATCGGACCTCGGGCGTCCAGCGCAGAGCTGCCCGGCCTGCCAATGGCTCCCCAACTAGGGGAGCTGGCTGCGAAGCAGACTGAGAGGTTCTACCGGTAAAGCGCTCTTAAAACGCCGCATAGAACGGCTCGCTCACGGTGACATTGGCCGTGCCTCTTGTCAGCTCCTGTAACTGCGTCAGCAGCGGCCCTTCGGTATGCTCCGGCATCTGCCAGCGGAGGGTGACTTTATCGGTGAACTCCGGTTCGGCCAGCTTGCCGCCCGCCGCCTTGATGAGCAGGTCTGCCCGCTCATAGAGGCCGTAGTCCACCGTCACATCCAGCGCCACCACGCTGCGCACCGTCACCACCTCGGCGGCTTCCAGTGCGCGGGACGTGGCTGTCGTATAGGCCCGGACGAGGCCGCCGGTCCCCAGCAGCACGCCGCCGAAGTATCGTGTGATGACCACGATGAGGTCGGTCAGTCCGCTGTGCTGCAAGACCTCCAGGGCAGGCGTACCCGCTGTTTTGGCCGGTTCGCCGTCGTCGGAATAGCGCTCCCGGCTCCCCTCCCGCAGGCGGTAGGCATAGACATTGTGGCGGGCGGTGCGGTTGGCCGCGCGCACCTGCTCGAGGAAGGCCACGGCCTTCTCCTCGCTGTCTGCAAAGGAGAGCTGCGCAATGAAGCGGCTCTTCTTCTCTTCGTATTCTCCGATGGCTGTTCCCCGGATGGTGCGGTAATCCTCCACGCTGAATCCTCCTGCTGTTTTATATATAAGATAAGTATAGCATAAATCGGCGCAAAGAAAAAGCCCGCCCGTGCCAGCAGCACAGACGGACTCATTTCTTATTCTTTCCGTTTAGCGGATCTCGATGCCCAGCTTGAACTTCAGGTTGCCCAGCACCTTCTTGACGGTGCGCTCCACCTGCTCGTTGGAAACTTCGGCAGCGGGGTCAGAGAGGGTCAGGGAGAAGGCCATGCTCTTCTTGCCCTCGCCAAGGTTTGCGCCGCGATAAATATCGAACAGCTTGACCTCCGTGATGAGGGGGCTTGCCTTCTTGATGGTCTCTTCGATGTCGCCGCAGGCCACAGACTCGTCGCAGACCAGAGCCAGGTCACGCTTGACAGCGGCGTAGGGGCTCAGCGGCTTATAGCGCAGCTCACCCTCGACGCAGGACATCAGAGCCTCATAGTCCAGCTCGCCCAGATAGATGTTCTGGCTGTCCTTCTGCTCCTTGGCGATCTCCAGCTCCGCGTTGATCTCGTTGGCCAGCTTGCCGAAGACGCCCAGACGCTTGCCGTTGCAGTAGACGGCGGCGCTGATGCCGGGGTGGAGCCAGCTGGTGGTCTCACGCTGATAGGTGAAGGTCAGGTCAAAGCCCTCAGCCAGTGCTTCCAGAGCGCCCTTGACGGTGAAGAAGTCCTCTTCGGGGCCGAAGGCACCGATGCAGAGGGTCTGGCGCTCGTGGGGATGCTCGTTGATGGGCAGCTCCTTGGCAAGGTAGACGGGAGCCATCTCGAACAGGCGGCCCTCAGCGTTGCCCTTCTTGAGGTTGTCCACAATGACGTTCAGCATGGACGGAGCCAGCAGGGTGCGCATGACGGACAGGTTCTCGCTGATGGGGTTCAGGATGCGGATGGCCTTGCGGGCCTCATCCTCCGCCGGGATGTGGAGCATATCGAACTCGGCATTGGAATAGAAGGCCAGCGTGGAAGCCTCATAGAAGCCCTGTGCGGCCAGCAGACGCTTGGTCTTGAGCTGCTGCTTCTGCTCATAGTTCAGACCGCCGTTGGTGACAGCGGCAGTGTTCAGGAAGGTGGGTACGATGTGGTCATAGCCGTACTCACGGATGACTTCCTCGGCCAGGTCGGGGAAGCTCTCCACATCCTCACGGTAGAGGGGTGCGGAGACGTCCCAGCTGCCATCGGCCTGCACGTCCACGGTGAACTCGAGGCGCTTGAGGATGTCGATCATGGTCTGGTCCGGCACGGTGATGCCCAGCACGCCGCAGATCTTGGCCGGGGTGGTGACGATGTGCTTGCGCTCGAGAGGACGGCCATCGGTCAAATCGTATTCCAGCGTGGTGATGTCGCCGCAGTCCAGCTCCTGGATGAGGTGCAGGGCGCGGGCAAGGCCCAGCTCGGGAGAGTGGCGGTCAACGCCCTTCTCGTAGCGGGCGGAAGAGTCGCTGTTCTGGCCCAGAGCGCGGCTGGTCTTACGGACGGAGTCGCGGGCGAAGGTAGCGCACTCGAAGAGCAGGCTGGTGGTGTTGTCGTCCATGCCGGAGTTTGCACCGCCCATGATGCCGGCCAGAGCGACCGGCTTCTCAGCGTCGCAGATGACCAGATTGTTGGGGTTCAGGGTGAACTCCTTCTCATCGAGGGTGGTGATCTTCTCGCCTTCCACGGCGCGGCGGACGGTGATGCTGCGGCCGGCGACCTTGTTCAAGTCGAAGGCGTGCATGGGCTGGCCCATCTCCAGCAGGGTGTGGTTGGTAATATCGACCACATTGCTGATGGAGCGCAGGCCGCACAGAGCCAGATGACGCTTCATCCAGCGGGGAGACTCGCTCATCCGGATATTGCGGACGTAGTGTGCCATGTAGCGGGGGCAGAGGTCCGGAGCCTCCACCTTCACGCTGATCGGCTCGTCGGCGTCGCAGACGGTGTTGTAGTCCATGGCGGGCATGTGCAGAGGCTTGCCGAGGATGGCGGCCACCTCGCGGGCGATGCCCAGCACCGACTGGCAGTCGGGACGGTTTGCGGTGATGGAGATGTCGAAGATGTAGTCATCCAGACCCACCACGGGGGCGATGTCGGTGCCGGGGACGGAGTCCTCGGGCAGGATGAGCAGGCCGTAGACCTCAGAGCCCGGGAACAGGTCATCGTTCAGGCCCAGCTCCTCGCCGGAGCAGAGCATGCCGTTGGACTCGACGCCCTGCATCTTGCGGGCCTTGATCTTGATGCCGCCGGGCAGGGTGGAGCCGTCCAGAGCGGCAGGCACGCAGTCGCCCAGCTTCATGTTCGCCGCACCGGTGCTGATGCGGATGTCGTGGCCATACTCGCCGCAGTCCACGACGCACTTTGTCAGATGGGTGCCTTCCTGAGGCTCCATCTCCACGATCTTGCCCACGACGACCTTGCTGATGCCGGCGTCCAGCGGGATGAGTTCCTCGACTTCAAAGCCGCAGGAGAAAAGCTTTTCTTCAAGCTCCTGTGCGGTAACGTCAATATCGACGAATTCTTTTAACCAACTGAAAGGTACTTTCATTGTTTGCTCTCTCCCCTCTTATTCGTGGAACTGCTTGAGGAACTGCAGGTTGTTCTCGAACATCAGACCGATGTTGTTGATGCCGTACTTCAGCATGGCGATGCGCTCGATGCCGATGCCGAAGGCGAAGCCGGAGTACTCGTCCGGGTCGATGTTGCAGTTCTCGAGGACTTTGCGGTTGACGACGCCGCCGCCCAGCACCTCGATCCAGCCGGTGTGCTTGCACAGGGGGCAGCCCTTGCCGTGGCACTCGAAGCAGCTCACATCCACCTCGACGCTGGGCTCCGTGAAGGGGAAGTAGGAGGGACGCAGGCGGGTGCGGGTGTCGGCACCGAACATCTTCTGCACGAAGGTGTTCAGAGCGCCCTGCAGGTCGCCCAGCGTGATGCCCTTATCCACGACCAGACCTTCCATCTGGTGGAACATGGGGCTGTGGGTAGCGTCGGAGTCAGAGCGGAAGACGCGGCCCGGGATGAGCACCTTGATGGGAGGCTTCTGGCTGTCCATGGTGCGGATCTGGCCGCCGGAGGTCTGGGTGCGGAGCAGGAACTCATCGGACAGGTAGAAGGTGTCCTGCATATCGCGGGCGGGATGGTCCTTCGGGACGTTCAGGCGGGTGAAGTTGTGGTCGTCGTCCTCGATCTCGGGGGCGTCTGCCACAGCAAAGCCCATGCCCGAGAAGACGTCGATGATCTGGTTGGTGACGAGGGTCAGGGGGTGCAGACCGCCCACGGCGCGGGTCTTGGCGGGCAGGGTGATGTCCACCGTCTCGGCGGCGTTGCGGGCAGCAAGCTCAGCCTGCTTCACCTTGTCGGCAGCGGCATCATACTCGGCCTGCACCTTGGCCTTCAGTTCGTTGATGATCTTGCCCATGGCCGGCCGCTCCTCGGGGGCGACAGAGCGCAGATTCTTCATCAGGGCGGGGATCTTGCCGTTCTTGCTCAGATATTCCTGCCAGAAAGTTGCCAGCGTTTCTTTGGAAGAGACCTGGCCCAGGCTCTCTTCGGCCTGCTTTGCCAGCTCGTCGATCATTGCTTGCATGGATGTTCTCTCCTTCTCATTCGTGTTGTTCAGCGGACAGCAAAAAAGCTCCGTCCCCTGCCCCGGCCTCCTGAAAGGCCCGGCAAAAGGGACGAAGCTCTAAAAATTCACAGCTCCGCGGTACCACCCGGTTTCCGCCCGGCTCTTTCGCAAGCCGTGCGGCGCTCAAAACGCCGTAACGGGGCGCACCGTCCGGCCCTACTGTCGTTCAGGCCGGCCGCTCGGGAGCGAACTTCAGCCTGCGCCCGCGCGGAAGCCCTCTCAGCCGGTGAAGCTTCTCTCTTTGCTGCGGTGCGCCTGCCTACTCTCTCCGTCGCTGCGTTTGGAGTATTCAGGTCGTGGTCATTTTGATAACCGAGAATCATCTTATCACATTTTGGGGCGGTTTGCAAGCACAGCGGGCAGATTTTAAGGAATATCCGCATTTTTCTTGCTTTTCAGTCGTTATCATGGTATGCTGAACTCAGCGCTTTACTGAAAGGAGGGTACACCTGCGATGGGTTGGAACGGCTGCGTTTTCTTCAAAAAAGGAAACCCCTAAGCTTTTCCGGCTCGAAGTGTACCCTTTTATACCTTTCAGCAGAGCGTGGAGCATGATCTATGCGCCCCGCAGCTTTGCTATGGGGCGCTTTTGTTTTGCGCAGAAATATATAAAAAGGATACACATTTCTATCCATAATAATAGAAAGGGTGTTCCCCATGAACTTGAAAAAGCAGCTTGCCTGCATCTATACCAACAACTTCTTCTCCGGCCTGCGCATCACCGACGCGGTGTGGGTGGCGCTGCTGGCTGCGCGGGGCTTCTCGCTGTGGGAGATCGGCGTTGCCGAGAGCGTGTTCCACATGGTCAGCCTCACCTTCGAGGTGCCGAGCGGCATGGCGGCGGACCTGCTGGGCCGCAGGAAGACACTCGTGGCCGGCGGGGTCTGCATGGTGCTCTCCAACCTCCTGATGGCCTTTGCGCCGGACCTCTTTTTCATCTGCCTTGCGATGGCGCTGAGCGCACTGGCCAACGCCATGTTCTCCGGCACCGCCTCGGCCCTGACTTACGACAGCCTCAAGCAGTGCGGACGGACAGACGACTACCTCCGGGTCTCCGCCAACTGCTCCCAGCTCTCCATGCTGGCCACGGCTGTGGGGTCCCTCGCCAGCACGCTGGAACGGTTTCTCCGCTTTTCCGGTTTCTACCTGCTGAGCGCCGCCTTTGAAGGCACTGCCGCTGCCGCCACCGCCCTGATGACCGAGCCCATCGTCACCGAGACGCAGGCCCGCCGGGAGAAGCAGACCTTCCGCGACCTGCCCGGCCAGCTCGCGCGGCTGGTGCGGGACAGCATCACCGCTCTTCGCGCCACCCCGCTGGCTGCAAAGCTCATCGTCTCTGCCGCTGTCCTCTGCATCCCCAGCTACCTGACCAAGATGTTCGTCCAGCAGCGGCTCGTCGAGCTGGGCTGGCCCACAGCGCTGCTGTTCGTGCCGATGCTGCTGAGCGGGCTTGCCTCCATGCTGGGCGTTGAAGCGGCCCGACGGCTCCATCCGGAGAGCCTGCGGCGGTTTTACGCCGTCTGCGCCCTGCTCTGCGGCGGGGGCTGCGCACTGGTGGGTGCCGCCCCGGTACTGGGCTGCATCTTCGGCTGTATGCTGGTGCAGGGCGTCATCGACACCTACCTCCTGCATGAGGACCAGAAGTTCAACGATGTCATTCCCAGCGACCAGCGTGCCACCCTCATCAGCGTGGACAGCATGGTCTACAGCCTGCTCATGATACCCGCCAGCCCCCTCGTGGGCGCGGTGGGCGACACCTTCGGGCAGGCCGGTGCGGGCCTTGCCGTGCTGGGCGTTCTCGTGGCGCTGACCGGCACGGCGGCGCTTGGCCGAAAGACGCGCGCCTCCTGAGCAAAAAACGCACTGCCGGGTTTCTTGACAGCTGCCCGGCAATGCGCTATAATAACGATAGAAAAGGCACTGTGACAAGCGGTTTGGCCTCTTCAATGGTTTAGATTTCTTTTTCCGAAACCGTCACCTTGGCAGAGGTGGCGGTTTTACTTTTTGATTCGCAGTGTGAACGTGAGTCCAAACAAGTGAAACGTCAAAGTAATCGGCATCTTCTCACCCCCTTTCGGAAGTGAGAGACCAAACCGCCTGCCGTATGTACAGTGCCTTACCGCCTTGCGGCGGCAGTATCAGTGTATCATAAACACTGACAGAAAACAAGAAAATCCCCCACGAAAGTGGGGGATTTCCTGTTTCTACTCGTTTTTACTTACTCAGCAGCTCATCTACCATCGCGTCCATCTGCGCCTCAGCGGCGGCGTTGGAAGCAGAGCGGAGGGTGACGACGGTGTCGCAGACGGTGATGTTCTTCATGCCGTCCAGCTCGGCGCGCATGAGCTTTGCAGCCATGGGCGCCCAAGTGCCGTTCTCCATCAGGGCGATGGTGCGGCTCTGGAATGCCTTGGTCTTGAGGTGGGCCAGCAGATTCTCCATCGGCGGGAAGAGGAAGCCGTCATAGGTGGCGCAGGCCAGAACGGTCTTGCCGCAGCGGAAGGCTTCGGTGACGGCGTAGGAGACGTCGGTGCGGGTCAGATCCATCTCCACCACCTTGGCACCCTTGGCGCGGAGCTTTTCGGCCAGAATGTGGGCGGCGGCGCGGGTGTGGCCGTGAATGGAAGCACTGGCGACCAGCACCTTCTCCGGCTCTTCGGCCTTGTAGCTGGACCACAGATCGTAGTAG
>UMDO01014984.1_pt1 | contig 11999 bp, 11 predicted proteins | sample 1964511 | NCBI WGS metagenome assembly UMDO01 (sample SAMEA4835996, study PRJEB28245) | human gut metagenome | biome: gut microbiome; material: fecal sample | place: Denmark | collected 2008 | reverse complement strand
TCGGCCTTATGGGGCTTACCTTCAGCGTCTATCTGCGGAAAGTGTTCGGCAAGGAGGATCCGGCGGCTCTTTTGTTTTCCACTGCGTATGCTCTGTCCGGCTATCTGGCGGCCTACAACTGGAATGTGATGTGGCTGGACTGCCTGATCCTGCTACCCTTGATCCTGTTAGGAGCAGAGCGGCTGGTCAGAGAAGGCAAATGGGTCATGTATACCGTGACTCTGGGGCTTTGCATCCTGACCAATTACTATATTTCCATTATGATCTGCATCTTCCTGGTGCTGTATTTTGGAATGTTGTTGATCACGGAATACCATACCATGACGGAAGGGCAGAGCCAAAAAGTAAAAACGGTATTCTGCAGGATCGGAAGATTTGCATTTGCATCGCTGCTGGCAGGAGGGCTGGCTGCAGTACTGCTGATTCCGGAGGTCTGTGCTATTCTACGGACGGATTTTGGCAATTCGGATTTCCCCGGTACGCTGGAGTCCTATTTTTCCGTGTTTGATATGCTGGCGAGACATTGCCTGTGCGTGACCACGGAGAGGGGACTGGAACACTGGCCGAACATTTACTGTGGTGTGGCAGTATTTTTACTGGTGCCCATGTATGCACTGAATGAAAAAATATCAGTGAGAAAACGGTTCTGCAATCTGGCACTGGCGGGATTTTTGCTGCTCAGCTTCGGAACCAATGTCCTGGACTTTTTATGGCACGGTCTGAATTATCCGGATTCCCTGCCGGCGAGACAGTCTTTTCTATATATTTTTCTGATCCTTGTCATGTGCTATGATGCTTTCCGGAATGTGGAGGGCACTTCTCCCAGGCAGATCATCTATGGGTATCTGGCGGCGGTGATATTTTTACTTGCCTGTGAGAAATTCGTGGAGAGCGAGGATTTCGACACGGGTATTGAAGTGCTGACGCTGGTGTTCGTTACGATCTATGGTGTGCTTCTGTATCTGTATCGGACGAGAAAAGACGAACTGACGAGACAGGTGCTGGGGATTCTGGTGCTGGCGTGCATAGTGGCGGAGCTGAGCATCAATACATTTAATACGAGTCTGGGCACTACCGGACGAAGCGCTTATCTGGGAGACCAGGAGGATTATAAAGCGTTGTACACCCTGGCGCGGGAACAGGAGGGGGATGACTTCTTCCGTATCGAGAAGTTTACCCGCAAGACGAAAAATGACGGAACCCTGACCGGGTACCCTACGGCTTCGGTATTTTCCTCCACCATGAATTCCCAGGTCATGGATCTGTATAAGAAGCTTGGCATGCGCCACAGTAAGGTTTATTACGGCTTCGACGGAGCGACAGCTTTCGTTTCGGCACTTCTGAATGTGGATTACATGTTCGGCGGATCGGATAAATACGAAAACGGTCTGTATGAGATCGTGAATAACAGTGGAGATGTTTATTTATATCATTGTAAATATACGCTGCCCTTTGGCTATGTGGCACCGACGGGCTGGAATGTTACGGACGAGATCGGCACCGGTGTGAGAGCGCAGAATCAGCTGACCGAGGATCTGGGAATCGCAGAGCCCTTACTGGACCGGGCGTCCAGTGAGACTAGCGGAGATAATGTATGTATTACGGCGGACCGGGCAGGCTACTATTACGCGAGGATCAATGCCACAGGGACGAAAAAGGTGCAGGTGCTTGGGGGAACGCTGGAGACGCAGGATTACAGTGATCTGAAGGACGGATCCATTCTGTATCTGGGATATCTGTTGGAGGGAGAGCGCGTGACGCTGACCAACGGGGATGATGCGGATGAGACGCAGAAGGTATCGGCGGAAGCCTATGTACTGAATGAAGAAGTGCTGGCACAGGCAGTGGAGCTCCTGTCCCGGGAGCATCTGGAAAATGTGCAGATGGACAGCACCCATATTTCGGGAACCCTGAATCTGGATGAAGCCGGAAGACTGATCCTGTCCGTGCCTTATGAGAAAGGATGGATCGTGTGGATCGATGGGGAAAAGACGGAGCCGGAGACCTTCGGTGATGCCCTGATGGCATTTGATCTGGAAGCTGGAGAGCATACCATAAAAATGCATTATGTGCCGGATGGATGGAAGATCGGTGTATTGGTAAGCGCAGGAAGTGTGCTGCTCCTTGTGTGCTGCGTGCTGTGGCAGAGATGCGGCAGAAAGAGGAAAGACTGTGCGGAGAATGAGCCTTTGCAAAAGGCAGCAGACGAAACGATGGAAAACGGGAATGCGGAGAAAACGCACACAGAGGAAGGTTCTGTGAAGGAAGAGGCAGGAAGGATGTAAGAAGAGATTCCTTCGACGGAAGGAATCGTCTGCAGAATGGAGGTTAGTATGACAAAGAAGAGCATCAGCGATACCCTGCGGCGTACCTGTTTGATCCTGGCGGGATCCTTTATCATGGCAGTCAATTTGAAAAGCTTTGTCCGGGCCGGGGGATTGATCCCCGGTGGATTCAACGGTCTGACCCGACTGATCCAGGAGATCAGCGTGCTGTTGTGGCACTGGGAGCCTCCCTTTTCGGTGATCAACTTTATCTTAAATGCGGTTCCGGTGGTCATCAGCTTCAAATTCATCGGAAAAAAGTTCACCGGTTATTCCTGTCTGATGATCGTGGTGAGCGGTATTTTGACGGATATGGTGCCCGCCTGGCCGGTAACGGAGGATATTCTGCTGATTGCTATCTTCGGTGGACTGATCAATGCACTGGCCATCAGCCTGTGTCTGTTCGCCAATGCCACCAGCGGTGGTACGGATTTTATCGCGATCTTCCTGTCGGAAAAGTATGGCATTGATTCCTGGAATTATATTTTCGCCGGAAATGTGGTGATCCTTGGGATCGCCGGAGCACTGTTCGGATGGGACAAGGCGCTGTACTCCATTATTTTCCAGTACACCTCCACCCAGGTACTGCATATATTGTACAAGCGGTATCAGAAGCAGACCCTGATCATCGTGACCAAACGGCCGGAGGATGTCTACGAAGCTATTGCGGAGATCACCCATCACGATGCCACCCTGATCAAGGGTGAGGGCTGTTATTCCAAACAGGAATGTGACGTGCTGTATTCCGTGGTGGGACGAGACGAGGTGAACAAGGTTGTGAATACGGTGCGGGAGACGGACCCGCAGGCCTTTGTCAACATGATCCGTACGGAGAATCTGGCGGGCCGGTTCTACCAGAGACCGAATGATTAAGAAATGTAAAAAGAAGAGCCTGAGCGTCAGCAGTTTAGCTGACACTCAGGCTTGCGTATTTTTTCGGGGAAACACCCACGGCTTTGGTGAAGGCTTTGAAGAAATTGCTGTAGTCCGTGAAACCGCTGCGTTCGAAGGCTTCCATGACATTGCCGTTTTCGTTCAGAACCGCCTTGGCGATACTGATGCGGCGGGCGGTGATGTATTTATTAATGGTGGTGCCTGTGGCGGATTTGAAAATCCGGCAGATATAGGATTCACTTAAGTAGAACTGTCCGGCCAGCTGTTCCACTGTAATAGGCTGGGAGATGTTCTGGTTGATGTAAGCCAGAATATCGTCCACCTGATGGTTGTAGCGGTAGCTACTGTCCTTGTATTCGGCGGGAGCTGTTACGGTTTCCCCGGCCGCCGTCTGCTCTGCACTGCGGATGAACAGCGTGTTGAGCATGACCATCAGCTCCATGAAAGCGGCGTATTCCGTGATGTCATGGGCAAAGCCCTCCGCGGAAGTGATTTTGTTGATATAATAGAGGAAACGTTTCTGCTGTTCCTTGTTGAGCGAAAGCTTATGGGAAAAGGGGGCACTGCGGTGAGTGAAGCAAAAGCTCAGATCCGTCTCTTTGGTGGAGATCAGCTTCATGAAATCCGGCGCCACCGACAGAACGATACGTTCGTGGACGGAGTTGTCGATCTGGGTCAGCTTGTGACTTTCGTACTGGTTGATGATAAAGAGATCGCCTGGGGCGATGGTGTAGAAGCAGTTGTCGATCAGAAACTGTTTGCCGCCGCAGATGGAATAGTAGATCTCGTAGCAGTCATGGATGTGCATGTCCATGGCTTTTTCTTCTTTATATAAGTGGGCAATGGCAAAAGTCCCGGAGGTTTTACAGTTTTCTATGGCTGTTTTACAGGAGGTAAGTTCTTCCATTTCTTTCATCCTTTTCGCTTTTTCTTTTATTAAACACCAAAAGTTCAAAATTTGCAATGTTTAGATTAAAATATGAAAAGACTTTGAGAATCTTTTCTAGTATACTTAACTCATACAAAAGAGAAAAGCAGTTACAGCCTTCCAAAATTTTTATAAAAAATAGTAAAAATGTGTTGGAAATGGTTACAATGATATGTTATAATGTAAGTGCTTTCATAAAAAGGTAACATTCAATAGCGGCACGCAGGCCGCCCGTTGAGGAAAGAGAGGCGTAAGGTGGAACTTAGAACAGCAGTATCACCAAGAGATGTGAAGCATTACACCACAGAGCGTCTGAGAGAAGAGTTTCTGATCCAGAATCTGTTCGTACCCGGCGAGATCAAGCTGGTGTACAGCCACATCGACAGAATCATTACAGGAGCAGCAGTTCCTGTAAGCCCTATCACTCTGACCGCCGGAGATGAACTCCGTGCAGAGTATTTCTGTCAGAGAAGAGAACTGGGTGTGATCAATATCGGCGGAGCAGGTATGATTACCGTTGATGGCAAAGTGTACAAGGTAGGTTACAAGGAAGCTATGTACATAGGAATGGGCTCCAAGGAGATCATTTTCGCAAGTGAAGATGAGAAACAGCCCGCTAAATTTTATCTGAATTCCGCTCCCGCACATAAGACTTATCCGACCGTGCTGATCAAGCCGGAAGGTACTCCCGAAGAGGGCGTGGTCATTGTAAAGGATGAGAATAAAGTAGAACTGGGTACTCTGGAGGATGCCAACCACAGAGTAATCTGCAAGTATATCCTTCCCGGACAGGTAGAGAGCTGTCAGCTGGAGATGGGTATGACGAAGTTAGAGCCCGGCAGTGTATGGAACACCATGCCTTGTCATACACATGACAGACGTATGGAAGTATATCTGTATTTCGATATGCCTGAGGATGCCTTTGTTATGCACTATATGGGTGAGCCCGATGAGACCCGCCACATCGTAATGCGTAACGAAGAAGCAGTGATCTCCCCCAGCTGGTCCATCCATTCCGGATGCGGTTCCAGAGCATATACCTTTATCTGGGGTATGGTCGGAGAGAATCAGGACTTCGACGATATGGACGGCGTTGACAACAGAGATCTGAAATAAGATCCTTTGGAACATGTAACTAAAATAACAATTTTTATAAAGAAAAGGAGAAAAAACAATGTCTGAATTCACTAATTTCTCACTGGAAGGTAAGGTTGCACTGGTTACCGGCGCATCTTACGGTATTGGCTTCGCTATCGCTTCCGCATACGCTGAGTGCGGTGCTACCATCTGCTTCAACGATATCAAGCAGGAGCTGGTAGACAAGGGAATGGCAGCATACGCTGAGAAAGGTATCAAGGCTCACGGCTATGTATGCGACGTTACCAATGAAGAGGCAGTTAATGCTATGGTAGCTCAGATCGAAAAGGAAGTAGGCACCATCGATATCCTGGTGAACAACGCAGGTATCATCAAGAGAATCCCCATGACCGAGATGACCGCAGATCAGTTCCGTCAGGTAATCGACGTAGACCTGAACGCACCTTTCATCGTATCGAAAGCAGTTATCCCTGCAATGATCAAGAAGGGTCATGGTAAGATCATCAACATCTGTTCCATGATGTCCGAGCTGGGTCGTGAGACTGTATCTGCATATGCAGCAGCTAAGGGCGGCTTAAAGATGCTGACCAAGAACATCTGCTCCGAGTACGGCCAGTACAACATTCAGTGTAACGGCCTTGGACCCGGTTATATCGAGACTCCTCAGACGGCTCCTCTTCGTGAGATCCAGCCCGATGGCAGCAGACATCCTTTCGACCAGTTCATCTGCGCTAAGACCCCTGCTAACAGATGGTTAAAGCCCGAAGAGCTGACCGGCCCCGCTGTATTCCTTGCTTCTGAGGCATCCAATGCAGTCAACGGACACATCCTGTATGTAGATGGCGGTATCCTTGCTTACATCGGCAAGCAGCCCCAGTAGAGCTTGTGCAAAAGGAAAACAAGCGGCCGCGTAGCGGACATTTGTTTTCCTTGCACAGCTCACGAGTAAATATCCGGTGAGTTTACGAGCCGGATGCAGAGTGCGAAGCACGAATTTACGAGTGAGTAGCTATGGAGCTTGTGCATTTACGCAGGATATCAAAAACAGAATAAACAATTCACATCAGGTCAGTCGCAGAAGAATTTCGGCGGCTGACTGTTGTGGCGTTTGGAAAAGGAGTATCTCATGAAGATAGCTTTGATCAATGAAAACAGTCAGGCTGCCAAGAATGAAATGATCTGTGCTACTCTTAAAAAAGTAGTAGAGCCCATGGGTCATGAAGTATTCAACTACGGTATGTGCGGCGCAGAGGATCCCAATTCCCTGACCTACGTACAGAACGGTATTCTGGCAGCAGTTCTTTTGAACTCCGGGGCAGCGGATTTCGTTATCACCGGATGCGGAACCGGCGAAGGTGCCATGCTTGCATGCAATTCCTTCCCCAAGGTTCTGTGTGGACACATTGAGTCCCCTCTGGATGCTTATCTGTTCTCTCAGGTAAACGACGGTAACTGTGTAGCACTTCCTTTTGCTGAGAACTTCGGCTGGGGCGGTGAACTGAACTTACAGTATACTTTTGAAAAGCTGTTCTGTGCTCCCGGCGGCGGTGGATATCCCCCTGAGAGAGTTGTTCCCGAGCAGCGCAACAAGAAGATCCTGGATCAGGTAAAAGAAGTAACTCATACCGATATGGTTACCATCCTGAAGAATCTGGATCGTGAACTGGTAAAGGGTGCTTTATCCGGTGCCAGATTTAAGGAGTATTTCTTTGCAAACTGCAAGTGCGACAAGATCGCTGAGGCAGTGAAGGAAGTACTGGCATAAAAGTATTGGTTTCATTTTGCAGAAATATTTTCGACAGGATCTCCTGCGAAGATTTTTCACATAACTATTAGTCTATAAGACAGAAAGGTGTTATTTATGAACGCAGTATTAGAGCAAATCAGCAAAATCGGTATCGTACCGGTTGTAAAAATTGACAACGCAGCAGATGCACTTCCTCTGGCAAAGGCACTTTGCGCAGGCGGACTTCCCTGTGCAGAGGTTACCTTCCGTACCAGCGCAGCAGCAGAAGCTATCAAGATCATGACCGACAACTTCCCCAGCATGTGTGTTGGTGCAGGTACCGTTCTGAACGCAGAGCAGGTTGACGCAGCAGTAGCAGCAGGCGCTAAGTTCATCGTAAGCCCCGGCTTAAATCCCAGAACCGTTAAGTATTGTGTAGAGAAGAACATCCCCATCACTCCCGGTACTTCAAGCCCCAGCGACATCGAGCAGGCTATCGAGCTTGGCCTGGATGTAGTTAAGTTCTTCCCCGCTGAGCAGTCCGGCGGTCTGGCTAAGATCAAGGCTATGGCAGCTCCTTATGTAAACATGAAGTTCATGCCTACCGGCGGTGTAAACGCTAAGAACCTGACTTCTTACCTTGACTTCCCCAAGATCATCGCATGCGGTGGTTCCTGGATGGTTCCTGGCGACCTGATCAACGCTGGTGAGTGGGACAAGATCGAGCAGCTGACCAGAGAAGCAGTACAGACCATGTTGGGCTTCGAACTGGCTCATGTTGGTGTTAATGCAGAGAACGAGGAAGAGGCTGTTAAGGCTGCTAACCGTTTCGCATTCATCTTCGGTATGCCCGCTAAGGTTGGCAACAGCTCCGTATTCGCAGGCTCTGCTCTGGAAGTTATGAAGACTCCTTACCTGGGCAAGAACGGTCACATCGCTGTTAAGACCAACTACATCGAGAGAGCTGTCAACTACCTGAGCACCGTTCTGGGCGTTGAGTTCAACGAGGAGTCTGCTAAGAGAGATGCCAAGGGCAACCTGAAGGCTATCTACCTGAAAGAGGAGATCGGCGGCTTCGCTATTCATCTGGTACAGAAATAAGAATAGGATTCCGGAATCCGGACGGATCCGTCGACTTCATATTTCAGTCGCGGATCCACTTCCACTGTAATATAGCGATTACACGGTGGAATGAATAGGATTTAGAACTATCAGGTTGGACGGTTGCGTGTTTCGACACGGACTCTAACCGACCGTCGGTACTTAGATGCTGTATTTTAGCATCTTATGTACCGCTACGGGAGGGCCGAAGCGAGAACGGGTCCGTGACGGAATATGCAATCGGAACAACCGGAGATTATAGATAATTTTAATTTGAGAAAGGAATATACCAAAATGGCAAAAGTAATTACCATGGGTGAGATCATGCTGAGACTGTCCACCCCCAACAACGAGAAATTTATCCAGGCAGACGAGTTCGATGTAAACTACGGCGGCGGTGAAGCTAACGTAGCAGTATCTCTGGCTAACTACGGTCATGATGCTGAGTTCGTTACCGCAGTTCCTGACAACGAGATCGGTGAGTGCGCAGTAGCAGCTCTGAGAAAGTACAACGTAGAGACCAAGCACATCGCAAGATGCGGTGAGAGACTGGGTATCTACTACCTGGAGAGCGGTTCTTCCATGAGACCTTCCAAGGTTGTATACGATAGAGCACATTCTTCTATCTCTACCGCAACCGAGGCTGATTTCAACTTTGATGAGATCTTCGAAGGTGCTGACTGGTTCCACTTCACAGGTATTACCCCCGCTGTATCCGATGCTGCTGCAGAGCTGACCGAGAAGGCTCTGATCGCTGCTAAGAAGCACGGCGTAAAGGTATCCGTAGACCTGAACTTCCGTAAGAAGCTGTGGAGCTCCGAGAAGGCTCAGAAGGTTATGACCAACCTGATGAAGTACGTTGATGTATGTATCGGTAACGAAGAAGATGCTGAGCTGGTACTTGGCTTCAAGCCCGGCGATACCGATGTTACCAGCGGTGAGCTGGAGCTGGCTGGTTACAAGTCCATCTTCGAGCAGATGGTTGACAAGTTCAACTTCGAGTACTGCGTATCCTCTCTGCGTGTAAGCCATTCCGCTTCCGATAACGGCTGGTCTGCTTGCATCTACTCCAGAGATACCAAGGAGTTCTATCACTCCAAAGAGTACAGCATCCATCCCATCGTTGACCGTGTAGGCGGCGGTGACTCCTTCGCAGGCGGCGTGATCTGCGGTATGTTGGATGGCAAGAACTTCAAGGATGCTCTTGAGTACGGCGTAGCTGCATCCGCTCTGAAGCACACCATCCCCGGCGATTTCAACCTGGTATCCAGAAAAGAAGTTGAGACCCTGGCTGGCGGCGATGCTTCCGGACGTGTACAGAGATAATGTAACTATTCAGAGCCAGATAATATTACCTAATATTCGTTGAATGCCTGCATTCATAAGAATATTTGGTGATATTAATATGGCGAAGTAACCACATGAGCAAAAGGTAGCATCGTAGATGCGATTTTGCGAATGGGGTGATGAATAGTTGATATGGATAAAAAGAACTCACCTGAGTGGTAACATGCAGGTGAGTTCTTTGTTATTCTGTAACTGTTCAGAACCAATGTCACTTAGTTAAGCTTATGACAAATTAATGGATTTGTGTGCATTTATCGTGAAAAGGATGTGGTAAACAAAAAAGAATAAAACAGTCTTCGTTTAAAAAGATCATATAAATATCAGGCATGACTTTAAGACAGACTTTCGTCTGTCTCTAACATAGTGTATACTAGATTTGGCAGCTACTCCAGGTTATACAAAACGGTAAGAGAAGCTTGCTGGTTTTTTGGACTCTATGCTGGCGGGCATAGTTCCTATCAGGCCTGATAGGTAGGATATACTTACTTATCAGGCTTTCTACATTTGGTGGTGCGACTCCTCTTAGAAAATCAAAACAGATTTTCATTGCGAGAGAAAAGTTGACTTGGTACTCATGTTTGCGATTTCTACTTTTTACCGGTACATGTAAAATAATTATGGAACAGAAATTGTACAAAATGAGCCTGCTCCACAGTTCAAATGCAACATACTCTGTTTTTTTAGAGTGTAAATTAGTGGCTCCAATGGTATGCTTTAAGTCGCGAAAAGAAGTTTCAATGCCCCAGCGGAGATTGTAACAGTATTTTATATCGTCCGGTGTAAAGTCTTCTTCGGAAAGTGTAGTGATGATATTTTCAAAAACACCATCGGACACTTCAACACGGACGACTCTTAGTTTAAGCAGATATTCATCGGAAATATCAGCCGGATTAAGATAGTCGAAAGCTATGTTTTTACAAATATAGCGGTATTGTGATTCTTTTTCGGGATGTTTATGTTTCTTTTTTGATTGTGTTCTGGTCAGAATCAGTTCTATGGTTGTATCCAGTTTGTCAGGAAGAGTCTCGACTCCAAGAAAACGCTGTACATTCAAATCCTTGGCACGAATCAAAAAATCAACGTTATTTTCGATTGCATGGGTAAAAACGTTGTAACTGGAAAATCCTCTGTCAGCAATGAAAATCGGGGAACCCCCATAGGCATACCGATCCATAAGATTGCAGATAGCCTGAAACTCATTTTTAAGGCGCCCGGGCTGAACTTCTAAATCAAGATACCGCTTAGAACATACCTCATATAAAGAGATGGTATGAACCATATTAAAACCGGATACAGATTTGCCATTAGGCCCGTGGAAGGTGTCTGGATCGTCAGGATTTCTGGCAATGTTAATTCAGACCCATCACACGCAATCAGATAGTATTTTCCGCGAAATTTTTCTAAGGGGAATTTAAGGTTAAATTCCTTGAGAAGGTGACGGAATGCAGAAACGGAAAGTTTGGAACGCTGTTGATAAAAAGCAGAGTTCGTAGGAACTGAGGAATCATACTCAAAAAATTTGAGAAGTTCATGATTTAAACTTCCGCTTTCCATGGAAATGATTAGATGCATCATTTTCTTAAAATCAAGTTTGCGTTTGCGTATAAAATCTTTATCTGGATTTTTTACAAAAGAAGAAAGTGAGTGGGACATCTCATCAATAATGTCCCAAAGTGTAGTTTTGACAATTTCAGGAAATGTCATAGGTAAACCTCCTTGAATTAGAATGAAATATAGTTCTAATTCAAGGGCCGCTCTCGTTACCTTAAAAAATATCAGCAACGAGAGCGGCCGCACATTTTGATTGATGTGTCAACTATAATTTATAAATTTTTGTTAGAGGTTTACCTCATAGTGAACCAATAAGCTTAACTAAGTGACATTGGTTCAGAACCCCTCATCCAAAGATAAATTCAGGGTTTCCTGAAAATGCATTTTTGATTGCTTCATAAGCATTGAAACCATGCTTATGAGCAGTTCCAACGTATGACATGATTTTGAGATAATCCTTGGCACCGTCTTCTGTTCTGAAGTAGCCGGACACCTTGGTTTTAACCTTTACCATGCGAATATCACGTTCCGCACTTTATCCTTATATGAAGATAAGCGTCGGAGAATGCCATCCGGCCGTTCACGGTGGGCCGCAATTGGCTGCTCAGTGACTCTGTGGAAGGTGCACAGGCCAGCACCATAGCTTACACGATGGTGGAGATGGCGAAAGCACACAACTTAAATATCCTACGGTTACCTCAGCTACATTTTGGAGCAAGTCAGGCATGCCACCCTTGACACGGATCTTAAGCAATGTGTAAGATATTCACCAATTGCGAAGGTCTCAGAAACAAGCTTATACAAGCATCAGTCATACTTCAACATACCTTTATAATGGAAAACTATAAGTCTTGGAAATGCCACTATTTATGCACTCCCCATGAAAAGGAATCAGACGTAGGGAACAAAAGAGGGAACTGGCGAGCAGGCCGAGACTGCGCAGGCATGAACTTTCATTATTATCGGAGGCATACATTTGTATGGCTCCAATAATTTGTATATAAATAAAAAGGGAATGTCAGAATAAAAA
>UMDO01055348.1_pt1 | contig 12065 bp, 10 predicted proteins | sample 1964511 | NCBI WGS metagenome assembly UMDO01 (sample SAMEA4835996, study PRJEB28245) | human gut metagenome | biome: gut microbiome; material: fecal sample | place: Denmark | collected 2008 | reverse complement strand
TGACCTCTGTGTCATCTTATGAGGGCGGTTGCGGATTTGAGGTCATAGTTAAGATCATCTTTGAATTCTGCTTCTTCTTCCGGTGTCATGTTGTCTCGGATGAAGCGTTCGATTCGGTCATCCTGATCTATGGTAACAGATTCGTTCAGCTGCTCTATGAATGCCTTCTCTTCTTTCTGGCGCTTTTCTCTCATACATTTAGCCATGATGGCTGTTGCGAAAGCTCTTTCTCGCAAACCAGGGTCATTGGCCAGGTTTGTCTTGAAAGCTTCTTCCTCTTCTGGCGTCATCTTGTTTCTGATGAACTTGTCTATCAGTTCGTCTTGCAAGATAGCTTCTTGTATATTGTCCTGCTCCATGATGCTACTTCTTTAAAATTTTGAATACTTCTGGAAATAAGGATTCAAGTTTATCCTTGAACTTCTTGACACAGCGCGATTTGGTTGTCTTTACAGAATTGGCATTGCTGAAATTATATTTCTCGGCTACTGCTGTCAGATTCTCCATGTTATCCCAGTATATGCCATGGAAGATTTTGTTGCAGTTGTCTGGAAGTTGGGTGATGATTTCTTTCACGGCTTCTTCCATCTTACTCAATTCAATTTCACCTTCGTGTCCATCGATGGCGGCTGACATCAAATAGGACAGCTTGTCCATGTTAACGCTACCATCTTCGTTTTCCTGGATCATAGAACTCATAGAGACTTCTCTGGCTGTCTTATCCACCACGATTTTACCATTTTCATCTTTGTGCTTGGATTTTGGAATCGTCATCTGTCTCTTCCTGATCATGTTCATGGCAGTGTAGTTGCAGATTCCGAAGAAATAGCTTTCAAAGTTTCCACTTTTGCTGGCCAACTCTTCCAGATAGTTGTTTTCTACGTGCATGAGTTTTTCCCACACTCTTGTACATGACTCATAGAAGACATCATCAATGTCTTCTTTAGTTAGAGTATGCTCAAACTTCGAAGCTAGAGCTTTGATTACTTTGGGTCTTAGCTCGACTGCGATTTTGATAAGTTCTGTATTATCTGATGGTACGTTCATATCTAAAAACTTTTTTCGATTACTAAATTCTGATTCATAGGCCATAGTCCTTCTTTTGTGATTTCCTTGTTGAGTTGGCTGATAACCGTACTTGCGTTGGTTGAAAGTCCAAACTTCTTAATCACTTGTGCCATATGGAAGGATAGGGGACCGTAGATCTTATTGTTTGCCTTGATTTCTCGATTCAACTGATAGGGACGGCATGCTTCAAAGAAAACGACATGAGAGATCTGTCTTGTCTTTTGGACTTTGTAGTAGTTGGTCGTCTCCAGTTTCTTGGGCTTGAAATATTTGCCTCTAGTATAGGTGAATCCCTGCATAGTTCCTCTGGAAGGGCATTCATCTTCATCGTCGTCCAGACCTTTGGAAGCCGTACCGGCATGGCATGCGTCGAGAACAGCATAGACTACTCCCTTTGGTCCTATTTTTGTTCTGAGTCTGGTAATCAACGGGGCAAGGTCATCATCCAGGATATGTTTGTGCCCTTCATAAACTCCTTTTTTATACACCTTTCTAGCATCTACAGGAATGATAGCTTCGTCCCATCCATCAACTTCGTCTCCACTGATGTCCTCAACAGGTTGTCCATGACCGGAGAAATGAAAATAGATGATGTCCCCTTTTTGGGATGTTGCTATTAGTTTATTGATACCCTCTATGATGTTCTTATGGGTAGCTTTTTCATCTGTGAGAGTAGTTACCTTAAATCCTTTAGCTTTCAGAATAGGTGCGAGCAATTTTACATCATTAGCCCCATTGATATTGTTCCACTGATAACCTGTCAGGGCTGTGTCATATTTAGATATGCCCACTAGTAGTGCTCTTTTTTCTTGGGCTTGAAGCCTGAAGAAAAAAGAGCAAACCAATAGTATGATGAATATTTTCTTACTCATATTGTTTCTTGTTCTGTTTCCAAATTCAAATTTTGGACAAAAGTACAAAAAAATATCGTAAAGGTGAAATTAATTCATACAAAAAATACAGATGCTGGGGAAAAACGGTCTTTACTTTGCTTCAAGGCAAAAGGTTGCCCGAAAGGTCACGGTTGCCGTTGAGCGTGTTTTCACGCTCTATATGATGCAAGATGCCGTCAGAGAGATGACCATATATATGAAGTATCCATACGATTTTTTATTCAGTTACATGCCAGTTACATGCGCCAAGCACTGTTTTAAATGGCTTTTGTCTGTTTTAGGGCTGTTTCGAGTCGCCAAGTTACATGCCAGTTACATGAGCTATGCCCAAGTGACGACCTCAAATAGCCGAGAACGACCTCAAATAGCCAAAATAACGACTTAAAACGACTTAAAACGACTTAAAACGACCGAATATGCCCATATTATGACTTGACAATCGCAATTATGTAACAAATTAATAATTCAATTCTTGTTCACCTTTTTCTGTAATAATCCATTGTTTTCCACTAATAGTTTTTGTAATAAATCCTTCTTTCGCTATTTTTCGAAGAAGATTTCCTATTTTTCTCAGTTTCTCGTCCTGAGTTAAACTTGATGGAAAAACATGTTGTAGTCCCTCATAAACGTCTTGACGTTTGAATCCCATACTTCCTGCATTATGAGCCAATTGCAACAATAACTTTTGGATACTATTTTCTGCAAGACCATTTTCTTTTGTATAGTGTCCTATCTGCTTAGTCATTTTGGCAACTTTTAGCGATATAGTATAGTGTGGTGCACGACCTTCTATCAAACCCTTTTCATGAAGATGTTTAGCAGCTTCCTTGGTGATAGGATGATGCTTCTGTACTGCGTCTAACCAAAGGCACTCTTTCAGTGACAAAGAGTTATTTGCTTTTAAGAGATTGGTATATTTCTCATCGATCATTTTGCCATAGATGGTTACCCCAACAGTACGATGTTCGTTGTCGATGTCGTAATCTGGCATAGGGAAGAAACGATTACGTTGCTCAGTGTAGATCTTCTTGATACCACGTCCTACTGTATCAATCATATTAAAGTTAACCATGCCACGACATAAACAATCGTTACGATAATGAAATTGAGGTCCTTTATGCTCCAGGGCATTTTCTATTGTTCCTGGAATGAAACTGCCACCATTGCCATAATATAAGGTACTAGGACCTTCTACAAAAACAATTCGCTGCTGTAAGGTGTAATCCTGGTGTGCGATGGCGTTATGTAATGCCTCTCGTATGGTGTATTCATCATACTGTTTCATGGTGTCTGGGAACAGGGTTCCACCTGGCAACTCACGCATAGTCTTGTTACGTATTTTGCTCAACACCTTATCTACGGTCAAGATGAAAGGTATTGTAAAATGCTCATAATCTTGTACGATGCCTTCTTCATCTTCCCATGTCCAAGTGATTTGTGCTACGGCAGGATGAATCTTTTGAATAGAAAGGGGTTTGCCCAATAGTAGAATGGCTGCACGAGTGAGCTTCCCTTCTCGCATCATCATACTATTAGCCAAGAGCTCTTCTGTACTCCATGCATCTATTTCTTCGGCAGGAATACTTGACGAATGAACTTTTTTGAACATGACTTTAGCTGTAGCTACGGCTAATTCATCCAAGTCATTGATCGTGGCATTTGGTACAAGTTGAGCTGTCCAATCGGGTATGGGTGGCTGTTGGCGGATAGTATCTTGTTTTGCCTGGTTCAGTGGTTTCAGACTTTCGCCATCACGACCATAAGCCACACCTTTCCAGTGCATCACTATATTGCGTGGTGATGCTGGTATCTGGAATAATAAAACTCGTTTGCCTTCGATATCTAAAGGTACAATATCTCTAAAGATAAGGTTGTCGGTGGTATGTTGAGACATATCTTGCTTCAAACGGTTGAGTGCAACTTCACCATCTTTGAATGTTGTACCGATAATCTGATGTTTTTTGTCCCAAACGCCAAACACAATCCAAGCAAACTCATGGTCACGTAAGTTTGCTTCATTGCTAAGAGCGGAGAAGTATTTGCCCAACTCATCGATATCAAAGTTGGTCTCTGCTTTCTTAAACTCGACAACCTCATTCTCTGAGTGTTCCCAAAGCTTGTTGAATATCTCTATATATTTTTCCATTGTTTCCTTCTTTATTGTTCCTAAATGAGCCTACTTAAAAAGTAAGGCATTGTCTTAGGACACATTTATATTAAAACAGCTACAAAGATAGCATTTTTCTTTGGAAATAGGGTATATATTCAGGAGGAAAATGTATTTTCTTTGTGATTTTTTCAGTTTTGAGTGAAAATCTCTATGTATGGGGATAAACTAAAGTGGTGTGTGTAATCGCAAGAAATAGTGTGAAAGTATGTGAAATGATACCTTGCTTTTGGCGGTCACTATAGATTAGCATTGAAATATGTTGCCAAAATGTTGCCAAAAATAGAAAAGAAAAAATCCTAACCGCTTATTATTAAGTAGTTAGGATTTTTATCGGTGCGCCTGATAGGACTCGAACCTACACGGCCTAAACCACTAGATCCTAAGTCTAGCGCGTCTACCAATTTCGCCACAAGCGCATTTGTGAGTGCAAAGATACAATAAATATTCGAATAAAAAGAAGAAATGAGCAGAAAAAAGCGGGTTTGTTTGTTTTTTACGAGAAATAATGGTACTTTTGCAGGCAAACTGATAATAATCATGATGAAAAATGAATTATACAATAAAATTATAGTAACAATGAATACAAAGAATTTATTATTGTTGGCATCTCTTGTTTTTGCGATGCCATTGTCAGCTCAGAGTCCTCTGGAGGATTTCAAGCGAGACATTACACTCTCGGGTAGTAACTATGTGGCTTATCGCGGGCCTCAGAAGCAGTTAACTCCGGCGCCTAAGGGATATAAGCCTTTCTATCTGAGCCACTATGGCCGTCATGGCTCCCGCTATATGATTGGCAAGCAGGCGTATGATGTGCCTTATTTCTCCCTGTTGAAGGCGAAGCAGGAAGGTAAGTTGACTGCCAAGGGTGAGGAAACACTGGCTAAGGTGAAGCTGATTCGTGAAGAGGCAAAGGGACGTGATGGCGAGTTGACTCCGCTGGGAGCTCTCCAGCATCAGGGGATTACCAAGCGAATGATGGAAAGATTTCCTGAGATCTTTGCCGGTAATACGAATATTGAGGCACGAAGCACGGTGGTGATCCGCTGCATTCTCTCAATGGAGAATGGCTTGCAGCAGATGCTCCGCATGAATCCTAAGCTTCATATCTTCCACGATGCCAGCGAGCATGATATGTACTATATGAATCAGGGAGATAGATACCTGGATAGCTTGAAGAATTCTGTGGGCAGAAAGGTGGTGCAGGAGGAGTTTTCCAAGAAGCATGCCTGCTATAGCCGAGTGATGCAGGAACTTTTCAATGATCCGGCTTGGGTGAAACAGAATATCAACCAGAGCGACTTGAACAGAAAGCTTTATGAGATGGCTAGCTCTGTCCAGGGTACTGAGTTGAGAGGTAAGGTTTCGCTTTATGATCTCTTTACTGAGGAGGAGCTGTATCAGAATTGGGTAAGTACCAATATCTGGTGGCAGATGGCGTATGGCAATTCTCCTTATACGGGCAATGTTCAGCCATATTCCCAGCGTAATCTTCTGATGGATATCATCCAGAAGGCTGATAGCTGCATAGCTCTTCCGCATCCGGGTGCTACCTTGAGATATGGTCATGATACGATGGTTACTCCGCTTACTTGCCTCCTGGATCTGAATGGATATGGTGAGGAGATCAGGGATCCAGAGAGAATTTCTTCTCAATGGTTTGATTATAAGATTACTCCGATGGCTACCAACCTTCAGTTTGTATTCTATCGCAACAAGGCGAATGATGTGCTGGTGAAGGTATTGCTCTGTGAGGATGAGGCTACGCTTCCTATCAAGAGCGATGTGGAGCCTTATTACCACTGGAATGATTTCAAGGCTTATTGCCTGGAGAAACTGAAGGGGTATAAGAAATAAAGCCTTGCTGGACAGGCGATGGAATCGCCTGGAACGGGGGCGAGGAGGGAGACATGGAGGAGGCTATTCGCAGAAACGCAGAAACGCTGAAACGCGAAATGCAGAAACGCGAAATGCGGAAAATAGCGAATGCTCAGAGTATTTAGTATAAGAATAATAAAAGGGAGCTTAAGGTTATTGAAGCCTTAAACTCCCTATTTTTATTTTTGGTTTCAATTCTTTTCGAGCTTTATCCCCTTTCTGGGTGAGCTTCTTTTCGAGCTTCGCCTTTTTTCGGGATGAGCTTCTTTGGAGCTTTATTTCTTCTCTAATCTTTTATTGCTTCGACAACCAATCTTTGTCTTTCTGATCTTCTTCGAAATCTTTTTCAGAGAAGAGATTGGTTTGACCGGTCAGTTCATCTATTACCTGCTGCTCGCTTTTTCCTGCATCAGGATCGAGATTCTCTACAGCTTCAGCATTCTTACCAGCGCCTTCAGAATCGCCGGTTGTATCTTCTGCATCAGGATCATCTTCTGCTGGAGGCTCCGGGAATCTTATCGGCTCTAATTCCTCGATGCTTTCCAGTTTCCATGTCGTCAGGCGCTTACCCTTTGCCTTGAAACTCTTCTGAGCGATGAATTGCTCGGCATCGATTTCTTCGGCAGGTCGGATGGCATCCACACCACCATAGGTAACCTTGAGGCGAGGGAATGGGGTATCGGTGAGCAGGATGAGCTTGCTGTTTGGATTCTCTCCCAGACAATTCTGGTGGCGCTTGGTGGCATCCATCGTAAAACGCTTGATGTATGGATATCCCTCATTGTCGGCATCATAGAGAATGGCCGTCCATATCTTGTGCTCGTCCCATTTTTCCAATCTCAGGATGTTGTCCTCGTAATGGTTGTTCACATCGAAGTTGGTGATGTAGAATTCGCCGTTGTCGAGTACTACCAGGATAGAGTCATCATCGTTGAATTCTCCCAGGAATCTGCCGTTCTCATCATAGTTGATACGGTTTACATCCGGGTCGAACCATACCTTTCTTCCTCCCAGGGTGCTGTGTCCGTGGCTCTTCAATCCGATGCGGCGGATGGTTCGCTTGGTGAGCAGGTTGCCCTTGGCAGCACGTCCCTTGATGAGGATTTCAGAGAAATCTTTCTCCAGGAAGATGCTCTGGCGTTTTTTGCTCAGATCAGGTTCCATCGTCACCTTGATGATTTCTGCCTCGCCGTTAGGGTTGGCGGTGAAGTAGATGATGCGGCTTCCCGGTGTGCCCTGGGTGATATCGTAGAGCTTGTCGCGTGTCATGGCGGTTACGTTGAATCGCTTGATGAAGTAGTCACCCTGCTTGCCGTCACGATATACGCAGTTGTAGATGGTTCGCTTGTCGTTCTTTTTGAACACCTGAACGTGGAGGATGTTCTTGCCCACGAATATCTTGTCGGCAACCTTGGTTACCTTGAATTTTCCATCCTTGTAGAAGATGATGATGTCGTCGAGATCAGAGCAGTTGCATACAAATTCATCCTTCTTCAAGCCTGTACCCACGAAACCTTCCTGTCGGTTGATGTAGAGTTTCTGGTTGGCTTCCACCACCTTGGTCACCTCGATGGTATCGAAGTTCCTGATTTCGGTTTTTCTAGGATGCATCTTTCCGTACTTGCCCTTGAGATACTCAAACCAGTTGATGGTGACATCGGTCATGTGAGCGAGGTCGTTTTCTATTTCTGCCAGTTCCGTCTTGATTTTCAGCAGGAGGTCATCTGCCTTATCCTTATTATATTTCAGGATTCGCTGCATCTTGATTTCCAGGAGCTTGAGGATGTCTTCGCGTGTGATGTCTCGGTGGAAGGAGTATTCCACGTTTCCCTTGCCGTCGATATTGGCGGTGAAGATCTGATCCTTGAACGGCTCCAGTTTGGAGTAGATGAATGCCACTACCTCGTTCTGACTCTTGCTCTGCTCGAACTTGCGCTCCTTGTAGATGCGCTCCTCTATGAAGATGCGTTCGAGCGAGGAGAAGAAGAGCTGCTCTTCCAGCTCGCCCTTTCGGATCATCAGTTCGCGTCGGAGCAATCCCATGGTGCGGTCAACGCTATGTCTGAGCACATCGCTCACGGTGAGGAACTTCGGCTTGTTGTCCTCGATGACGCAGCAGTTGGGCGATATGTTGATTTCGCAGTCGCTGAAAGCATAGAGGGCATCCATCGTCTTGTCCGAAGAAGTGCCTGGTGCCAGATGCACGAGGATTTCCACGTTGGCTGATGTGACATCATCCACCTTTCTTGCCTTGATCTTTCCCTTTTCCACCGCCTTGGTGATGGAGTCGATGAGGCTTCCTGTGGTTTTGCTGAATGGAATCTCGCTGATTACGAGTGTCTTGTTGTCGAGCTTGTCTATCTTGGCTCTTACCTTCAGTACGCCTCCTCGCTGTCCGTCGTTGTATTTGCTTACGTCGATGGCGCCTCCTGTAGGGAAATCCGGATAGAGTTGGAAGGGTTCTCCCTTGAGGTAGTGGATGGCAGCATCGCAGAGGTCGTTGAAGTTATGCGGCAGTACCTTGCTGCTCAAACCCACGGCGATACCCTCGGCACCTTGTGCCAGGAGCAGCGGGAATTTGGCTGGCAGGGTGATAGGTTCCTTGTTTCTGCCATCATAGGAGAGTTGCCAGTCGGTGGTTTTAGGGTTGAATACCACATCCAGGGCAAATTTCGAGAGTCGTGCCTCGATGTATCGGGGAGCGGCTGCACGGTCGCCGGTGAGTATGTTACCCCAGTTACCCTGTGTGTCGATGAGCAGGTCTTTCTGTCCCATCTGCACGAGTGCATCTCCGATGGATGCATCTCCGTGAGGGTGGAACTGCATCGTATGTCCCACGATGTTAGCCACCTTGTTGTATCTTCCGTCATCCATGCGCTTCATGGAGTGGAGGATGCGTCGCTGTACGGGTTTCAATCCGTCTTCGATATGGGGCACGGCTCGCTCCAGGATCACATACGATGCGTAGTCGAGGAACCAGTTCTGATACATTCCGCTGAGGTGATGTACGGCAGAAGCATCAAAACGGTTCACCGGCTTGTAGTCGGAGTGTTCCTGAGGCGTATTTTCCTCATTTATCTCGTTTTTATCTTTAATTTCGTCGCTCATATATAGCTTTTAATACTTATTTTATTAATTTATGGCAAAAATACAACAATTTTTCGAGAAAAAAGAGTATCTTTGCCGAAAATTTGAAAAAAATAAGATTTAATCATGGCACAGGAAGATGTTTTTAAGAAAATTGTAAGCCATTGCAAGGAATATGGCTTTGTGTTCCCTAGTAGTGAAATTTATGATGGCTTGGCTGCCGTTTACGATTATGGTCAGAATGGTGTTGAGCTCAAGAATAATATCAAGCAGTACTGGTGGCAGAGTATGGTATTGTTGCACGAGAACATTGTAGGTCTCGATGCAGCTATCTTCATGCACCCTACCGTATGGAAGGCTTCTGGACATGTGGATGCCTTCAACGACCCATTGATCGATAACCGTGATTCCAAGAAGCGTTATCGTGCCGATGTGCTCATCGAGGATCATATGGCTAAGTATGAGGAGAAGATTGCCAAGGAGATTGCCAAGGCTCAGAAGCGCTTCGGCGATAGCTTTGATGAGGCTCAGTTCCGTGCAACCAACCCTCGTGTACTGGAAAACCAGAAGAAGTTTGATGATCTCCATGCCCGCTATACTGAGGCAATGCAGGGACCTAACCTGGAGATGCTGAAGCAGATTATCGAGGATGAGGGTATCGTCTGCCCTATCAGCGGTACCAAGAACTGGACAGACGTTCGCCAGTTCAACCTGATGTTCTCTACCCAGATGGGTGCTGCCAGCGATGCTACAAGCAAGGTTTATCTCCGTCCTGAGACAGCTCAGGGTATCTTCGTAGATTACCTGAGTGTTCAGAAGACCGGTCGTATGAAGTTGCCATTCGGTATCTGCCAGATTGGTAAGGCATTCCGTAACGAGGTTGTTGCCCGCCAGTTCGTATTCCGTATGCGTGAGTTCGAGCAGATGGAGATGCAGTTCTTCTGCCAGCCAGGTACAGAGATGAAGTGGTTTGAGTATTGGAAGAAGGTTCGCCTGGCTTGGCATGAGGCACTGGGCATGGGCAACGAGAACTACCGTTACCACGACCACGAGAAGCTGGCTCACTATGCCAACGCTGCTACCGACATCGAGTTCAAGATGCCATTCGGCTTCAAGGAGGTAGAGGGTATCCACAGCCGTACCAATTTCGACCTTTCTCAGCACGAGAAATACAGCGGCCGCTCTATCAAGTACTTCGATCCTGAGAAGAACGAGAGCTATGTGCCTTACGATGTAGAGACCTCTATCGGTGTTGACCGTATGTTCCTCAGCGTGATGTGCCACTCTTACTGCGAGGAGAAGCTTGAGAATGGTGAGACACGTGTGGTATTGCGCCTGCCAGAGGCATTGGCTCCAGTGAAGTGCGCCGTATTCCCATTGGATAAGAAGGATGGCCTGCCAGAGTTGGCTCACGAGATTGTGGATGAGTTGAAGTTCCACTTCAATACCCACTATGGCGATCCTAAGGATTCTATCGGTAAGCGTTACCGTCGTCAGGATGCCATCGGTACTCCATTCTGTATCACCGTTGACCACGAGACACCTAAGGATCACAAGGTAACTTTGCGTTATCGTGATACCATGGAGCAGGAGCGCGTAGCTATCTCTGACCTTCGTGGCATCATCGAGGATCGCGTAAGTATCACCAGTGTATTAAAGAAACTTGGTAATGAAATTAAGAATTTCTAAATATCTCTTCTTGCTCGTGATGGCAGTGTTCGCCCTGTCATCATGCAGCGAGGATGATAACACCGTAGATGAGTATGCCAACTGGCAGGAGCGCAACGAGCAGGCTTTTGAAGATACTTTGGCTTATGCCCGTCAGCAGATAGCCAACGGCAGCACCGAATGGAAGGTGATTCGCAAATGGTCGCTCCAGAACCAGACACCTAACAAGGATGTGACTGGTATGGATGTTCCGCTTTCCTACAAGGATGCTGATCACATCGTGGTTCGCGTGTTGAAGGAAGGCAAGGGCAGCGGATGCCCTATGTACACCGATTCTGTGAAGGTGAGCTATCTTGGCAGATTGCTGGGCACTGATACTTATCCTGCAGGTTATGTATTCGATAAGACCTTCGAGGGTACCTACGACAAGGCCACTGCTCAGGTAACTACCAATTTGGCGAGTGGCTGGATAGATGGTTTTACCACAGCCGTGCTCAATATGCACATCGGCGATCATTGGCTGGTGTATATCCCATATCAGCTGGCTTATGGTTCTACCCAGAGTTCGAGTAGCGTAATCCCTGCCTATTCCATGCTTCGCTTCGAGATAGTGCTCGACAGCTACTATCGTCCGGGTCAGGTAATACCGGGTTCTAGAGCTGCTGCCCAGGCACTCAAGGGAGAATGGATTACAGAGTAGGATTTTTGGGGAATTTACACCTTATTATATATAGGTGATAGAATAGGAGCGTTCCTAGGATTGCCGTCTGATGGCATTCTTAGGAACGCTTTGTGTTAACATACCTTTTTGATGTGTCAACAAGTGTTCGTGTTCGCGCACAAAATGTTGTCGATATTAAAAAAATGTTAGTTTTCTGCATTTTTTCGGGTAAAAGTATTGCAGTTCCAGAAAATAGTTGTACCTTTGCATCAGAAAAAATAAGTTTTAGGTTTTTAGTTAGGTAATAGATTTTATTAGGTTTAGTTGTTAGGTAAAGTTAAGATTGTTGTTCATTGGTTTATTGGTTTTAGTTAAGGTAGTTAGAAAAGATTGTTTATTCAAGGACGACAGGTGTTAGTTAAGGTAAGAATAAGATTGTTTATTCAGTGACGACAAAAAACAGTACTGTTCCGCTCTGCGGAAGTTAAGTTTTGGGAAAAACAAAGGTACGAAATTTATAAGATTAAATAAAAGGTGGCGATTCCTTCTCGGAGTCGCCATTTTTTTCGTTAACGCAATTAATAAGAGAAAAGATATGTTATTCCTTAATTCCGCAACACTATAGTTTAACATTATTTATAAG
>UMDO01011047.1_pt1 | contig 12066 bp, 8 predicted proteins | sample 1964511 | NCBI WGS metagenome assembly UMDO01 (sample SAMEA4835996, study PRJEB28245) | human gut metagenome | biome: gut microbiome; material: fecal sample | place: Denmark | collected 2008 | reverse complement strand
ATTCTAAAAAACACCTTGCCAAATAGGAGCGTCAGGACGCAAAGAGGCTCCGCAGCGCGAAGCGCGATGCGGAGCCCTTTGCATGTCCGAGGACGTTTTGGGAGATAGCCCAAACAGTCCCGGCGATCCTGCGGGAGTTAAATCCCTTTAGAACTTGTTGTGGAAGGTACGCGCAATGACCTCGTCCTGCTGCTCCTTGGTGAGCGTGTGGAAGTTCACGGCATAGCCGGAAACGCGGATGGTCAGCTGCGGGTACTTCTCGGGGTGAGCCTGAGCGTCGAGCAGCGTCTCACGGTTGAAGACGTTGATGTTCAGGTGGTGGCCACCCTTCTCGGCGTAAGCGTCGAGCATGTGGACCAGGTTATCGGCCTGAGTCTCAGAAACTTCAGAAACCTTCATAATGTGTCTCCTTCGATTGATAGGCGCCGGCCGAGACCGGCGCACTAATCAGTAATCGTTATTGTTAGTATAGCACTAACAATAGTTACTCGCCCAGCTGATCAAGGTCGATATCGCCAAAGAACACCTGGTCCTCCTTGCCGAGCGCACTCGGGATGATGGAGAAGGTGTTGGAGATGCCGTCCTGAGCATCGCGGAACGGGAGCTTGGAAACCGAAGACAGCGAAGCGATGGCGCCGTGGCTATCGCGCTTGTGCATGGGGTTAGCACCCGGGGCGAACGGCTGGCCAGCCTTGCGGCCGTCGGGCGTGGAGCCGGTCTTCTTACCGTACACGACGTTGGAGGTAATGGTCAGAACCGAGGTCGTGGGCACGGAGTTGCGGTAGGTGTCGTTCATGCGGATGTACTCCATGAACTGGTGCACAACGTCGTGAGCGATCTGGTCGACGCGGTCGTCGTCGTTACCGTACTTGGGGAACTCACCCTCGGTCTCGAAGTCGACGATGATGCCGTTCTCATCACGGACGGGGTGGACCTTGGCGTACTTGATGGCGGACAGGGAGTCGGCCACGACGGAAAGGCCAGCGATGCCCGTAGCGAACCAACGGTGCACGTGCTTGTCGTGCAGAGCCATCTGGATACGCTCGTAGCAATACTTGTCGTGCATGTAGTGAATGATGTTCAGCGAGTTGACGTACACGCCAGCGAGCCACTTCATCATGTCGTTGTACTTGGCCACAACGTCGTCGTAATCGAGCGTATCGCCCTCGACGGCGCGGTACTTGGGGCCGACCTGCTTCTTGGAGACCTCGTCAACACCGCCGTTGAGTGCGTACAGCAGGCACTTGGCCAGGTTGGCGCGGGCGCCGAAGAACTGCATCTCCTTGCCAATGCGCATGGAGGACACGCAGCAGGCAATGCCGTAGTCGTCGCCGTGATAGACGCGCATGAGGTCGTCGTTCTCGTACTGGATCGAGGAGCTGGCGACAGAAGTCTTGGCGCAGAACTTCTTGAAGTTCTCGGGCAGACGGGTCGACCACAGAACGGTCATGTTGGGCTCGGGGCTGGTACCCATGTTCTCGAGCGTGTGCAGGTAGCGGTAGCTCATCTTGGTAACGAGCGTACGGCCGTCAACACCCATGCCGCCGATGGACTCAGTGACCCACTGCGGATCGCCGGTGAACAGGGCCTGGTACTCGGGGGTACGGGCAAACTTGACCATGCGGAGCTTCATGATGAAGTGATCCACGAACTCCTGGATCTGCTCCTCGGTGAAGGTACCGTTGGCAAGGTCGCGCTCAGCGTAGATGTCGATGAACGTAGAGGTACGGCCGATGGACATAGCGGCGCCGTTCTGCTCCTTGACGGCAGCAAGGTAGGCGAAGTACATCCACTGGATGGCCTCCTGCGTGTTGGTAGCAGGGTTGGAAATGTCGAAACCATAGGTCTCGGCCATCATCTTGAGCTCGCCGAGGGCGCGGATCTGCTCCTGCAGCTCCTCACGATCGCGGATGTTGTCGGCGGTCATGACCGTCGGGGTGGAAGCCTTCTGGGCCTCCTTGTCCTTGATCAGGTAGTCGACGCCGTACAGGGCAACACGACGGTAGTCGCCGATGATGCGGCCGCGGCCATAGCCATCGGGCAGACCGGTGATGATGTGAGCCGAGCGGCAAGCACGCATCTCGGGGGTGTAAACATCGAAGACGCCAGCGTTGTGGGTCTTGCGCTCGAAGGTGTAGCGCTCGACAACGTTCTCGTCGACCTTATAGCCGTGCTGGCTGGCAGCCTGGCAAGCGATGCGGATACCACCGTTGACGTGCAGCGCGCGCTTGAGCGGCTTGTCGGTCTGGAGACCGACGATAGTCTCCTTGTCGCGATGGGCGTTATCGATGTAGCCAGCGGGGTGGCTCACGATACCCGTGACGATCTTGGTGTCCATATCGAGGACACCACCCTGCTCGCGCTCCTTAAGCAGCAGGTCGAGAACCTCGCCCCACAGCTCCTTGGTACGCTCGGTCGGACCGACGAGGAACGACTCGTCGCCCTCGTAGGGGGTGTAGTTCTTCTGGATGAAGTCTCGGACGTCAACTTCTCCCGTCCAGATGCCTTCCTTGAAGCCTTCCCATGCCTCCTGCATTGTGTAACCACGCTCCTAGTTACGTGTAATGCGGCGCTCTCTCACACCGCTGCTTATTGAATTCTTGAATGTTCGGCTTGCACTACCGGCTTCTTCCGTTCTTCACCACACGTTGGTGCAGGGAAAACGTTTGTCCACCTTGGAACTACAACCCAAAACCCAAGATTTCACCCGTCTGAGAAGGATAACATAGCGACCCTCTCCATCTGGGCTGTTATATGTTTCTTTTTTTATATCATAAAGGCGTTTTTTACAAACCCGCAGGAAATGCGAGCGCGAACAACTACCGTTCACCGATTTGTATGTTATTTTTCCTTGCCTTTGTACGACGTTCGCTCTAGCTGTTATGCCAGCTTTAGCAGGGTAAAGTGTCCCAGAGACCCTACAGAAACTGCAGGGCGGCCACGGGATCCCCCGTGGCCGCCCTGTGGCGTAGCTAGTTTTTAGCTTTGATTGCCGCTTGGCATTAGGCGGCTGCGGCGGCCTTGTCGGTCGTTGTCTTGCTATCGCCGTTGCCCTGGCCCTCAAAATGCTTGTAGCACCAGCTGGTGACCAGCGGGGTCAAAATAGCCGTCACGATTGCGCAGGCAGCAACCTGTGCCGTAGCCGTCGCGAGCACCGCACCGCCGTACAAGGCCTCGTTGACGCTTGCCATGGCAGCAGGCGTGGCCACATTGGCTCCGGCGCAGCTCGAAATGGCCGCACCTGCGACACCCGTACCACCCGTGAGCTTATCGACCGCGATAACGGGAATTGCAAAGACCACCGAGCAGATCACGCCGAGCAGAATACCGGGGAGACCGCCATTAATGAGCTGGCCAAAGGTCATGGTCGAGCCCATGGCAAAGAAGACGAGCACGATAATGGCGGAAAGTGCCGGTGCCATCATCTTCTTAAAGCTGGGGAACAGGTTGCCCAGAATAATGCCGACGACGATCGGCAGGATGGCGCCCACGAGCGACCAGCCGATCGGGGCCTGACCGGCAGCACCGAGCACGATCATCGTGACCGGAGGGCCGACAACCAGCGTGGTGATGGCGACGGCGCCACGCTCGGCCTCGTTGCCCATGGTGCCCATCAGGCCAGCGTACATAGCGTTGTTGGCGCCGGTGCAAGCGGCCAGCATCACCATGGCAGAGATGCCAAACAGGTTGTCGTTGAACACATAAAGGATGAGCAGCGACACGGCAACGACCACGATCTGCTTGACGGCAATGATAATGGCGCCGCGGGCAGCGGCGGCAGGAGCGCTCTTAAACGAAATCGTCGTACCGACGATGAGCAAAAAAGCGCCCACGAGCGGGCCTGCACCCTGCTGGGTCATGCCAAGCGTAAAGCTGCCGAGCGTTTTGAACAGGTCGGGGAATAGCGTGTTGAGCAGGCAACCCAACAGAAGCGGCACCAAGATATTGGCGCCCGGGATGGAGGACATCTTAAAGAACGGCTCCTTTGCCGCCGGCGCCTCCACCGCAGTCGATTCACTCATATATATCTCCTTTGGATGCATGCGAATCGTAGCCGCACGCGCCTATGTCAGAAAGAAGGCGACGGTCCCGAGTCGCAGGAGCCGTCGCCGAACAATCGTCGTGGGGTATTACCCGTCCAGGACGATGCCGCCGTCGCAGTCACCAATCTCGCCGTTCACGAAGCTGGCGAGGTCGGAAGCGAAGAACAGCACCATCTGCGCAGGCTCGCTGGCCTGGGCGGCGCGGCCCAGAGGAATACCGTTGATGATGCGCTGAGAGTTCTCGTCAGAGAGAATCGAGGTCATATCGGTCAGCGTGAGCGACGGGCACACAGCGTTGCAGTGGACGCCGAACTTGCCGCCTTCCTTGGCGACTGCCTTGGTTAGACCGTTAACACCGGCCTTGGAGCTCGCGTAGGCAGCGGTGCCGAGCAGGCCGCCGCCGATCTTGCCAGCAACAGAGCTTACGTTGACGATAGTGCCGGCATGGGCCGCCTTAAAGTGCGGGTAGACGGCGTTCATCATGGTAAAGGTGCCGTTGAGGTTGATGTCGATGGTGCGGCGCCACTCGGTGTCATCGATCTCGTCGAACTTCTTGGTGCTGATGACGCCAGCGCAGTTGATCAGGATGTTGGTTTGCGGCAGGTCCGTAAAAATCTGCTCGACGGTCTCGCGCGCCTTGGGCGCATCAGCGACATCGAGCTGATAGAACTTGTTACCCTCGCCAAGCTCGGCCACAGCGGCCTCGCCTTTAGCAGCGTTCCTTGCGATGAGCGCGACATGTCCGCCGCCCGCGACGATGCCCTTGGCGATCTCGAGGCCAATGCCCTGAGTGCCGCCCGTGACAATCGCGGTCTTGCCCGTGAAGTCAAATGCCATGACTCCATCCCCCTTTATTTAGGTGTCTCCTTGCGGGAAGTTGGAGCATCGCACGTGGCGATTATATGAGTCCCAGTCGTCATGGTGGTGACAACCCCTCGCCTAACCGCGTGCATAATAGTTCTTTGAAACGCTTTAGCAATTGAATGATTTTAAGTCTTAATGAGCTCTTAATATTGCCCACTGTATGAGGCCCGCGTATGGGGGTATCATCTTTCACCGAAAATAGTTTCTAGTGTTAGGGGTTTTCGGTGGAAGATACCGATTTCCGTGAGCTTGGGCGTCAGCTCCTTACCGAGTTCGGCAGCATGCATCAGCGCATTTCGCGCTTTGCGGACAAAGCCCTCGGCGGCGAGATGGCCGTCATGCGCGCCCTCATACTCGCCGGCGGTTCGCTCACGCCGAGCGAACTCGCTGATCGCGCCTGGGTCTCGAGTGCCCGCATCGCCAATATCCTACGCGCTCTCGAAGCCAAGGGCTGGGTCGAGCGCGAGCACTCAAAGACCGACCGTCGTCGCGTACACGTCACGGTGACCGACAAAGGATTCCAGGATCTCGAAATCAAACGTCGGGAATTCGAGGACCGCACTGCGGCTTTCCTCGAGCAGCTCGGCGAAACAGATACCCAAGAGATGGTGCGTCTTCTAAGGCGTGCCAACGAAATTATCGACCGCAATCAAGAAAGGAGAGATGCCGAGTGAGGATTCTCAAGCTCTTTAAAAAGCATATCCTGGCACTGTTCGCAGCTATCGTACTTATCGTAATCAGTTGCAACGCCGATCTGGCACTGCCTACCTACATGAGCGATATCGTCGACGTGGGCGTGCAGCAAGGCGGCATCGCCTCGCCCGTGCCCGACACCATTCGCGCCGAATCGCTCGACGACCTCGAACTCTTTATGAGCGCCAAGGACGCCAAGGCTGTGGAGGCCGTGTTTAGCAAGGCTGACAAAAACGGCATTCGAACGTATGAGGGTACCGAGGACGAGCGCGCCGACGGCAGCAAGCTCGCCGACATTATGAGCCTGCCCGAGACCGTCGTCCTTTCGCTCAACCAGGGCATTGACGCCAACTCCATGGGTGACATGATGGGCTCGTCCAGCGAGAAAGACAACAACGCTGCCCAGACCATGCCCACCCCCGAGCAGATGGCTACCATGACGCCCGAGCAGCTCGCCGAGATGCAGCAGAAGGCCGCGGCGGCGCAAAACATGCAAAAGCAGATTGATGCCGACAGCGGCAAGATCACCATGAAGAGCCTGCGTCTGGGCGTTGAAGGCGGTCTGGTAGACCAAAGTAAGCTCGTCGAGGGCGCCAACCAAATGGCGGACAAAATGGGCTCCATGTCGGGCTCCATCGTCACCCAGCGCGCCGTGAGCTATGTACAGGACGAGTACAAGGCACAGGGCATCGACCCCGCCGACGTGCAGAACGCTTATCTTAGCCGCATGGCAACCACGATGTTTGGGCTGTGCCTGGTGTCGCTCGTCGCCACCATCCTGACCGGTGCCGTGGCTTCGCGCACCGCCTGCTCCATCGCCCGCGACCTGCGCCGCGAGACCTTCAACAAGGTTATGCACTTCTCACCGGCCGAGGTGGGCAAGTTTAGCCAGGCCTCGCTCATTACCCGCTGCACCAACGACATTCAGCAGATCCAGATGGCCGCAACCCTGTTTATCCGTATGTGCCTGATGGCCCCCGTCATGGGCATCGTCGCCGTCATGCGCGTCCTGGCCAACCACACCGGCCTGGAGTGGACCATCGCCGTTGCCATCATCGCGGTCTCGGCCGTCGTCGGCGTGCTCATGGGCCTCACCATGCCCAAGTTCAAAAAGATGCAGAGCTTTGTGGACCGCGTGAACCTTACCGCCCGCGAGCTGCTCGACGGCCTTATGCCCATCCGCTCGTTCAACCGCGAGGAACATGAACTCGAGCGTTTTGACAAGGCATCGCTCGACCTGATGACCACGCAGCTCTACACCAACCGCGCCATGAGCTTTATGATGCCGCTCATGATGCTCGTCATGAACTGCATCACCGTGCTTATCGTCTGGTTTGGCGCGCAGGGCGTGTCCGACGGCGTGATGCAGGTCGGCAACATGATGGCGTTTATCTCCTACACCATGCAGATCGTCATGGCGTTTATGATCCTCACCATGGTTTCGGTCATCCTGCCCCGTGCCGAGGTCGCAGCCGAGCGCGTGGAAGAGGTCATCACTTGCCCCACGAGCATCAACGACCCCGTCTCGCCCAAACTGCCCGCGGCCAGCGCGCCGCGCGGTGAGCTCACCTTCCGCGACGTGAGTTTCCAGTATCCCGATGCCCGCGCCGATGTCATCAGCGGCGTGAACTTCACCACGCATGCCGGTCAGATGCTCGGCATCATTGGCTCCACGGGCTCGGGCAAGTCCACGCTCGTGCAGCTGATTCCGCGCCTGTACGACGTCACGGGCGGCAGCATTTCGCTCGACGGCATCGATGTGCGCGACATGACCCTTTCCGAGCTGCGCCGCCGTATTGGTTACATCCCGCAGCAGGGTCGCCTGTTCTCGGGCACCGTCGAGAGCAACCTCAAGTTTGCCGGCGATATGGTGAGTGACGAGAATATGCGCCAGGCGGCACGCGTCGCCCAGGCGGAGGACTTTATCGCCGAGCGCGAGGGCGGCTACGACTCCCCCATCAGCCAGGGCGGATCCAATGTCTCGGGCGGCCAGCGCCAGCGTCTGGCCATCGCCCGCGCGTTGGCCAAAAAGCCCGAGGTCGTGGTGTTCGATGACTCGTTTAGCGCCCTCGACTACAAGACCGACGCGCGCCTACGCGAGGAGCTGGCCAAAAACGTTACCGACGCCGCGCTCGTGGTCGTAGCCCAGCGCATCGCGACCATCATGCACGCCGACCAGATCATCGTGCTCGACGACGGCCACGTAGTGGGCACCGGCACGCACGAGGAGCTGCTGCGCAGCTGCCCGGCGTACCTGGAGATCGCACAGTCGCAGCTTTCCGCCGAGGAGCTGGGGCTTACCCAAGAAGAAATTGCAGCCGTCATGGAAGGAGGCGAGCGCTAATGGCAGACGAGACCAAGACTCAGATTCCCAAGCCCACCCGCCAGCGTGGTCCCATGGGCCGCATGGGCGGCATGCGTCGCGGCGAAAAGGCCAAGGACTTTAAGGGCACCATGAGGCAGCTGCTCGGCTATATCGGCCAGCACAAGATTGCCGTGTTTGCCGCCGTCGCCTTTGCCGTGTGCTCGGTCATCTTTAACATTGTGGGACCCAAGGTGCTCGGCCAGGTTACGACCAAGCTGTTCGAAGGCCTGGTCGCCAAGGTCAACGGCACCGGCGACGTTGACTTTGACTGGATCGCCAAGACGCTCGGCTTTTTGCTCTGCCTGTATCTGGCGAGCTCTGTCTGCAGCCTGGTCCAGGGCTGGCTCATGACCGGCGTCACGCAAAAGATCTGCTACCGCATGCGCAAGGAAATCGCCGCCAAGATTGCCGTCGTGCCGATGAGTTACTTCAACGGCCACAGCAAGGGAGACGTACTCAGCCGCATCACCAACGACGTCGATACGCTGGGTCAGTCGCTCAACCAGAGCGTGACGCAGCTCATCACGTCGGTGACGCAGATTATCGGCGTGCTAGTCATGATGCTTTCGATCAGCCTGCCGCTTACCGGCGTCACCGTGCTCACGCTGCCGGCCGCCGCGATTATCTTGACCGTAATGATTCACTTCTCGCAGCCGTACTTCCGCGAGCAACAGCAGGTTCTGGGCGCCGTCAACGGCATTATCGAGGAGGACTTTGCCGGCCAGAACGTCATTCAGGTGTTCGACCGCGCCGAGGCCTCGATTGAAGAGTTCGACCGTCAAAACGACCGCCTCTTTATTAGTGGCTGGCGCTCGCAGTTCCTGTCGGGCCTGATGATGCCGCTTATGAGCTTGGTGGGCAACATGGGCTACGTGGGCGTCGTCGTGGTGGGCGCGCAGCTCGCGCTGACCGGCAATGCCACGCCCGGCGACATCCAGAGCTTTATCCAGTACGTTCGCAACTTTACGCAACCCGTGCAGCAGCTGGGCAACGTGAGCAACACGATGCAGTCGATGGCTGCCGCCACCGAGCGCGTCTTTGAGTTCCTGGCCGCGCCCGAGGAGAAGCAGAAGGCCGACGCGCAGATTCCCGAGAAGCGCCCCGGCCACGTGGTGTTTGACCATGTCAAGTTTGGCTACACGCCCGACAAGATTATCATCCACGACTTTAGCTGCGAGGCGCAGCCCGGCCAGACCGTCGCCATCGTCGGCCCCACCGGCGCCGGCAAGACCACGCTCATTAAGCTGCTGCAGCGCTTCTACGACGTGGACGGCGGCTCGCTGCGTGTCGAGGGCGTCGATGTGCGCGACTGGGACCGCGCGGCACTGCGCGGCGAGTTTGCCATGGTGCTGCAGGACACCTGGCTGTTTAACGGCACCATCCGCGAGAACATCCGCTACGGACGCCCCGACGCGAGCGATGCCGAGGTCGAGGCCGCTGCGCGCGCCGCACGCTGCGACCACTTTATTCATACGCTCGCCGGTGGCTACGACTTTATGATCAACGAGGAGGGCACTAACCTGTCGCAGGGTCAGCGCCAGCTCGTGACCATCGCCCGTGCCATTTTGGCCGACCGCCCGGCGCTGATTCTGGACGAGGCGACCTCCAACGTCGATACCCGCACCGAGGAACTCATTCAGCGCGCCATGGATGCGCTGATGCAGGGCCGTACCAGCTTTGTCATCGCGCATCGCCTGTCCACAATCCGAAACGCCGACGTAATCCTGGTAATCCGCGACGGCGACATCGTCGAAAAGGGCACGCACGACGAGCTGCTCGCCCAGGGCGGCTTCTACGCCGATCTGTACAATTCGCAGTTCGACGAAGCGGCGTAAATTCTGCCGCGGGGAACGGATAACGCCCGAGAACGGGGACGCAGGACAACCTGCGCCCCCGTTTTGTGTCCTTCGAGCCTCAAAACGCCTTCCCTGGAACTCGATCGACGGTCTCTTCCAAGCCACGTGGCATCATTCCATTCCAGGGCCCGCCAACGTTTACCCAGATAAAACCTGCCAAAATAAACCTGTCCCTTTTTGGTAGGTTTCGGGGTGACAAGGGCTTGCACTTTAGCGTGCGACAGCGGATAATGCCGAGCATTCGACAATCCGCTTATTGCTCTTTCTATAGATTGAGGAGACCCCTATGGCCATGGAATTCAAACGCAGGCTGCCGATCCCCATGGAGATCCGCGAGGAAATGCCACTTTCTGCCGAGCTTACCGCCAAAAAGCAGGCATTTGACGCCGAGGTCGCCAAAGTCTTTACCGGCGAGGACGCACGCAAGGTGCTCATCATCGGCCCGTGCTCTGCCGACCGCGAGGATTCGGTTCTCGAGTATATGAATCGTCTGGCCAAGACCGCCGAGGAGGTCAAGGACAAGCTCATTATCATTCCGCGCGTCTACACCAATAAGCCGCGTACCAAGGGCACCGGTTACAAGGGTCTTCTGCACAACCCCAACCCCGAGGCTCCCGACGACCTACTCGAGGGCGTCAAGGCAATCCGCCATATGCACCTGCGCGTTATTGAGGAAACGGGCTTCTTCACCGCCGACGAGATGCTCTATCCGTCCAACTACCAATACCTCGTTGACCTGCTGAGCTACGTCGCCGTGGGCGCGCGCTCGGTCGAGAACCAGGAGCATCGCCTAGTGTCGAGCGGCATTTCGGTACCCGTCGGCATGAAGAACCCCACCGCCGGTTCCACCACCGTCATGCTCAACTCCATCTACGCCGCCCAGGCACATCAGAGCTTTATCTTCCGCAACTGGGAGGTTGAGTGCGACGGCAACCCGCTCGCACACGCCGTCATGCGTGGCTACATTGGTCTCGACGGTCGTACCTACCCCAATTACCACTACGAGCACCTGGAGCGCCTGGCCGAGCGCTATACCGAGCATGCCGGCTACGCCAATCCGGCAGCGGTCATCGACTGCAACCACGACAACTCAGGCAAGCGCCCGCTGGAGCAGTACCGCATCTGCAAGGAGGTGCTCGACAGCTGCCGCCGCAACGAGTCCATCTCTAAGCTGGTCAAGGGCTTTATGATCGAGTCCTACCTAGAAGACGGCAACCAGCCGGTCGACGGCGGCGTCTTTGGCAAGTCGATCACCGACCCGTGCCTGGGCTGGGAAAAGACCGACTACCTCATCCGCGAGATCGCGGAGCGGATTTAAGTTACGCGGTTTTACCAAACCGCGTAACGGCTCGACGCTGCGCCTTTGGTTCCGCCGTTCTAACGAACGGCGGACCGCTCGACGCTGCAAACGCCCCTAAGCGGCAATCTGACGTTCAATCGTCGGTCGCGTACCGAAGTACGCTTCCCTCCTCTTTCACGTCACCTTGCTCGCCTAGGGGCGTTTTCGCTCATATGACCCAATCCGCTGTCAAGAGCCACAATGGCCCCGCCGACCGCTTGCAATCGGTCGGCGGGGCCTGCCGTTGAACCCGTCCCGGTCCGCCCCCGGCATGTCGTCGACGCCTTCGGCTCAGTCTCATATCCGCGGATACCGCTCCGGCGGCCCGCAATCCTCTCCTTCGGCGGGGCTCCCCAAGTCTGACTACGCGCATGCGGCCGCTGCCGCGCGCCCAGCGAAAGCGGGGGTATCCCCGAAGGCTGCCCGGCTCGCCGGGACGGGGGCTATGTCTATTCGGTTGCCTCCCGGCACATCGCGCCGAGGGCCCACAGCCACCTCACGAGCTCGGCGGCGGTGGCGGCGTTCGCCTTCGCCTGGGGCATGCCCCTGGCGAGCATCTCCTCGCGGCGCCGGAGCAGGCGCTCGGAACCCTTCCTCCCGTGCATCCTTACCTCGAGCGGGACGCCGCTGCCCTTGGGCATCAGCTTCGGTTGGTGGCTCGCTTGGACGTAGCTCCAGGACCCCTCGACAGCCAGCCTCCTGACGAGGGCGTCGCCGGCCCCGCTGATCCCGCCGAGGCGCACGGAGTCCGCGCTCGACCTCTGCTTCGGGGCGAGGCCGAAGTAGGACGTCACCTGCCTGCCGGAGCGGAACCTCGAGAAGTCGCCGACCTCGGACGCGAAGGCGGCGGCGAGCGCGAACCCGCATCCCTTGATCGACTGGAGTGCCTCGACCTCCGCCGAGAGG